>Ga0114993_10006459_pt1 | contig 11044 bp, 5 predicted proteins | sample ArcticOcean_MG_C_FD_87042 | JGI IMG/M metagenome (GOLD analysis project Ga0114993, IMG submission 87042) | Marine microbial communities from western Arctic Ocean - ArcticOcean_MG_CB2_150 | ecosystem: Environmental > Aquatic > Marine > Oceanic | place: Arctic Ocean: Canada Basin | collected...
ATTGCGGTTTTTTGGATGTGGCTGGCGTTGTCGGCGCTGGTTGTGGGGGTGGGGTGTGAGGCGTCGAAGTACGGCAAGGCGGCGGATGATGAGGTGTATGGGATTCTCGATAGCCGACGGCAGGCGGTTTTGGGTGATACTAATCAGTTTAGGATTGGGACGGATATTTCGCGGCGTCCGGTGGGGGATGTGAACGGCAGCGAGATTGTGCGCAGCCAGTACGCGAACGGGGAGCGGGTGTTGACGCTGGAGGATGCGCTGGAGCAGGCGGTTAAGGCGAACCGCACGTACCAGTTCAATCGGGAGAAACTTTATCTTCAGGCATTGTCACTGACGAGTACGCGCCATCAGTTTGCGTTGAAGTTCACCACGGCCAGCGTGGATATGGGGCTGGAGCGTAAGAGCAATGGCGGGTTGGGCGGCAACTCGGACGCGGACTTAACCCTGCAACGGATATTCAAAACGGGCGGCAAGGTGACGGCGACATTGGCGAATGATTTGGTGCTTTATTTTGATGGCAAACCGAAGGTGCCGTCGATCACGCTGGCGCTGTCGCAGCCGCTGTTGCGGGGCGCGGGCGCGGAAATGGCCGCGGAGATCCTGACACAGGCGGAGCGGGATGTGATTTATGAGGTGCGCGAGTTCAGCCATTTCCAGGAGGAGTTCGCGGTGGATGTCATTCGCGACTATTATTCGCTGCTGCAACAGGGCGAGGATTTGCGGCTGACTTACAACAACTACACGAACCGGATTTTTTTCCGGCAAGAGATCGAGGCGCGCGTGCGCGCTGGGTTGAGCGCGGAGTTTGAGGCCAAGCAGGCTTTTGAGGCGGAGTATAGCTCCAAGCTTTCGTACATCCGGTCGACCAACACCTACCAAAACTCGCTGGATGTTTATAAGCAGAAACTCAACCTGCCGTTGGGCGAGCAGTTGAAGCTGGATTTCACGACGCTGGAGGCGCTGAAACAGTTTGGCCTGCCGTCGGTGCCGTTGACTGACCGGATGGGTTATCGGCTGGCGATCACCAACCGGCTGGACATCCTGAACGAGGTGGACAAGTTCGAGGACACCAAGCGCAAGGTGAAGGTGGCGAAGAATGATCTGTTGCCCAGCTTCTCGATCGTGGCGGACGCTGCGTTAAAGGATCAGTTTTATTCCTCGTTTCAGCCGGAGGATTTTACCGCCAACGCGGGTCTCAAGCTGGATCTGCCGCTGGATCAACTGGCCGAGCGTAACGCGTACCGGCAGTCGTTGATCAATTTTGAGCGGGCGCTGCGCGCCTTGGCTACGAAGCTCGATCAGCTGCGCGATGGCATCCGGTCTGACGTGCGCAACCTTTCCCAGCAGCGGGAGAATTACTATACGCGCATGGAGGCGCTGAAGAACGCGGAGGAAAACCTGCTGGCCACACGGCAGCGGCTGCGGTTGGGCTTCCCCGGTGTGCGCACGCGGGACATCATCACTGCGTTGGATTCACTGTTGCAGGCGCAACAATCGGTGTCGCAGGCGATCGTGGACTACCATAGAACCCGCTTGAAACTGCTCAAGGACGTGGGTATCATCGACATGTCCCAAGAGAAATTCTGGCTGAAGGATCAGGCCATCCCGGGAGTCCCACAGTTGGCACCGCCGCCGGACGGGATGAATCAGGGCGTGCTGCCGCCGGATCAAATCCTTGGCAATTGACGTGTCTTAAAAACCTGAAAAAATGAAGGCAAAATTAATTCTGGGAAGCACCCTTGCACTGGCCGGTGCTGCGGCGTTCGGCTGGTTTTATTATGGTACTGATGAGGTCGCCTCTTCCCGGTACGGCACGGATACGGTTGTGAACGAGCAATTCATCGTGGCGTTTTCCGAGGGCGGCCCACTTGAGGCGGTGGAATCCGAGAAGATAGAGAGCGAGATGGACGGCACCTCCACCATCGTGTTCGTGGTCGATGAGGGCACCCGGGTGAGAGGCTCGCGTTCCTTGCAAGCCAAGCCCGGCGACACGCCCGCCTCGCTCGCCAAGGAACACGGGGTCAAGGAGGCCGATCTGCGACACGCCAATCCCAATTTGGAACAGGCCATCAAGGAGGTCAAGACCATCACCATCCCCGGCGACCTGCTGGTGGAACTAGATCCGAGGGGTTTGAAAAAGGAAATCAACAAGCAGGAAACCTCCGTGCTCAAGGCCCGCAACGGGCTAGTCAGCGCCCAAGGCGGGCTGGAAGAAACCACCTACTCGACCCAGATGGCGCTCAAGGTGGTTGAGAACAAGCACCAGAACGCCGTGCTGGATTTGAAAAAGGCCAAGAACAGCACTGTGCAAACCTACATCCAGGATTTGGAAGGGTTGATTGAGAATTACAAGAAAGACATCGAGTTGGCCGAGAAAAACGTGAAGGCATACGCCGAGCTGAAGGAGCTTGGGTTTGTGTCAGACGTGGAAGTGCTGCGCGAAAAGGCCAAGGCAGCCAAGACCGCGCACACCAAGAAAATTGCCGAGGCCAATCTTTCGGCCTACAAGTTGTACGATCAGGTCAAGCTTCTCAGCGAGAAACAACTGGCGGTGGACGAGGCGGAACTGGACATCAAGAAAACTAGGGTCTCCAACTCCACTAAGTTGAACGAGGCGAACTCCACGGTGATCACCACGGAAAAGACCCTCACCTTGGAGATCCAGAATCTCGATGATCTCAAGGAGCAGATGGCCAAATCACGCATCTACTCTCCGATCGACGGACTGGTGGTGTACCATGTGGCCGAGTCATCCCGATACAGCGGTTCCTCGGCGATGGTCGAGAAGGGCGCCAACATCAAGAAGGGCCAGGACATCATGAAGTTGCCCGACCTTTCCAAGATGCAGGTGGAGCTGAAGATTCATGAATCAAAAATCAACCAGGTGCGCGGCCGAAGCAAATATCAGACAAAGGAAGGGGACACGGTGGCCTCGATTGCGTTGATGAAAGGGGTCATGCGAGAACACCTGCGTGAGGTGAACAAAGAACCCGAATCCGACGTGACTCTGGAGGATAGAATCATAAAAAAAGAAACAATCACCATCCCTGGCCTAGTTGTAGAAGTGCGCCTTGACACTGACCAAGACAAGACCTTTAAAGCCGAGATGACCTACGTCGCCCCCGTGGCCTCCGCCGCCGAGCGCTGGGGCAGCAACAAGAAAGTTTACAAGTGTCTGGTCACCATCAAGGACAAGTTGCCCGAGTACATTCGCCCCGGCGCATCGGCCACCTGTCGCATCTTCGTGGCCAACCTGCCCAAGGTCGTCAAGCTGAAAGACGGCACCGAGTTGAAAACCCTCAAGGCACCGATCCAAAGCGTGGTCACCACCAAGGACGGCCTGCGCGTATGTTTCAAGATGGACGAAAAGGGCCAGCCCATTGCCACCCCCGTTAAAACCAGCAAATATTATGACCAGACCCACATCCAAATCGTCAGTGGCTTGTCGGAAGGCGATACCATCCTGAAAGCCCCCCTGCTGCACGCCAAGGAACTCAACGTGGGCGGCGGCCTTTTTGGCTATCGGCAGCTCAATCCCGAGGACATCGGGTTTGAAATCCCCACAATAGCCACGCCCCCCAAGCCTTCCACTCCAACAGTCGCCGCTCCAACGGTCGCCACCAAAACACCTGCGACAACCAAGAGCGCTCCCGCCGGCAATATCCGGCCTGGCGGCAGAGGCGGCAGTCGACCCTCGTTGATGTCTAATGACAAGGACGGCGATGGCAAGGTGAGCAAGGACGAGGTGCCCGAGCAAATGAAGCGCTTTTTTGGCCGGATGGACAGCGACGGCGACGGGTTCATCACTAAGGCGGAAGTCGATGCGCTGCAGCAGCGTTCTCAAGGCGGCGCCGGCGGGCGGTCCAGTGGCCAACCGCGCAACTAGACCCGGGCGGCCCCGGGCATAATCCCATGACCGACCCCACGCCAAAAACCAAGGCATACAAACGGAACCTTATCATCCGGATCGAGTCGTTGACCAAGATCTACGACCTCGGCGAGGTGAAGGTGCCGGCGCTCAACGGCGTTGATATCGACATCGAGGAGGGCAGCTACGTGGCCATTATGGGGCCGTCGGGCTCGGGCAAGTCCACCATGCTCAACATCCTCGGTTGTCTGGATCGCCCCACCTCCGGCCAGTATTTCCTCGGCGAGCAGGATGTCTCTCTCATGAGCGACAACGAACTCTCCGCGGTACGCGGCCAGCGGATTGGTTTCATCTTTCAATCCTACAACCTCATCCCCCAGCTCGACGTGGTGGAGAACATTCATGTGCCCCTGTTTTACCAGGGCAAACAACTCGCCACCCACCGCAGCCGTTGCGAGGAACTGGCCGAGCTGGTGGGGTTGGGCGACCGGCTCGACCACCGGCCCCTGCAGCTTTCCGGCGGACAGCAGCAGCGCGTGGCCGTGGCGCGGTCGCTGGTCAATGACCCATTAATGGTCCTGGCCGACGAGCCCACCGGCAACCTCGACACCAAGACCGGCCAGGAAATTCTCGAACTGCTCGACAAGCTTCACGCTGACGGCAAGACCATCATCGTCGTCACCCACGGCCAGGACGTGGCCAATCGCGCCGAGCGGGTGATCCATCTCAAGGACGGCATCGTTGACCGCGACGTGTATAACGGCAAGCCCATCATGGCCGAGTTGGTCAAGAAACCAGACTTGCCTCCGTTGCCCGTAGAAACCGGGGAACCGGGAATCTCATCCACGCCGATTGACGAAGCGAAGGATCATCGCGAAGCCCCCTCCCTGCCCCCCCTGCCCGGAGACTCTGGCACGCCGCAAGATGAGGAATCGCCACCTCTCCCTGATACTCCGGACAAACTCCGCATCAAGCTGAAATTTGGGAGAGACAAGAAGGACTGACATGTTCATCTTTCGCGCCATCATACAGGGGGTCAAGAGCCTCATGCTCTACCCGCTGAGGTCAATGCTCACCATGCTGGGAATCATCTTCGGTGTATGCTCGGTCATCGCCATGCTGGCCATCGGCGAGGGCCAGAAACAAAAGGCCGAAGAGGAAATCAAGAAGCTCGGCGCCATCAACGTCATCATCACCAGCCAGCAACCCATCGAGCAGGAAGTGCAGGGCCAGCGATCCGGGTTCGTGGCCGAGTACGGCGTCACCATCGCCGATGCCGAGCGCATTGCCGACCTGCGCCGGGCGGGCGTCGTGCGCGTGCTTCCCGAAAAGATCCGACGCGAGGACATCACCTTCGACAAGTTTGTTAAAAAAGACCGGCAGGTTTACGGCACGCAACCGGCCTTCATGGAATTCAGCCAGGCCGAAGTGGTGATGGGCCGGTTCCTGAGCGAGGAGGATGAGGCCCGGAAGAGCAACGTGTGCGTTATCTCCACCACGCTGGCCTCCGAGCTGTTTGCCTACCAAAACCCCCTCGACCACGAGATCCGCGTGGGCCAGTTTTACTATCGCGTCGTGGGGCTCGTGCGCACGCCGGCGGACCTGTTGCAGGATGAAAAAGAGCAACAACAACGCGAGATCGACCTGCGCGCCCAACGCGAAGCCCAAGCCCGGCTGGAATCAAAACTAGCCGAGCGCGAAAAGCTCATCGAACAACGCCGCGAAAAGCTCAAGACCGGCAACGCCAAGGATCGCATGGTGGCGGCGATGATCGAGCAGGAAGAACAGATCTCCACCAAGCAACTCATCGCGTTGAGCACTAACGACATCATCGTGTTTCAGGAACGACTGGAGGATCAAGACACGCCCGAGTCCAAGTGGTTCGCCGACATGGCCAGCCACGAATATTTCGTGACCCCACTCAACTGGGTCTACGACTACAACGGCACCCACGCCCAGCTTGTGGGGAACCTTGCCCACGGCCGCGTGAAGCGCATGACCATGGAAACAGCCGCGATCGGCTCCGAAAGCAATCTGGGCAAACAGAACGAGTTTTATGGCGACGTGTACATTCCCTTTTCCACCGCGCGCGCGTTCTACGGCGACCGCGAAGTGAAGCGCAAAGCCGGGGGCATCGACGCCAAGGAAGTGCAGATCGACCGGCTGCGCGTGCAGTTCGACACCATGGACCACGTGATCCAAGGCGCCAAGATGCTGGAGCGCACCATGCGCTTTGGCCATAAGGACAAGCAGGATTTTATCATCCGCGTGCCTCTCGATGAGTTGGCCACCGCCCGCAAGATCAACCTCATCTTCACCATCGTGCTGGCCACCATCGCCTCCATCTCACTCATCGTTGGCGGCATTGGCATCATGAACATCATGCTCGCCACCGTCACCGAGCGCACCAATGAGATCGGCGTGCGTCGCGCGCTCGGCGCCCAAAAGAGCCACATCACCCGCCAGTTCCTCGTGGAAACCAGCGTGCTCTCCGTGGCCGGAGGACTGCTGGGTATTGCCCTTGGCCTCGCTATGCCGGTCTTGGCCGAGTGGGTGCTGGCGCAATACTACCAATACGATCTGGCCATCATATTCACCACCTGGTCAGTCGCCTTGGCCTTTGGAATTTCCGTTTTCATCGGCATCATTTTTGGGCTGTACCCCGCCATCCGCGCTGCCAACCTTGACCCCATCGAGGCCCTGCGGCACTCTTAGTTTTGCCGATGAACATGAGTTGAACGACGGGAATTGATGTAATATTCGGGAGCCACGGGCTGTTTGTGTACGGGACGAGAGAACGAAAAAACCTGCCAGGTCGCAATCCGGAAAACCTGATATGAAAAAACAATACCAGCAAGATTCTGCAAAAAGAGGCTTCGCCTTTGGAAAAGCCCTGGCGCTGTGCGTCGCCTTGGGCGTCCTTGGCGGGGGCGCGTGGATCGGCAAACGATTCCTCGACAAGGAGGAGAACAAAAGCCGTGGTGAAGTTTACTGGACAGCCAAAAAGGCGGATTTTCTCTTGACCGTTAAGCTCACCGGCACCCTCGTCTCAACGGATGTCATCACTATTAAATCCGACCTGGAAGGTACCACCACCATCCAGATGATTGTTGAGGAAGGCACCCAGGTGGAAGGAAACACAATCTACACCATCCAAGCCGGCGACACGCTGGAATCCATCTCCGAGGCGACCAGAAAAGACGAGCTCTGCATCAAGTTGCTGAACGACGACGAAAAGATCGATTGGGAAAACCTGCCTGCGGGAAAATCCATCCAGATACCCGGTGCCCTGTTGGTGGAGCTGGATCCGCTCAGACTGCGGGAGCGCATCAACTCACAGGAAATTGTGCTGCAACAATCCGAGAACAACCTGAACCGCTCCCGGGGTCAGCTCGAGACCCTAGAGCTCTCCACGACACTCGCCCTGAAGATCGCGGAGAACAACCACCAAATCGCCCAGAGCGACCTCGCCAAGGCCAAGAACAGCACGGTGAAGAACTACATTGCAGACAAGGTGGGCCTGATTGCAAACCTGGAAAAGGACGTCCTGCTGGCGGAGAAAAACCTGAAGGCATACACCGAGCTCAAGGATCTGGGCTTCGTCTCGGACGTTGAAGTGCTGCGCGAGGAAGTCAAGCGGGACAAGGCGTTGCACAACATTAAAATGTCCAAGGCCGACCTAGAGGCATACAAGAAATACGATCAAGTGTCCCTGATCAGCCTCAAGCAACTGGCCGTGGACGAGACGCAGGTGAACATCAAGAAAACCAAAGTGAAAAACAAGGCCGACCTGAGCGACGCCAACTCCACGGTTTTCACCAGGGAAAAAACCCTGGAACTGGAAAAAGACAAGCTGTCCGATCTCAACCAACAAATGGCCAGCACCAAGATATACGCCCCCGAAAGCGGCCAAGTCGTCTACTACCCCGGCAACTACCGCGAATTCGGCCCCATAATGGAAGGCGCCAAGGTGCATCGCGGCCGGAACCTCATCAAGCTCCCCAAGGACAAATCACTGAAAGTGGAGCTGGAAGTACCTCAAGCCAAGCGCTGGCAACTCCGTAAAAACATGCCGGCATGGGTGGAGGTGGATGATGTGACACTGCGCGGTACCCTCTCGATGATTGCAGCCACGGTGGACACCAACAAGCGCCGGCACAGCGAGACCATCGTCTTCAATGGCGAAATTTCCATCGACAGCAGAAAGCTCCCCAGCACCGCCTCCGAAGGCATGAAAGTGCGGGTGGAAATCCAAGTGGTGAACCTCGTCAAGGAACAACAACGCATAAAAATACCCAACCAGTGCGTAACCATCCGCGTGCGCGACGGCCTTGCCGAGCAAGGGTGCTGGGTGCTCAACCCCATCACCAACAAACCCGCATGGCGGCCCGTGACCATCGAGTACAGCGACGAGAACTTCATCGCCATCAAGGAAGAGACCGACCCTCAACGCGGCCTGCGCGAGGATGAGTTGGTGCACCTGTCCCCCTTGAGTGAGGCAGAAAACCTGAACTTGGAGGAAGCCGTGATGGGCAAGGGCGACCTTGAACCATCCACCAACAAGGAAACCGAAAGCCAGCCCAAGGAAGACGGTGCCGCCCGGCATCAAACCGGCACCCCCGCCAAGTCCGGCGACGGCGTGGCCACCAACTGACCGGTATTTAAACTGCCCCGAGTCATGTCCGGCTTTTCCTTTTTCCGTCTTATTCAAGTAGGCTTCAAGAGCCTCAAGCTGCACAAGCTGCGCAGCGGCCTGACCATGCTGGGCATGATCATCGGCGTGTGGGCGGTCATCACGCTGGTGGCCATCGGCGAAGGCGCCAGCCACGATGCGCAGGAAGCCATCAAGCGACTGGGCGCGCAAAACGTCCTGATCCGCAGCGTAAAACCTCTCTCCGACAAGGTGCAGATCGTGGGCGAGGACCACGAGTGGGAGGCAGTGTACGGCCTTACCAACTCCGACGCCACCCGCATCCGCGACACCGTGCCGGGCGTCCAGCGCGTCCTGCCCATCCTCACCCAGCGCAAAAACGTGATGCACGGACAGCGCAACGCCGACTGCCAACTCATCGGCACATTCCCCTACTACCCCGAATTCACACAGGCCCGGATCGTGGCCGGCCGCTTCCTCAATGAGTTCGAAGAAAACCACCACGTGTCAACCTGCGTCATCACGCTGGAACTCGCCGGAAAACTGTTCTCCGGCCACAACCCGCTCATGGAAAAAGTAGTCATGCGCGGATTCGAGTCCGAACAAGTCTTTCAAGTCGTTGGCATTTTGCAGGAACGCGCCGACAGCGAAAAACTTCCCCAAGCCAAGGACGCCCTTGGCCGCACGATCACCGCCAACGTCTACATCCCGCTCTCAACATTCAAGGCACTTTATGGAACCAAAAACATCGACCGTAGCCCCGGAATGCTCAAGGTGGAACGCGTGCAACTCTCTGAGATTCGCGTGGAATTTGGCTCCGCGTCGCAAGTCATCCCTTCCCTGCCGCGCATCCGAGACGCCCTCAACACAGTGCGCAAAGACAAGATCGACTACGAAATCCGCGTGCCCCTCGACGAGCTTAATACCCTCAAGGCGCAAAAAGCCCGCGATACCCGCATGCTCATGTACATCGCCTGCATCTCGCTGCTCGTCGGCGGCATTGGCATCATGAACATCATGCTCGCCACCGTCACCGAGCGCACCAACGAGATCGGCGTGCGCCGCGCCCTCGGCGCCACCCAGAGAGACATCACCGTGCAATTCCTCGTGGAAACACTAATGCTCTGCCTCATCGGCGGCTGCATTGGCGTGATTGGCGGCTGGGGTTTCGCGGCCATTCGCCATAACATCCTACACCAAACCACCATCGTGACCGAGTGGTCGGTGATCCTCGCCTTCGGCCTCTCCGTGGGAGTGGGCATCGTATTTGGCCTCTACCCAGCCCGCCGCGCCGCCAACCTCGACCCCATCGAGGCCCTCCGCCACGCGTGATATTTTGGGTTCTTGGAAAACCCAATCGCGTTGGCGGCTATTGTCTGGAGAGAGCTTTTGGGGCATGATATTTCCCCGAGTACCATTATGAAAAATGTAGTTCAAATTTTGGTTGCGGCCGGGCTGAGCGCGGCGGTGGCCGGCGTGTTGGTGAACCAATCAAACAAACGAAACCAGCAGGCCGCCCTGAAAGAGCAGAGGCATCAATTCCGCGAGGAAACGCGCCGACGCGAAGACGCTCGTAACACGGCGTATAGCCAAAATACCCGAGCCTTGGGAGACAAGTCCCAAGCGCTGGAGCAATCCAAGGCACGCGCCACCAAGCTTGAGGGGGCCTTGGAGGCCATCCGCAATACCGAGTCTCCGAATGTCCGGATAATGCCATCGCCACAAGCTATTATTGAGTCATTGCAGGAGTTGAAGGCGGGCAATGCGCGAGTGAAACGGCGCGCGGTTTATTTTCTGGAATCGCTGGTGGATCTCGGGGATGTGGCACTGCCGGCCATCGAGAAGTTTTTGGAACGTAATGTGGATTTGGAACTGCAATCGCTCGCCCGCCCCAAGGCGCAAGTTGCCAAGGAACAAAATAACGTCGGTGGCAAGGGCGGCGGCAAGGGGGCGAAGCAACCCGCGGCGGCGGCTTGGAATTATTTTCGGCCTTTCCCTAAACCGAACGATTCATTTCCAGCCACGCTACGGTTGGGGTTGCTGGAAGTCATAACGGCCATAGGCTCGACGCAGGCGGAAAAGTTGTTGCTGACGATTTTGGAAAACACCGGGCGCGGCGTGGAGGTTGCATATCTCGAGATCGCCCTGCAGGACATCGCACGCGACCTGTATGTAGATGAAATCCTTGAAGCCACCCGCCGACTACTCACTACGCTGCCGCCTGTCACAGCCGATTCCATGGCAGTAGACCGCCGCGCCAAGGGTTATCTGTATGCCATCCTCGTGAAATATAAGGACCTCATTTTTGTGGACACAGCCAAGACATTGCTAATCACCGCCGATGGTCGGCTCGATGGCGATGTGCTTCGGTACCTACGCCAGGTGTTGGGTACAGATGCGATGCCGGTTTTTCATAACGTGATGAATGATGAACGACTGACGGATGAGCTGGACCGCTATGCCATCCGCGACGCCATCCTCCGGCACATCGGCACCGACCCACAAGCCGACGTTTTGCTAATGCA
>Ga0114993_10006466_pt1 | contig 11039 bp, 9 predicted proteins | sample ArcticOcean_MG_C_FD_87042 | JGI IMG/M metagenome (GOLD analysis project Ga0114993, IMG submission 87042) | Marine microbial communities from western Arctic Ocean - ArcticOcean_MG_CB2_150 | ecosystem: Environmental > Aquatic > Marine > Oceanic | place: Arctic Ocean: Canada Basin | collected...
ATATGTTGATGCCGATACTTCTACAGGCCCCGGTATGAATAGTTTATAGCTCAACAATTTGTGGCTTTAGTTATTTTATTATTCTCACCTAAGACGATTATCTTAGGTTTCCAATTCTCTGCTTCCTCCGTCGTGATATGAGCAAAAGACATAATTATGATTCTATCACCCGACTTTCCCAGATGTGCCGTCGCTCCATTCAGTATTATCGACTTTGAATCGGTCGACTCAGGAATGGCATAGGTTTCAAAGCGATTTCCGTTGTTTATATTCGCACAAAGAATTTTTTCATAAGGGCGCAAGCCGATTCTATTCATGAAAGATACGTCAATTCCCAAACTTCCTTCATAGTCGGTATTGGAATCCGTAACCTCAGCTCGATGGATTTTACACTTGAGTAAATTAATTTGCATTTTCTGTTAGTTGGTATGAAACATGCCTTAAAAAGGTTCATTTTGTAATCCGTCAAGAATATTTCTGGATCCGAATGGAGGTAATAATGTCGAGCACACAACGCACAAAGAGCTCTCAACTGCAAGTGAATAAACCATTTCAGGGGTGTATCAGTTATCCGCTTTTCTTGAATTAAATTAGACTAAAGTTTCGGTAAATAAGATATTCGGCATTATATAGATGATTAAGCATGTAAAAGATATTTTAGGAGGATGGCTTGAGGATTTCGAAAAGTTTACCGTCGACGTCATTTATAGCCAGCGTGAAGGGCGTTACATTAATGTTTACAAGTGTTTATTGCTGGGGCTGTCTAAAATTTTCAGTATCCTTGTGCAGATAAGATTTCTTCTTTATAAAAACCGTATATTACACGATCAACATCTTGGATGTCTGGTCGTAGTAGTCGGAAACCTGACCGTTGGTGGCACGGGTAAAACACCAGTTGTAGAAATATTTGCACGTCATTTAGCTGAACGCGGTCGGACCGTTGCTATTCTCAGCCGGGGGTATAAAAGTAAAAATGAACACGTCTTAAAAAAATGGTGGCGAATGATTTCTCATGGTGAGCCACCACCACCCAAAATTGTCAGTGATGGGCGTAATTTAATCCTCGATTCTGAAATGGCGGGAGATGAGCCCTATATGCTTGCGAAAAACCTGCCTGGCGTGCTCGTAATCGTCGATAAAAACAGGGTTAAAGCGGGAACTTTTGCGATTAAAAATTTTGGCGTAGACACGCTTATCTTAGATGATGGTTTCCAATACTTAGCGCTGAAAGAACAGCTTAATCTATTACTTATCGATAAAACCAATCCCTTCGGGAATCATCATTTACTCCCGCGAGGCATTCTAAGAGAACCTGTCAAGCATATCAAACGGGCAACTTATATTTTTGTCACTAAATCGAATGGCGATACCGATAAAGAATTAGAAGATATTATACACCAGCATAAGCCTGATGCCGAAATAATTGAATGCGCCTACCGTCCACATTATTTGCAGGAGGTTAATGGGGAAGAAAGATTAGAACTATCGGCTCTTCAAGGGAAAAGTGTCGGTGCAATTTCTGGTATCGCAGATCCTAAAAGCTTTGAATCTTTTCTAAATGATAATGGTGCTCAGATTAAATATAATCGACGTTTTCTCGATCATCATCGATTTTCTCCCCGCGAATTGAAGGATTTTTTTGAACACGCTATTAAGGATAACTTGGATATGGTTGTGACAACGGAAAAAGACGCCGTGCGAATTCCCCTTAACCATAAACCGAAAGTCCCATTTTATTATCTTAGATTAGAAATAGAAATATTAAGTGGAGTAAGTGATTTCGATGAGGCAGTTTCACGTATTTGTTTCCCGAAAAAAGAGATGCCCGCTACACGAACTCCCTTTCCCAATTGACAATATTAATCTAATTATCAGTGTCTCTTCTAATAAAAATCTTAATTTTTTACACTATACCCCTTGTCATTAACATTCGCTTGAATTACCCTTAAGCGACTGATAAATCCCATTACGAATCATGCCAGACGCAGCCGAATCGAAAATTGTCCCCTGTATATTTAAGGCGTCCAACGCCGAAATTAATGAGGCCCGGCAAATGATTGATCATGTCTGGGAAGATTTAAAAAATAATTTAGGTGAAGACAGGCTTCATTTACCAAAAAAAATATTCTGGCTTAATGGAGCGCCCGGAGCGGGAAAAGGTACACACACAGACTTCATTTTAAAATCCTTGGCTCTGGGGGATACGCCTATTGTTATAAGTTCTCTCTTCGACAGTCCCGAAGCCAAACGTCTCGTGAATTCTGGTCAATTGGTGGGAGATCGTGAAACGATCAATCTTCTTTTACAGCGACTTATCGAACCACAATATCGCAAGGGGCCTCTAGTTGATGGATTTCCACGAAGCATGGTTCAAGTGGAGTTTTTGAAATTGCTTTATCAGCGCTTGCTAGATTTACATCATGCCCATCAGGGTTTACCGGAAGAAAGTAATCATCCCCATCCGGAATTTGGTATCATAGTTCTCTATGTAAATGAGGGAGAAAGCGTTAGAAGACAATTACAGCGCGGCCGGAAAATTATGAAATTAAACACTGAAGTGGATAAAACAGGACAGGGGACTTTGCAGAAAGCAAGAGAAACCGATCTTTCTGAAGAGAAAGCACATCATCGATATCATACTTTTGAATTAACAACTTACGGCCCATTGAAAACCCTGTGCGATGTATTTCCTTATCACTATATCGATGCGCATAGTAGTAAAAAAGATGTTCAGGATAACATCGGTAAAAATTTAAACAAAAACCTATAGCTATCGAATATTTGGTCTGATTAAATGATGAATCTTGGATGAGGAATATTAATAATGGATCCACGTTATCATGAATTAGCTCATGTCTTAACAGATTTTTCAACGAATCTTAAAAAAGGCGAAAGAGTGCTCATCGACGCATTTGATGTTCCCGATGACATGGTCATCGCCATTGTGCAAGCAGCAAGAAAACGGCGTGCCATACCTTTCGTAGAACTACACCAAGCGCGCATTACGAGGGAATTATACAGGGGGGGAGTGGAAGAACAATATCGTGTTGCCTGTAAGAATGAAATGCGGCGCATGAAGCAGATGGATGCGTATATTGCACTTAGAGGTGCCAACAATATTTTTGAGCTCTCAGATATACCGGCCAAAAAAATGAAACTTGCGGCGAGTCTCTTGAACCCTGTACTCGACTGGCGCGTAAAAAAAACAAAGTGGGTCGTGCTACGCTGGCCTACGCCCGCAATGGCGCAGCAAGCCTTACAGAGCACGGAATCATTCGAAGATTTTTATTTTCGTGTGTGCACTCTCGACTACTCACGTATGGTAATTGGTATGAATGCGCTCAAACGCTTGATGGAAAAAACAGACAGAGTTGAAATTAGGGGACCGGGGACGCGGCTAAATTTTTCTATTAAAGGAATTAGTTCAATTTGTTGCGGAGGAACTCATAATATACCGGATGGAGAAGTGTTTTCTTCTCCTCTTAAAACCAGCGTCGAAGGTGAAATAACCTTCAACACGGCTTCCGTTTATCAGGGAAATTCATTCGATAATGTTCACTTCGTTTTTAAGAAGGGTAAAATCGTTGAAGCTACTGCGAGCGGAAACAAAAATAAGTTGAAAGAAATATTAGATGCCGATCACGGTGCACGATTCATTGGTGAATTTGCTATCGCTTTTAATCCGCATATCCGGGAACCCATGTGCGATATTTTATTTGACGAAAAAATTGCCGGTTCTTTCCATTTTACCCCAGGTCAGGCTTATGAAGAAGCAGATAACGGAAATCGATCGCAAATCCATTGGGACCTGGTATCTATTCAACGACCCGATTATGGGGGAGGGGAGATATACTTTGATGGGAAACTTATCCGAAAGAATGGTCTCTTTCTACCCAAATCACTACAGAAGTTGAACCCGGATTACCTCCTGGGTTAAAATAGAGTGTAAATATCTGGGGTCAGGTGATTAAATAATACTGATTCATAATCCCTTTTTATTAATCCGTTGATCATCGATGCCTTATCAACCTGATCCCGATCTTGCTGCTTTTATCAGGAGTCTCCCTAAAACGGAGACACACCTCCATTTAGAAGGTGCCCTGCCTTTCGAATTCCTACAAAATATCGACCCCGTTCAGTTCAATGAGCCGCCACTCTCCTGGGGTGATGATTTTAAATTCCAGAGTTTTAGTGAATTCGAAGAAGCATTAATCGGTATGGCGCTACAGTGGTTTACTTCACCAGAACGGTATTATGAAGCGGCAAAAGCTATTTTTCATAAGCATCTTGAACAAAATGTTAAGTATGTGGAAATCAGTTTCCACGCTGGAATAATTGAATTTCTCAATATTCCCGGACCTGATATCATTAGCGCTATTCGCGACGCGATACCTGATGGATTAGAGGTAAGAATTTTTATGGGAATGTTGCGTAATCAGTATACTGAATTAATGGCCCCTGTGATTGATGATTGTGTGAATTGGGAAGATCTGGATGGGATAGATCTTCACGGCACGGAAGTTCTCCCTCTTGAAGATTGGGCGAAATCTCTTTGGTCACGCGCCCGTGAAGCAAATAAATTTACCAAGGCACACGCGGGAGAATTTGGAGGACCTGATTATGTGAAGGATGCAGTTGAATTTCTCGGCGTTAATCGTGTGGAGCATGGGGTGCGAGCAGTTGAAGATCACGAAGTGTTATCGTTGGTTATTGATAGGGACATCACTTTTGACGTTTGCCCAATCAGTAATCTTAAACTTAATGTTGTTGAGACAATGAAGAATCATCCTATTCGTAAGCTTTTCGATGAGGGTGTTCGCTGCACTTTAAATACTGATGATCCTCTTTCTTTTGGTAATCAACTTGAGGAGGAATATGCGGCTTTAGCGATGGAGCTGAAATTCAGTAAAAAAGAGCTGGCGATTCTAGCGCGCAACGGTTTTGAAATCGCTCTTATGCCTGAATCTATGAAACTTCCTTTCATTAATCAAATCGACGCAATTATTGGGAGTAATTAGCTTGCATATGAAATCTCAAGCATCGGAGGGAGATATCTCCTTTGAAGTGCCAGAAGCATTCAACCGGGTGCGAGCGGATAAAGTATTGCATGACCAGTGTTCAGATCTCAGCCGTAATCAAGTCCAGAGACTTTTCGATGAAGGCCTTGTTTGGCACGATAATGAAGCCATCATAAAAAGCCGCCGGCTGTCGACGGGGGATATTATTTATTATTCCATTCCTCCATTAAAAAAACTCATACTTGAACCTGTACAAATACCCCTTGAAATACTTTACGAGGATGAATTTATCGCTGTTGTTAATAAAGCGGCAGGTATAGTTGTCCACCCTGGTAATGGAACGGTTGATCCCACGCTCGTCCATGCGCTTTTGTATCATTGCCGAGATTCGTTAAGCGGTATTGGGGGTGTCGAACGTCCCGGAATTGTTCATCGACTGGACAAGAATACGTCAGGAGCCATCATTATAGCAAAGACTGATGCTGCTTATATTGAACTCAGCCGGATGTTTGAAAAGCGGGATTTGAAAAAGATTTATCTAGCCGTTGTAAGCGGTGTTCCGTCACTGTTATCAGGAACAATAAAGGAACCGATTGGAAGACACCACGGGAATAGAATAAAAATGAGCGTCAATCATCGTGGGCGTTACGCACACACAGATTGGCAACGTGAAGAGATCTTTGGTGATCGAGCAGCTCTATTAAAGATCCGTATTCATACAGGGAGAACACATCAGATCCGCGTTCATCTATCACATATTAGGCACCCTATAGTTGGCGATACTCTCTATGGTTATAAACCTGAGGATAGTGCCTCTCCATTTATTCCACGCGTGCTTTTACATGCCAGTGAATTAACATTTAATCATCCCATAACCAGGCAAGCACTTAAAATTGAAGCATCAATCCCAGACGATTTCCTAGCTGTCCTCAATGATTTTCGCGAGGCATTGAGTAGCTAAACCATAGCGCAGATTAAATTTTGTATAATAAATCAGGTCGGCATCGATTTCATCGGCAATAAAAAGGATTATTAATAACGCAATGGGTAAAATGTCCGCGTGAGAAGCTGGCATTCCTGGCAATTTTAATCGCTGCGTTAAAGTGAGCGCAGCTATGTCAGTGTACAAGCTACGCAGCATTATTACTGGAATTTGCCATGACTCATTATTAAATTCTGGGTTTTGTTTTAAAATTAATTTCTTCGCAACTGCCAGTGATCCACTGGTGACGACAAGCGGCTGTTTCTTATTTTTTAAAGTAAAACCGCTTCTCTTAATCTCCTCATGAATAAAGTGATTAACTTTTACGGCGACAGCTTCAATTAATTTACTGCTCTTGTTCTCTAAAAATTTATCAGCCATACGGATTGCCCCCGTAGGCATGCTTACCAATTGATTTATAGAGCCATTAATGTAGTCAATAAGCTCAAGGCTGCCACCACCCAGATCGAGAAGATAAAAAGAACCAACGTTGGCCAGCACTGGATCTTGAAGAACCGCTTGACTGATTGACAATGCTTCTTCTTCTCCACTAAGCACCTGCAAATGACATCCTGTCAATTTTAAGACGCGCTCTATAAAGTCCTTCTGGTTGTCTGCATCTCGTATGGCACTTGTGCCGACAATACTAATATGATGGGGGCTATACTTTTTAGCTCGTTGAACCAGTCGATTAATATTTTTACATACCGCTTCAATGCTCTCTTCAGTAAGGCGTTTATCAATATGGTATGCGCCTTGAATAATACGGGTTCGACAAGTTTTGTCTTCAATTACATTTAAGGGACTGCCCTTTTTAGCGACCAATAATTTGATCGTGTTACTGCCTACATCGATAATCGCAACGACTGGCGATTTCATATTCACCGGTTATTACGCTAAAGCTGAAATCGTTTTTTAGCTATAACGACAACAAACTCGCCTTTAAGGGTGGTTTTAAGCATTTTTTCGTGAACATCGTTAGCCAACCCTATATAAAATGTTTCATGGATTTTAGTCAGCTCTCGAGCAACACAAATTGTGCGGTCTGGACCTAATACCTCAATCAAGTCATTCATGAATTTCGTGATCCGATGACAGGATTCATAAAGTACAAGTGTGTATTCAAAGTCAGCAAACTCATTAAAAAACTTTTTTCGAGCTGATGTTTTAGGCGGGAGAAAACCTAGAAAGAGAAAACCATCACTGGGCAATCCAGAGGCTGAAAGAGCGGCAATATGCGCTGAGGGACCCGGCAGCGGGACGACTGACAATCCACGCCGGCGGCATTCGCGGACCAGTCTGAATCCTGGATCACTTACCGTTGGCGTTCCTGAATCAGAGACGAGGGATACAATGTTTCCTGATTCAATGAGGCTGGCGATATTATTTGCCTGACGAATCTCATTATGCTCGTGATAAGGAAGGATCTTTGTCCCAATCCCGAGATGGTCCAGAAGACGTTTGGTCTTTAATATACTTTCGGCCGCGACAATATTACAAGTCGCAAGAATATCCGTCGCCCTTGCGGTTATATCATTAAGATTTCCTATTGGTGTAGCTAAAACGTAAAGCCGACCAGATTCGGAACAAGCGGTTTTCCGCGACATAAGCGATTATGTTTTTACCAAAAATATCTACTCACATATTAGGCATTCCAGGCGCTTTATTTTCCCATTCAGCAGGACGACTCCAGGGGATGGGGTTTTCGTCCTGGTTCACTTTAGCGCAACCGGAGAAACAGATAAACGTGGCCGTGAGTAGACTCAGAAGTAATGTTATCTTTAGGATTTTCATTTATAAATATGGATGAATAATACCCTGAATATATTTTCCGTTATATATTAAAAACAGCTTATCTAGCAGCTAGGGTTTAAAATGATAGTCAGCATTGAAGAAAATAGCCGCTTGGTTTTTAAAAATACCTTTCTCAGGGTTTGCACTTAAATGTTCCAGTAATTTGAAGATTATTTCTGTATCAATTTCAAGGTTTAATTCAGATGCGAGTGTTTCAGGGGTATAAGCTTTTCCGGGATTTGCGCTCATTTTTTTAAGAATTTCATTTTTAATCTTGAGGTAAAATACGGCCGTTTTCTTACCCGCTTCGACACCCGGTTGATGATAGGCGTTGATGCCGATTAAGCTGGCATAGAGGCCTACGGCTCGTTCATATAATGCGATTAACAGCGATAAGGTATAGGGATTTACCTCATCTATTGTTATCGTAATCGATTGACGCCCCTTTTCGTGTAGCGCCGAACGAGTACCCAAGAAAAAACCCTGTAAATAATCACCCGAGGTGACATGGGGTTCAATTTCTTGTGATGGCTGTTTTCTATCCTTTAGGACTTCAATAAAGGTAACAAAAAAATTAGCGACCCCATCGCGTAATTGCTGAACGTAAGCATGCTGGTCGGTCGAACCTTTATTGCCGTATACGGCAATGCCCTGATGTACCCTATTACTTTCAAGATCACTCTCCTTACCGAGTGATTCCATGACAAGCTGCTGTAAGTACCTGGAGAAAAGCGAAAGACGATCTTTATAGGGTAGAATGACCATGTCTTTAGATCCCTTACCCTCAGTAGCGAAATACCACATAAGTGCGAGTAAGGCGGCTGGGTTTTTCATACTATCTTTAATACGTGTAACTTCATCCATTGCCGCGGCGCCTTTTCGCATTTCTAAAATATCAATTCCCAGTAAAGCGGCGGGCAGTAATCCAACTGAACTGAATATGCTAGTGCGGCCACCCACCCAATCCCACAGCGGGAAGTGATCTACCCAACCCGATGCTATAGCATGCTGATCGAGAGTGCTACCAGGGTGGGTAACGGCGACAGCATGCTTATTGAAATCTAAACCAGCTTCACGATAAGCAAATTTAGCTTCTTCCATACCATTGCGTGTTTCCGCGGTATTTCCAGATTTAGATATGACGATTACCAGTGTATAACCCAACTGGTTTTTCAGCCGCGCTAGCGTCATGTCTATACCATCCGGATCTGTATTATCGAAGAAATATACTTGAATAGTGTCCTTTTCCAATTGGACAAGCGCGTCATGGATAAGTTGTGGACCCAGAGCTGAACCGCCAATTCCAATTATGAGGAGATTCTTGAAATTACCCGTTTCACCTGAAATATTGCCCGCTCTTACGGCGGAAGAGAATTCCCGGATCTGTTCTAAATTTAACTCTATTTCTCTTTGAATTTCCTTATCCGGTGCAAGCCGTGACGTTCGCAACCAGTAATGGCCAACCATTCTGTTTTCATCGGGATTGGCAATTGCGCCGTTTTCCAAGGCTTCCATCGATTCGAATGCGGACTTCATTCGCGTGTCCATCTCCGTAATAAAAGATGGTGGAAAATTCATGCGACTGATATCGAGTGAAAACTTCAGATCTTCGAATGGCAAAAAATATTGTTTGAAGCGGTCCCAGCTCATTGTTGTTAAATTTTGGGACTAGTCTTATTATGGAAAAACAATAGGCGATTTAAAGATCGGCATCAGTAACGGCGCCTAGTGAAGCAGAATTAACCATTTTAGCGTATTTAGCGAGCACCCCACGCTTCACCTTTGGTTTCGGTTTTTTCCAAGCCTCAAGCCGTTGCTTTAATTCTTCTTCTGAAATCTTAATATTCACTTCGTTGCTCGATGCATTTATCATTATCCTGTCGCCATTTTTTATCACTGAGATCGGACCACCGATTTCGGCTTCTGGTGTGACATGGCCGACGACAAACCCATGGCTTCCACCGGAGAATCGTCCATCGGTAATAAGGGCGACTTCCTTTCCCATACCACGTCCCATAATTGCGGAGGTGGGAGCAAGCATTTCACGCATTCCCGGTGCTCCTTTTGGTCCCTCATAGCGTATGACTACAACGTGACCCGGTTCTACAGTCCCGTCGAGGATAGCCTTGAGGGCGTCTTCTTCAGAATTATAAGTGATGGCAACCCCACTGAAATTGAGCCCTTCTTTTCCAGTGATTTTCGCGACCGCGCCTCCAGGTGCAATATTTCCATAGAGTATGCGTAAATGGCTGTCTGCCTTTATCGGATTATCGAATGGTCTTACAATATCCTGGTCTTCAGGGTAGGGGGCTACCGTTTCGAGATTTTCACGCAGTGTTTTTCCCGTAACCGTCAAACAGTCACCATGCAACAATCCATTGTCTAACAATGTTTTCATCAATGGTTGGAGACCACCAATACGTACCAATTGAGCCATGCTATAGCGTCCACTGGGCCTGAGATCACATAGCACAGGAACGTTTTTACCAAGACGAGAAAAATCATCAATAGCAAGGGGCACCTCAGCTGAGTGGGCAATGGCTAGAAGGTGGAGTACGGCATTGGTCGAACCACCCAGCGCTATTACTGTGGTGATTGCGTTTTCGAAAGCTTCAAGTGTCATGATATCTCTTGGCTTGATATCTTTATTAACCAGCTCAATGACAGTATTGCCGGCCTTGTGCGCATCGAGTAGTTTATCTTTGGAAACCGCTAGTTGCGCTGAGCTATTAGGAAGACTCATCCCCAAAGCTTCAATCGCTGATGCCATGGAGTTGGCGGTATACATGCCACCGCATGATCCTGGCCCGGGAATAGCACACGATTCAATTTCACCAAGCTCTTGTTCATCTATTTTATTGTTGGATTCTAATCCGATAGCTTCGTAGACAGAAATAATGTCTACTTCCTTCTCCTTGTGTATTCCTGGCAGAATAGAACCCCCATAGACAAAAACTGCAGGGCGGTTTAGTCGGGCTATGGCCATGAGGCAACCCGGCATGTTTTTATCACACCCTCCAATTGCGACAAGTCCATCAAAGCATTCAGCCCCGGCAACTGTTTCAATGGAGTCGGCGATAACCTCGCGCGAGACGAGTGAATATCTCATCCCAACGGTCCCCATGGGGATACCGTCGGAAACAGTTATCGTCCCAAAAATGATTGATTTACCATTAACTTCATCAATCCCTCTTCCTGCTTCTTTAGCCAATTCATCGATATGCATATTACAGGGAGTAACCATG
>Ga0114993_10006467_pt1 | contig 11037 bp, 10 predicted proteins | sample ArcticOcean_MG_C_FD_87042 | JGI IMG/M metagenome (GOLD analysis project Ga0114993, IMG submission 87042) | Marine microbial communities from western Arctic Ocean - ArcticOcean_MG_CB2_150 | ecosystem: Environmental > Aquatic > Marine > Oceanic | place: Arctic Ocean: Canada Basin | collected...
ACACCCACTCCAAAGCCGACACCCACTCCAAAGCCGACATCTACTCCAGAGCCGACACCTGCTCCGATCGTGTTAGGTGATCCGATCTTTGGTCCTGTCGACGGCGATCTCATGTTGTCACTGATAGCGAACCAGGTTCCAGAGTTCGGCGCTGGACTCAACATCGACACCGGTGTTGCCGATGTGGTGTTCACCAACCCGAAAGTTTCGGGCAAGTGGAGCCACGGAATTACTTTCAGGCAGTCGGGTGAAGAATCGTTCCACGCCGTGTTCATAAACAGCGACGGAGATTGGGGGCACTTCGCACGTGGCGGATCATTGACGAGCCAGATCACGATCGCTCTCGGCGAGTTTAATTTTGACACCTCGGTCGGTGGTCATGTCCGACTGACCGTGTGGTTCGGTGTTGTCGCGGGTGCAAACTCGGGAATTATTCAGATCAACGGTAAGGATGTCGCCATATTGAACCTGTCATATGCGGGCGCATCAGCACCAGGCGACGTGAAGGTCATTTCAGATCTGTTTCCATCCGATGAATTCAATGGAGAATCGACCCGGTTTACAGGATTCACAATCTATGAGAAGCCGTAGTAAAACGCCTTACCCCAACGCGTGCTCTCGTTCGCCCGTCTGGAGCGCGGTCTGGATGCTTGTGATCAGGCGTTTTACCGATTTGGGACTTATCTCAACCGCAACCCGGCCTTCAGGCTTGTCGGGGTTCTTCACGAAGTCGATTACGAGAGCGTGGTTCAATGGTGCGTCGTATGGGTGGTCGTAGTTGGCATTCGCATGTGCCAGGTTGAACCAGCCGTCGGGACCTTTCGCTGAACCTTCCATATCCGCTTTCTCAATAATCCACGTGCACATGGGCAGTCCTCTTTCGATCATTTCGAGGTCATATCGACCACAACTGTTCAACCAAATCTAAAAAATAAGCATCATTATTCGAATTAAGGCATCCTATTTAGCACCTTCACAGCAAAACCTCGCGATTCCTTCAGGCAATTCCGCCGGGAAATTGAGTATCGTGAACACTAATATTTTCGCCCTTTGAAATTGGGCTGTGCGCTATCGTGAAAAGCAGGCTCGGGAGACGTTCGTTATGCCAATGACCATCACTTGCGAAGCTATGGGTTATTCCTGCGGGTTTGGGATCACTGGTGAGTCCATGGATCAAATGTTGAGATGAATCAAGCATCATTCCCTCGAGTTTCATGGCTACTCACAGGACGAGCTCGAAGACCCAGCTGTGATCGAGGCGTGGAAAGGCGCAATGCGCCAGGCCGCTCGACCGGGAGCCACTCGCACGCCGCGTGACGAAAGCGATCGCGACGTAGTTCCTCACTATCCTCTAAGGCTCTTGTCGTAGAACTTGAACACCTCCTCCCGTGCCTCTTTCGCCTGCACAGGACGATATGAGAGGGTCGGTCGGTAGCGAAGAAGTCATGACCGGTGCCCTCGTAGCTGTGGAACTCGTAGTCGACACCATCGCCGGTGGACGTCACGGTATCAGCAAGTAAACCTTTGTATCTCGGCGTGAGAATCACCTTGTTAGTTTTGGCGTATTATTTAGGCTATTTACGCGATATTTCAGCAAGATAGCACGCGAAATTCTCACGACTGATCTCGACTGACTGTGTGCTAATCTGCACGCGGAGGCCTCGCTTTGATACTAAACATCGCTTGAATTGACATGGGTTACGACTGTGGAGCCACGGTCGTTGGAGAATCGTTAGCCGAACTGCTCAAGTCCGTGCAGTTGCATGCCATCGACCATCACAATTTCACGAAAGAAGAGACTGAGGCCCCCGAGAAGATCGCCATCTGGGAGGGTGCGATCAAGCAATCATCTCGCCCCGGTAGTTTCCGTACTACCCGTAAAGACTTTGGCACGGACATCGAACCTCACTAGTCGCAGTTGGGTTCCGTTCGAAGATCAACCGAAATTTTCTCGTGATCGAGTTCGATGTTGACTCTGTCCTGAGATTGAGATTTCAGGTATTTACGCATCCATATGCTAATCTGAACTCGTGTTCAAAACGGGCTGATCGCAATTCCCAAGATGCCCGCGCCGAGCGCACCTGTGACCGCATCGAATCCCCACAGAAAATCCACGAGACACCGAGTAATACATGGAACAGGTTTTTCGAGCCGCATCCGACGAAAAAACAGCTGGTAACGACATGGTCGTCGCCACAGTCGTCAAAACCTCCGGATCCACACCGCAAAAACCCGGTGCAAAGCTACTCGTTCGCGCCGATGGCTCAGGAGTTGGAACTCTCGGTGGCGGCTGTGTCGAGGGCGATATCTGGTTCGCCGCCTCACAGTTATTGAAAAGCGGCGGCTCCGCAGAGATGCGGGACTACGAACTGAACGAAGACCTCGCCGCTCAAGATGGGCTTGTTTGCGGTGGAACGATGTATTTCTTGCTCGACCCTGTTCGAAAAGAAGCCACAGAATCTGACTTCAACGATGAAGTGATCGCAGCCTACGAAGGCGGCGCTCCCGTGGCAGTCGCCAGCCTGATGAACGTTCCTGATGGATCGGAACTGGTCGTTGGCGCAAAATTGCTGGTACGGGAAAACGGCTCAACAGCCAGGTCCCTCGGCGATGAAAAGCTCGACGCAAACGCCATGAACGAGGCCCAAAAGCTGATGGCGATGGGCAAGAACGACTACATCACGGCGGAATCGGGAGCCGAATTCTTCATCGAGGCTTACACGACTCAACCAACTCTCGTTCTTGCTGGCGGTGGTCACGTGTCAAAGGCCATTTCGAACATCGGATCCACGCTTGGATTCCGAATTTTCGTGATCGACGACCGGGAAGAGTTCGCTAACCCCGAACGCTTCCCCGAAGCGGAACAGACCGTTGTCTCTGACTACGGCTCAGCATTTGAAAAGCTGCCAATAGGCACAAACTCGTTCATCGTTATCGCAACCCGGGGTCACCGCTACGATGCGTCGGCCACCGCATCAGCGATGCGAACCCCCGCGAGTTACGTTGGGTTGCTTGGGTCAAAACGCAAAACAATCCTCATTTTCGAGGAGTTGTTTGCCCAGGGCTTCACGATGGACGAAGTGAAGAGCGTGCGCTCCCCTATCGGCCTGAATATTTCGGCAAGAACCCCTGCGGAAATTGCGTTGTCGATCATGTCGGAGATCGTTGGATTCCGACTCGGTGGAGATGGCGGGACGCTAAAACTCGACCAGCGACTGATCGATAAGGCAGCCGAGAAGGCAGCCCGCCGTTCGGAAAGCACGACACCCGTCGAAACGGTGGGCGCAGACTAACGTGAGCTACAACGCTGTTGGTGTGCTGCTCGCGGCCGGCGAGTCGAGCCGCATGGGTAGCCCGAAAGGCCTTTTGCCGTGGCGAGGGACGACGCTCGTCGAGTACCAGATGAACTCGCTATTGCAGGCGGGCTGCGACAAGGTGATCGTTGTCACCGGCAAGTACGACGTCGAGATGGCACCGCTGCTGACAGACCGCCCCGGCATCACCAGGGTGTACAACCCGAAATTCCTTGAAGGCAAAACGACATCTATCAAAGCTGGCATCTGGGAAGTCCCGGACGGCGTTCACTCGATCGTGTTACTGGCTGTAGATCAACCTCGACCGGCATGGGTGATAGAGCAAGTGCTGAAAGTCCACACCGACTTTGGCGCGGACATTACATCACCCGGCTACGACGGCCATGGCGGTCATCCGCTGGTTTTCGACGCTCAACTTCGCACAGAACTGGCAGCCATCACTGAAGAAGGTGAAGGCATCAGAGCCATCTTCCGCAAGCCTGATATCGATCATCACAGGGTCAAGTTCGATTCGGAAGTAGTGCGGCTGGATATCAATACTCCCGAGGCCTACGAAAAAGCACTGGCATCATACGCAGAGTTGGCCAAACAGAATGGCTAACGACCGACGCTACGACCTCGCTCCCTCGAGCAACCCGCTCGACAATGCACGCGAGTACCTGCAGTCGACTGGCACCGACGGCTGGCTCACGAGAGACTATCGATATACAAATCCGGTGTTCGAGGCGGCTCTCGGAAGACGCGTCGAGCACATTACCAGGCCCGTGTGGCTCTGGATTCCTTCCAACGGCGATCCACAGTTATTGGCGCATGAGGTTGATGCCGGTCGTTTTCCCGAGGATTCTCCCAAGATAACCGCTTACGGTAGCCGAGTGCAGATGGTCGACGCTCTGAAAACCCTGCTCAACGGCGCAACGACTGTGGCTATGGAGTACTCACCGCTTTACGAGCTGCCGAGGGTGGGTCGAGTTGATGCCGGGACCATAGAACTCGTTCGCTCATTGGGACCAGAGGTCGTTTCATCCGGAGACGTAATCCAGTACGCCACTGAGCGCTGGACCCCGGATCAGTTGCAGTCGCACTTCTTTGCGGTTGAGGCGCTTGATCGCATCGTGAAGCAGACATTTGAATACGTTGGCGAGAACATAAGGTGGGCGCTTACCGAGCACGACATCGCCGAGCACATACGCGGTAAGTTCGTTCGTGCTGGACTCGAGTTCGATGATGGCCCAGTTGTGGCGTTCAACGAGCACTCGTCCGATGCTCACTACGATCCTCAGCCGGGCGATTCGGCGGTTATTCGGCGAGAAGGGTGGCTGTTGATTGATTTGTGGGCGCGGAAGAAATCCGAGTCGCCTGACGACCGACATATCTCGGCCGATATCACCTGGACCGCCAAACTCGGCGAGTCGCCAACCGCAGAGCAACTTGAAGTGTTCAACGCGGTCACCGGCGCAAGAGACGCTGCGTTTGACCTGCTGGAAACCCGGGTGCTGGAAGGCGATAACCCACAAGGTTGGGAGCTTGACCGTGTAGCTCGAGATGTGATCGAAAAAGCCGGATATGGCGAGTATTTCGTCCATCGACTCGGCCACTCACTCGGCTACGAGGTCCACTCGAACGGCGTGAACCTCGACGACTGGGAGACCCACGACACCCGTACCGTGATCAATGGCGTCGGCGTGACCATTGAGCCGGGTATCTATCTACCGGAGTTCGGTGTTCGCTCAGAAATGGACATCTATCTTGGCGAAGATGGCCCCGAAATCACCGGCGACCGCCAGACCGAGATAGTGCAGATCGAGACTGCGTAGCGGGCACTCTTCCGGTGAAATCCTCTCCATTAGGGAGAGGATTTAGGTTAGGGGAAATGTCGGGTGGAGCGGGGGGTCTGGCGAGATACGCATCGAAGTTTTCATTCCCCCTCAACCTAACCTTCTCCCTCAGGGAGAAGGAACTATGACGATCGATCAACCCTAAATAAACACCTCGACGCCCAGTTCAACCGCCCGTGCTCGCATCTCGTCGTACTGTCCGTTTTCTACTGGCACTCCGTTTACCGAGCGATCGTCTTCGAAGTCAGCTTCGGGATCGCCAGCAACAAGCACACCCGTCTCGCCCGGCAGCGCAGGCGTGGCGTGCAGCTCACGAATCATGTCGTCCATCATCGCTTTGAAATCGTCAATGTCTCGGAACTTGGATATATCAATCACCATGGTCCATGTCATGTTCTCGCCACACGACAGTTGCGCACCAAAGCCACCACCGGAAAGCACACCGCACAAGATGTCGACCACTATTCCGAGTCCATATCCCTTGTGCGAACCCTGCTCACGTGTGTTGCCGAGCGGGTTCATCGCCCAATCTTCGCCACGATCACTCCTCGGATCGGTGACAGCCTCGCCCTCGGCCGATACAGCCCAGCCAACCGGCATCTGCACACCCAGTCGCTTCGCAAGCGCTATCTTCCCGCTGGCAACCGTGCTGGTCGCCATGTCGAGTATAAAATCCCTCTCTTCACCCGCAGGAGCGCCAAACGCAATTGGATTTGTGCCGACTCGTGGTCGAGCACCAAGAGCGGGCCTGACCGACCGACTCGCGTTGGTCATCGCCATACCGATCATGTCTTCTGCAACTGCCATCATGGGGTAGTAGCCGACCATACCGATGTGATGACCGTCCTTGATCGTGGTCATCCCGAGCCCATGTTTGCGGGCTTTTTCGATCGACATTTCCATGCCCTGATGAGCAGCGACGAACCCAAGTCCGTTTCCGCAGCTCAGTAGCGCAGTGGTGTCGGTTTCCGAGACGACTTCGACTGTTTGGGGAACGGTGTACTCACCGCTGACGATCGATTGAGAGTACCGAACGGCGTTTCCGACGCCATGCGTTTCGACTCCGCGCAGGCTCGATGAAACGAGGATCGTGGCGGTTATCTCCGCATGCTCTTCGGGCGTTCCAACGCCCTGAAGGATGGCCGATACCTGTTTGTGTAGATCAGCGGCAGGGATTCGGGTCGAGTTTGAATCGTTGAGTTTGAGGTAGTCGAGTGCCACTGGTGTTTCTTTCGCGTTGGGGTTTGCTTCGCCTTGCAGCGCATGATTCACCGGGAGTGTACGCCAGTGGAGGGTTCTGTCAGAACTCAGTGTCGGGGCAGAATAGCATCATTCCTCATTTGCTGAGGAGATCTATTAATGTCCTGCCCACATTGCCTTTCCACGTCCGTATCCAAGAGAAAACCTAGAACCTCACTTGGGTACAAGACATTTTCCTGTCGGAGCTGCGGACGGGGTTTCAACGAACGTTCAGGTACACCCTTCAATGATCTTCAGTTCCCAACAGATGTCATCTTACTCGCCGTTCTCTGGCGGCTGAGATACAAGCTAGGATTTCGTGATGTCGCTGAACTACTTTTGCGACTAGGATTCGAAGTCAGCTATGAAATTATACGGATTTGGGAATTTCGGTTTGCACCATTGGTCAGCGAGAATCTTCGTTCGAAACGACGTGGAATTGCTGGTCAGTCCTGGTATCTGGATGAGACTTACGTAAAGGTCAGTGGTCGTTGGCGATATCTCTATCGAGCCATAGATCGAGAAGGAAACCTACTTGGTTCGATGCTTAGTGAACACCGAGATAAGCATGCAGCTCGACGTTTCTTGCGGCGTTTACTCGATAGTGCAGGGCGGAAGCCACTGCGGATGACAACTGATAAACATCCTGCCTATCGAAGGCAATTCGTTGGATCGTCGGTCGTAAGGTCTTACACCGACATAATCAGTATTTGAACAACCTTATCGAGCAAGATCATAGATCGATCAAGCAGCGTTACTATCCGATGCTCGGCTTCGCTAAGTTCGAGTCAGCGAGTCGGTTTTGCACGGCATTCGACGAATTACAAAACTATCTGAGAGTCCAGCCAGTAGGTCGTGCGCATGTTCCAGCAGACATTCGAAGGAAGATCTTTACCAACAAGTGGTCGACTCTAATGACCGAATTGTCGGCATAAATAGAGGGTTCGAAGGTCTATTTAGGTCGATCTAGTTTCGACTGGAGCTCTGAGTTCTGACAGAACCCCGTGGGGCACGCCAGAGCAGTGGGAGGGAGGACTAACTAACCCAGCTCAGTTCCAATCCCGCGCTCAAGCGCGAGTTCGTAGATTCGGCCGCAGACCGCAATGTCCTCGAACGCGACGCCCTGTGATTCGAACAACGTGATGTCGTCGTCTGAGGTTCGGGCCGTCCGCACGCCGGCCACGATACGATCCAGTCGTACCAGCGAGTCCCACGCGAAACGTCCGGTCTCGGCGGCGCGCATCAGCTCACCACACTCGATTTTTGCCTGATCAATGTCATCAGTTGCAACCAGATCAGTTTTGACAATCGCCGCAGTATCCAACTCACGCTTCATCCACGAGTTATTTCCGGCAGCGTTGATGTGCATGCCAGCCTCGACCATGTCGCCAGTAATCACCGGCTCCACAGAACTCGTAACAGCGATCAGCACATCCATACCATCGGCCGCAGCTTCTTTCGAATCGACAGCAACAACATTCACACCGAGTCGCTCACTCATCGTCGAAGCAAAGCTCTCTCGATTCTCGGGGTTACGAGAAAACACCTTCACGTCTTTGATATCTCGTACCGCGCAAACCGCTTCAAGCTGGGTCTGAGCCTGGTATCCGGATCCGATGATCCCAACCGAAGAAGAGTTCTCACGCGCCATGTATTTCGTGCCGATGCCCGAAGCAGCACCCGTACGAACCTGTCCCATCCTGCCTGCGCTGATAAGTGCGAGCATTCCTTCACCGTTCGTTCCGAACAGAGTCACTCGGAAATCACCGCTCACGTACGACTTGTGCCCTGCCCACCCGCGCTTTGGCCACGACGCCGCCATGAAGTTCATGGGGCCGCCTCCAGCAGGCACACGCTTGCGGGGCTCGTTATGTACTTCCCCGGCGGAACGAGCCCTGAACACTTCGTCGAGGGCGTCCAAAGCCAGATTCATGTCGAGCAGCCCGCTCACTTCGGCCTCGATCAGATAAAGTCGCTTTGTGTTGGTCATTCGTAAACCATTCCTCAGTAATACAGGTGCAATATTTTCCGTCAAAGTCAGCGCAGACTATCCGTAAGATCGCGCCACAGCGCTAAAAATACTCTCTCACGCCAACAAAATCTACGTGCTTAAAGCTGCGTTGATCTGGACAGACCGGTGCGGGCAACTAGAATACCGCCCGTCGGCGGGTTCGTGCAGAGTAACTCTTCCAATAACCGAATTCCTCTCGATGATCTCGAATCAAGGTGCCTGGACAAACGAATGAGCGCCAGTAAAAGTGACAATTTCAGTAAAGCCGACATTCGTGCACTCGTATTCGATGTGTTCGGCACCGTGGTCGACTGGCGCACTTCGATATCTCGGCAGGCGGCCGAGTTTGGATCGAGGCACGGTGTTGAAGCCGACTGGAACCAGTTCGCTGACGATTGGCGCGCCGGATACGGAGCCGGGATGGCGAAAGTAAACGCGGGGGAAGACGAGTGGAAGATAGTCGATCAGATTCACCGTGAACGACTCGATGTGTTGCTGGGGCAGTGCGAATTTCCGACTGTCGATGAGGAAGAACTGGTGGAGTTCAACAAGTCGTGGCACCGGCTCGACGGCTGGCCCGATTCCACGAACGGTCTCGCTCGGCTCAAGTCAAAGTTCACGATTGCTTCGCTCTCAAACGGCAATGTCGCCCTGCTGACCAACATGGCAAAGTACGCAAATTTGCCGTGGGATGCCGTGCTTTCGGCCGAACTGATGGGCAAGTACAAGCCGCATCCCAAGGCGTATCAGCGCACTGCGGAGCTGCTGGGACTGGAGCATGAGCAGGTGATGCTCGTGGCGGCCCACAACAACGACCTACGTGGCGCTATCGACGCGGGGCTTCGTGCGGCGTTGGTTACTCGACCTGACGAGTTCGGTGATTCAAAACAACCCGATCTTGAACCCGAACCCGACTTCGACTATTTCGCAAAAGATTTCCACGACCTTGCAGATCAACTGGGCTGCGACTAACACTCGAAGCTCAATAACCCCCTGACCAGCCAACACTTACCAAACTGAATGAAAAACACTGAAAGAAAAACAATGAGTTGGAATTTCGAGAATTCGGCGCCGGTTATCGGCACGATCACCGAGGGCAACGCCTGGAACGGTGAGCGGATGATGTACTCAAACATCGCGATGAACCGCATCATGTCTTACGATCCGAACTCCGGGCTGGTCGAGACCTGGCGCGAAAACACTGAAGGCACCAACGGGCTCAACTACGACGCCGAAGGTCGGCTCTTCGGATGCTCCGGCAACGGACGCAAGATCGTTCGGTTCGATCCCAACGGCGACATGGTGACCGTTGCTGATCGTCTTGATGGACGACGGATCAACAGTCCAAACGACCTGGCGATCACACCTTCCGGTTCGATCTATTTTTCCGACCGGGTTGGTGATGTAAATCCGGACGTTGGAATCGACCACTCATCGATTATTTCTGCCGAACCGCAGGATGACGGCACATACAAAACTGTTCGACGCACATTTGATACTTCGGGGCCGAACGGTCTGCTTTTTTCGAGCGACTACAAGACGATTTACGTGGCCGAGAGCGACTACCGCGCCGACCAGAAACGTGAACTGCGTGCCTACCCGGTGAATAACGATGATTCGCTTGGCGAGTACGAGGTGCTTCACGACTTCGGGCCGCACCGAGGGATCGACGGCATGACGCTTTCGAGTGAGGGCAACATCGTCGCCTGCACGGGCTGGGAGATTTCCGGTCCCGGTGGAAACATCACCGTGTTCGATCCAAAAGGCCGAATCATCGAGACCCATCCAACACCCGCACAGCGTCCGACAAACTGCACATTCGTGGGCGAAGACCTCTACGTATCGTCAAGCGAAGGCCACCTACTCGTAGCTCGCAACACGGGAATAACCGGATACTTGCTCTGGCCTAATTAGGCTTCAAAATTCAGCCACAACATTCCTGCGTCAACTATTCAAAGCCAACAGCTGCTTAATACCTGAAAGAAAAACAATGTCCGATTGGAAATGGACCCAGATTGCAAAACACGACTCGCTGACCGAAGGTCCAGTGTGGGATGGATCGGGCCTGCTGTACAACGAGTGCTACGCGAACACGACTTACAAGTGGGACCCTAAAACGAACGAAAGCTCGGTCTGGCGCGAAAACACGGGTCAGGCGAACGGTCAGACTTTCGACAGGCAGGGTCAGTTGTTTGTCTGCGAAGGCGATGCACACCGGATAACGAAGGTCTATCCCGCAGATCCAAACGCCGAGCCAGTCGTGATTAGCGATGCGTTTGAAGGCGAGGCAATCAACTGGCCAAACGACCTCGCTGTCGACCAGCAGGGCCGGGTCTACTTCACCGATCCGAACTACACCGGTGGCCCCAACAATCTTGAACACGAATCGGTCTATATGGCCGAGCACACGTTCGGTGGCAACTGGAACACACTGCGAGTGACGTTCGATACGTCAAAGCCCAACGGTGTGCTGTTTTCTATCGACCAGAAAACCCTGTTCGTCGCCGACACATCGAACAAACCTGACGAACCGCGCCGCCTACTCGCCTATCCCGTCAACGAAGACGGAACTCTGGGCGATCACCAGGTGCTGCACGATTTCGGCAAGAACCGCAGCATCGACGGGATGACTCTGACT
>Ga0114993_10006471_pt1 | contig 11032 bp, 6 predicted proteins | sample ArcticOcean_MG_C_FD_87042 | JGI IMG/M metagenome (GOLD analysis project Ga0114993, IMG submission 87042) | Marine microbial communities from western Arctic Ocean - ArcticOcean_MG_CB2_150 | ecosystem: Environmental > Aquatic > Marine > Oceanic | place: Arctic Ocean: Canada Basin | collected...
CGGATGCGTCGGCGGCTGGGCGCGCAGGCCAAAATCGCTGGGCGTCGCGACAAGCCCCCGGCCGAAATGATGCGCCCAAACGCGGTTGACGATCACACGCGCGGTGAGCGGATTGCTCGGGCTGGCGATGGCCTCGGCCAACTCAAGCCGCCCGCTGCCTTTGATGAACGGCTTCCGGGTGGGCGAGATGTGGCCGATGAATTGGCGCGGCACTTTGGGGCCACGATTGTGGCGTTTCCCCCGCCTAAAAATATATGGCTCTACCGGTTTAGGCTTGTCGACTAACACCTGCGCGCGCGGCGGCGCGCCCGGATGCGTGGCTTCCAGCCCGCCTACACTCGTTTTCAGCGTTCTCAATTTGTTGCGTTGGCCGAAGAGGAGGCTGTCGCGACTTTTTTCGGAAAGACTTTCAGGCACTTGCGCCGGTGTGTCTTTCGCGTAAAGCACTTGGCGAATGGACTCCCAATCCGCGTTGGGCAGCACCACGGCCTTCTCGTTTTTCTTTTTCAATTCCAGCCAGAGTTTTTCCGCAGCCCGGAACAACTCGCCGTACGCCTTCGCGCGGTCGGCCGGCGTCCGCGCGGACTTGAGCCGCGTGGCCACGATTACGTTGCCGCCCGACCGACCGAACCACGCGCGGAAGACGGGATGCTTTTCCTGCTTCCACCGTTTCAGCGAAGCGCGCCAATTCAAACACGCGACCCGGTTGAGCTTGCGCTTGGTGACAAGTTGGTCTGCTTGTTTCAGCGAAAGCTCGCTGACATCGTGAACTGCCAGCATATACTCACCCGCCTGGCGACGGAGTTCCTCCAAGCCTTTAGCGCGAGTGGCTCGGCGGAGGTCGGCAATTTTGTCCTCAATTTTCTTTTTGGCCTTCAAGAATTCACTGTGCTCCGGCGGCAGAGAATCAGTTCCAAGCAACGGCAGTTCTTTTGGTTCGTGACTGCTGTCGAACACACCGTGCAGTGAATAATAATCGGCGGCCTCGATGGGGTCGTATTTATGATCGTGGCAGCGGGCGCAGGTGACGGTGAGTGCCATGAAACCACGGGTGACGACGTCGATGCGGTCGTCGATGATGTCGTCCTTGCGATTCAAAAACCGGCGACCCAGTGTGAGGAAGCCGAGCGCGGAGAGTGGGCGCTTGTCAGCGCCGAGTTTCAAATGGTCGGCAGCGATTTGTTCGATGATGAACCGGTTGTACGGAAGGTCTTCATTGAACGCTCGCACGACGTAATCGCGGTAAGTGAACGCGTACGGATAACGCCGGTTCACCGCCACGCCGACGTAGCCCTTGTTGTCGGCGTAGCGCGCGATATCCAGCCAATGGCGCGCCCAGCGTTCGCCGTATTGCGGCGAGGCCAGCAGCTGGTCGATGAGTCGCGACCAAGCGTCAGGCGCGTTGTCAGAAGCGAATTCCTCAACGGCTTCGTATGATGGCGCGAGGCCGGTGAGGTCCCAGTACGCGCGGCGGATGAGCGTGCGTCGATTCGCGATCGGCGAGGGCGCCCAGCCACGCGCCTCCAGCCGCGCCAGCACGAAACGATCCACCGACGAGTGCGCCCAAGCCGTACTTTTTACAGAAGGCAGCGGAGGCTGTTTTACTGGCTTAAAAGACCAGTGGGACTTCACTTTTTCCGGCGGCGACAGCGGAGGCAAATACGCGCCCCGCGCAAGCGATGCCGCCAAGAGCACAATGGCCGTCAAACATTTCATTCTCCCGGTGAAACTAGCACGGGCTTTACGGCGGGGCAATGTTGGGGTACGCTTCGGCATGGATGCAATTCGAATTGCCGGAGTGACCAAGAACTTCGGCGAACTTCGCGCGGTGGACGGGCTTTCGCTCGCGGTGCCGCGCGGAAGCATTTATGGATTCATCGGCCCCAACGGCTCGGGCAAGACGACCACACTGCGGATGATCATGAGTATTCTGCGGCCGGACACGGGCGACATCGATGTGCTTGGCGAGCACAACCCGCCGGCCGCCAAGGATCGCGTGGGCTATCTGCCGGAGGAGCGCGGGCTGTACAAAAAAATGAAGGTGCGCCGGTTGCTGCGTTATTACGGCCAGCTTAAAAACGCGGATGGCGATCTGGAGTCGCGCATCAACGAATGGATCGACCGCATGAGCCTCACGGACTGGGCTGACAAACCCGTGGAGACGCTCTCCAAGGGCATGTCGCAAAAGGTGCAGTTTATATCCACCATCATCGCCGAGCCGGATTTGGTGATTCTCGACGAGCCATTTTCCGGCCTCGACCCCGTGAACATGGAAGTGTTGCGCGAGGCGGTGCTCGGCCTGCGCGAGCGCGGGGCCACGGTCATTTTCAGCACGCACGACATGGCGGTGGCCGAGCGGATGTGCGACCGCATTTTTATGATTTATCGCGGACGCAAAGTGCTTGATGGCTCGTTGGAGGAAATCCAGTCCGAGTACGGGCAGGACACCGTCCGCGTGCGCATCGATGCGTACGCGAAAATGCTGGAGGGCCTGCCGGGAGTGGAATCCGTGCGCGACCACGGACAAGTGCAGGAGGTTCGTTTAAAAGGCGAGTCACAGGAGTTTCTGCGCGCCCTCATGGACAAGACCGCCGTGCATCATTTCGAGCAAACGCGCCCATCTCTGCACGACATCTTTGTGCGCATCGCTCGCCCAACGGAAGACGAAAGCGAGTCATGAACAAAACCCTCACCATTGCCCGCAACGAGTTCTTGGCGGCCGTTCGGTCGAAGGCATTTATCATCGGCTTGTTGATGCTGCCCTTGATCATGCTCGTGTCGGTGGGGATCCAGGAATTTGCCAGAGACCACGTCGACACGCAGGAACGCAAGTTTGCTATCATCGACCACACCGGCAAGCTGGGCCCCATCCTCAGCGCCGCCGCCCAGCTGCGCAACGACGAAGTCGCGGGTGGCCCCGAGAAGGAGGCCACGGGCGGCCCGTTCACCCCCGAGATCATCGCCCTTGACCAGCCGTTGCCGGAGTTGCGGCTGGAACTCTCAGAGCGCATTCGTGGGGGCGACCTGTTTGCATTTATCGAGATTCCCGTCGACATTGTTGATCTCAACGGCACGACGCCACGTTATCATTCCGAAGAACCCACTTACCGCGACCTGCCCAAGTGGCTAATCCAGACCCTCACCGTGCTCGTCCGCGAGCTGCGTTTTGAAAAGGTAAACATCGACGCCCACACCCGCGCGCAATTCAAGCGGCTCGACCAGCCCATTTCCCTCGATCGCCTTGGCCTGCTCGAGCGCGACGCGCTCACCGGCGACATTGCAGCCGCACGAAAGGTGGACAAAGTCCGCGCCTTCGTCATCCCCATCGCGCTCTCGGTATTGCTCTACATGATCGTGCTCACCACCACGCCACAGATGCTCAACACCGTGCTCGAGGAAAAAATGGGCCGCATCAGCGAGGTGCTGCTCGGCTCCGTCTCGCCCTTCCAGCTGATGCTCGGCAAGCTGCTCGGCTGCCTTTGGGTAACCTCCATCCTCGCCGGGCTGTACATTGGCTGCGCGCTGGGCGTCGCGCATTACCACGAGATGAGCGACGCTGTGCCGCTGGACTTGATCGCGTGGTTCGCCCTGTACCTGCTGCTAGCCATCTTCTTTTATGGTTCCATCTTCATCGCCATCGGCTCGGCCTGCAACGACATCAAGGACGCCCAGGCCGCCATGATGCCCGTCATGCTCGTCGTCATCATGCCGATGCTCTTGTTGCCGGTCATTCTTAAAAACCCCAACGGCCCCCTCGCCGTCGGTATGTCGCTCTTCCCGCCTGCCACCCCCACGCTGATGACCCTGCGCATCGCCCTCCAACCCGGGCCCCCGTTGTGGCAGCCGCTGCTGGCGCTGGTGTTAACCACCGCCACCACCATCGGCTGCATCTGGGCCGCCGGCAAAATTTTCCGCACGGGCATTTTAATGCAGGGCAAATCCGCCACCTTCCGCGAGATGCTACGCTGGGTGTTCACCAAGTGATCCGAGAATTTTTCCGTTTACACGCACCCCGGGCATCACCCCAATGACCGCGTGACCAACTCGCAATGGCAAACACTGTTTCGCGAAACCGCCGACCCGCGCCGGGCTCAAGCAGCTTGGGAAAAGCTGCCATCGGCGAAGTTGAATAAATTCTCGAATAACGATGGCCGCATTTTGTGCGCGGTTCTGGGCGGATCAGCGTGCATTCCGGAATGGATCTCCGCCAATCCCGAATGGCTGGATATTTTTGACGCCGACTCACTGCAACGCCCCCGCCGAGCGGCAGGATTGAGTCGCGAACTGGAACGTCGCTTGAAACAACTGGATGGTAACGAGGCTCTCGCAGAGGTCCGGCGGTTCAAACAACGCGAATTGATTCGTATCGCGACGCGGGACTTGGCGCGGTTGGGCGAGATGGCCGAAGTCACGGGGGAACTTTCGCACGTGGCGGACGCGACGCTGGGCGCGATGCTGGAAATCCGACACGCGCAACTGCGCAAGCGGTTTGGCGCGCCGTGGCATCGCGATGAAAACGGACGCTGGCGGGAGACGCCGTTTGCGCTCATCGGCTTGGGCAAGCTGGGCGGGCACGAGCTGAACTTCAGCAGCGACGTTGACGTGATGCTGATCTACGAGGAGGAAGGGGATGTTTTTAAAACCAAGCCGCGCGGAGCAAAAGCAAGTGGCGCGTTCAGCTCACACGAGTTTTTTAATCGGCTGGCTGAGGAGTTCATCGGCGCGGTCGGCGCGATCACCGAGGATGGATTGCTTTTCCGAATCGACTTCCGCCTGCGGCCGGAGGGTGACTCGGGGCCGCTGGCTCGGTCGCTGGCGAGCTGCGAAAATTACTACGCACAGTGGGGCGAACTGTGGGAGCGGCTAATGCTCATCAAGGCGCGGCCCATCGCGGGCGACGCGGAGCTGGGCGCGGAGTTCATCGAGACGGTGCAGCCGTTCCGTTATCCGCGCTCGCTCAGCGAGGCAGCGCTGGCGGAGATGGGCGAGCTCAAGCGGCTAATCGAGGAACAGGCCGTGCGCGAGGGCGAGCTGCACCGCAACGTCAAGCTCGGGCGCGGCGGCATTCGCGAGGTGGAGTTCATCGCGCAAACGCTGCAACTGCTCCACGCCGGCCGCCAGCCCTTTTTACAAAATACGCAGACGCTGCCGACACTCGAGCGCCTCGCCCAGTACGGTCACTTGCCGGAGGCAGACACCACCGAGCTGGCTGACGCGTACATTTTCCTACGCGACGTCGAGCACCGTCTACAGATGGAGAACAACCTGCAAACCCACACCGTGCCCGAGGATCGTCCCGCCCGCGAACGCCTCGCCCACTTGATGGGTAGCGCGAATGCCGCCGCCTTAAGCCGGGAGTTGTCCGCGCAAATGCGGCGCGTGCGCAAGGTGTTTGACAGGGTTCAAAAAACCGATGCCGCCGAAGTCGCCCGCGTGTTGCCAGAGGAAGTGACCGGCCAAGAGGAAGCGTGGGAGGAAATTTTAACAACTCACAATTTCCGCGAGGTCGATCAAGCGCTGCCACACCTGCGCGAATTCATCGAGGGCCCCGAGCACACGCACGTCCCCACGCACACCAGCCGCATCGCGCTGGATCTCACGCGCACGCTACTCGCGCATTGCCCGCAAACGCAGGACGGCAAAACGGTTTTCCCACCGCGCGCGCTGTCCGATCCCGATCGCGTGCTGACGCGGCTCGACAGCTTCATCAGCGCCTACGGCTCGCGCGGGATGCTCTACGAGGCGTGGTTTGCCAACCGGCCTCTTTTCGAGCTGTTGCTGCTGACGTTTGACCGTAGCGAGTTTCTCGCCGAGACCGCCATCCAGTCGCCCGACCTCATCGACGAGCTCGAGATCACTGGCCAACTACATCGCCGCAAGGACGCCGCCCGCATCCTCTCCGAGCTGCGCCACGGCCGAGACGATGTTGACCAGTCGCTGTGGTTGCGCAAATATTTCCGCGCCGAACAAATGCGCATTGGACTGCGCGACATTCTCGAGCTGAACGATTACGAGACCACCTTCGACGAACTCAGCGCCCTCGCCGACGCCTGTTTACAATACGCGCTCGAGATCATCCAGCAGCGGCATCGCCTCAAGAAACCGCCCTTCGCCATTATTGGTCTCGGCAAGCTCGGCGGCCGCGAGATCAATTTTGGCAGCGACCTCGACATCATTTTCATCGCAACGGGAAAAGTCCTAAATCTCAACCGCCAAGCCGCACTGGCAGCCGAGTTGATGCAGCTTTTAAGCGAACGCACCGACGCGGGAATGACCTTCGAGACCGATGCCAGCCTGCGCCCCGAAGGCCGCGACGGCCTGCTCGTCAACGACCTCGCCGCCCACGAGGACTACTATCGAACGCGGGGCGAGCTATGGGAAATTCAGACCCTCAGCCGAGCCCGCCACATCGCCGGCAATGAAAAAACCGGCCACGCCTTCGAGGCCCTCGCGCAAAAACTGGCCAGTTTTAAACCACCCGATCTACCGCTATCCGCGTTTTCCAAGGACTGGAAAAAACAAATCCACGAAATGCGAATGATCACCGAGACCGAGCGTACGCCGGCGCAAATGGAACACCTCGCAATTAAAACTGGCAGCGGCGGGTTGATGGATGCCGAGTTCATCGCGCAGGCCATTTGCCTTGCCGAGGGCTGGCACAAGCCCAACACCGCCCGAGCCCTCGACCGCGCCGCGCGCTCCCGCCACCTCACCAAGAAGGACGCCGCCACCCTCGCCAAAAACCATCGCTCCCTCCGACGCCTCGAGCACATCATCCGCCGCTGGAGTTACGAGGGCGAAACCGTGCTGCCGGAAGATGAAGAGGCCCAATACCGAGTCGCTATCCGCTGCGGACTGCGCGGAGCCGACAAGCTCCTCGCCGAGGTCGACAAATGGCGGAAGACAATCCGCTCCATTTACAAACGCTTCTTTAAAATGAAGCGGTGAAAATTATTGCTGAATAAAGTAACTCAAATTCTCCAGCTCGATGGCCATGTTCACGTTGTTGACCATCACCTCCTCCGGCACCTGCAGGACCGTCGGCGCAAAATTCATAATGCCCACAATGCCCGCGTCGACGAGATCATTGGCCACCGACTGCGCGGCCTCCGGAGGCACGCAGATAATCGCCATACGCACACCTCGCTCGCGAACAACCGGCACCAATCGATCCATCGGGAAAACTGGCTGCGCGGGTTGCTTGTCGGCTTTTAGATCCGCATCGCTGTCAAAAGCTGCCACGACCTCGAAGCCCTCCTTCTGAAAACCGCGATACGAAAGCAGCGCCCGCCCGAGGTTACCAGCGCCCACCAGAACCACCGGCTGCAGGCTATTGGTGCCGAGCAGGTCGACGATCATCTGCGACAACTGCTCGACATCGTACCCAAGTCCACGAGTACCGAACTGCCCGAAATACGTCAGATCCTTTCGCAACTGCGGTGACTTCACCCCCGCCGCGCGCGCCAACGATTCACTTGAAACCGTCTTGATGCCATTGACCGCCAAGCGTTGCAGGCAGCGGTTGTAAATCGAAAGCCGGTAAACGGTCTTGCGCGGAATTTCCGGCCGGTGATTTTTGTGGTTCTTCTTTTTGGCCATGACTATAGGCAACCTCCGGCCAGTGAGGCTGGCTGGATTGTCCGCGCGGTGGCGGTCGGGGTCAAGGTTTCTGTGGTGCCGGAGGCAAGTGATCAGTTTAAAACGTCACCCACTGATCACCGATGACTGTTTACTAAAAAACATTGCACCGCCATACCTCATCGTCGAAACTTGCGCCATGCGAATCATTCTCTGCCTACTCGCCATCTCGATGCCCCTCGTTGCCCAGAAAAACTGGCCGCAGTTCCGCGGGCCGGAAGGCAACGGCCACGCCGCCGCCACCGACCTGCCGCTCGAGTGGGCCGAAGACAAAAATGTGAAGTGGAAAGCCCCCATCCATGGCAAAGGCTGGTCCAGCCCAGTGGTGTGGGGAAAACAGGTTTGGCTTACTACCGCCACGGAGGACGGCAAAAAACTTTCCGTGCTGTGCCTCGACCGCGACTCCGGGCGCGTGTTGCTCGACAAAAAACTTTTCGACGTCGCTGAGCCACAATTCTGCCACAAGTTTAACAGCTACGCCTCGCCCACGCCGGTCATCGAGGCTGGTCGCGTGTACATTAGTTTTGGTTCCCCTGGAATCGCGTGCATTGACACAAAATCTTTAAAAGTGAAATGGACGCGTCGCGACTTTGTCTGCGACCACTTTCGTGGCGCGGGCAGTTCACCCATTCTCTTCGGCGACCTCCTCATCAATCATCACGACGGTGCCGATCTCCAGTACGCCTTTGCCTTGAACAAGACCAACGGCCGCACGGTCTGGAACACCAAACGCTCGGTTGACTACAAGGATCTCGGCACGGACGGCAAACCCAAGGCCGGTGGTGACTGGCGCAAAGCCTACGCGACTCCGCACATTTTTAAAATCAACGGCAAACCCGTGCTCGTCAGCAGCGGCGCCAAGGCGCATTACGGATACGAACCTGCGACCGGCCGCGAACTGTGGCGCGTCGTGGAACTCGGCCAGCACTCAGCCGCCGCCCGTCCGGTTTTTGGCCACGATCTTTTTTATATCTCTACCGGCTTTTCTAAAAGTCAGATCATAGCTATTCGCCCCGGCGGCAAGGGCATTATCACTAAAACCCACGTTGCTTGGCGCTACGCCCGCGGCGGCGTGCCAAAGAAACCTTCGCTCCTGTTGATCGACGACCTCATTTATATGATTGGTGACCAAGGCGGCCTAGTCACCTGTGTCGAGGCCAAGACCGGCAAGGAAATCTGGAGCGAGCGCATCAGCGGCAACTACTCCGCCTCGCCGCTGTACACCAACGGCCGCCTGTATTTTTTCAGCGAGGAAGGCAAAACCACCATCCTCGCCACCGGCCGCGAGTTTAAAGAGATTGCCAAGAACAAGCTGACCGCCGGCTTCATGGCCAGCCCCGCCGTCGCCGGTCAGTCACTCTTCCTCCGCACCAAGACGCACCTCTACCGGATCGAGAAATAATTTAACACGATTCATACGATGTTCAGGATGGCGGATGAAAGAAAACCCTGAACCTCCTCCCTCAAGCCTCCAGCCCACCATGACGCGCTACAAGGTGCTCACGTGGCTCGGCGGCGCGGCGACGATTGCGTATATTTGCCGCAATTCATTCGGCGTAGCGGAGAGCAAAATCCGCGGCGAGTTCGCGGGCTGGGACACGTTCGAGACGGGCATCATCATGAGCGCCTTTCAGCTCACCTACTCGCTGCTGCAAATCCCCACAGGCCAGCTCAGTGACCGCCATGGCTCGCGCGTGTGCCTGCCGATTTTTTCCCTCATCTGGTCCGCGGCCACGTTGTGTCTCGCCAAGATGTCCGGACTGTGGAGCATGGTCGCCGCACGGCTGGTCAAAGGCGTGGGGCAGGCGGGGCTGTTCCCTGCCAGCACCAACTCCCTTGCCCGCTGGGTGCCCGAGAAAGAGCGCGCGCTGTTCAACGGCATCCTCGGCAGCTGCATGACCCTCGGCACGGGCATCGCCATGCTGGCCGGCGGCTGGCTGGTGGAACATCACGGTTGGCGTTTGATGTTTGCGCTGTTCGCAGTGCCGGGGATGCTGTGGGCGGCCGGCTTTTGGTGGTGGTTTCGCAACCGTCCGGGCGAGCATCCGGCGGTCAACCTCGCCGAGCTGGAAGAAATCGAGGCCAGCGCCGCGGTCAAGTCCGGTGACGAAAAATCCGCGCATAAAATCTCTTGGCGCCAGCTGGGCCACAGCCCGGCCACCTCGTGGATTTGCCTCCAGCAATTTTTTCGCGCGGCCGCACAAATGTTTTTCATGACGTGGTTTCCATCCTATATGCAGAAACAATATGGCGCGGGCATCGCCGAGTCGGGCCTGCTCACGCTGGTAACCCAAATCCCATTGCTCATCGGCAGCCTCATCGGGGGCACGGTCATCGACGCCATCTATCGCCGCACCGGAAGCCGCCGCGCCTCGCGCCAGGGCGTGGCGATTGTCTCGCTGCTGCTGAGCGCGCTGCTGATTTTACTTTCCTATCCCGTGGAGGACAAAACCCTCGCCATCATTCTCATCAGCGCGGGCGCGTTCTTCGCCGGTACCGCCGGGCCCGCAGGCTACACCATAAGCATCGACATGGGCGGCCGCCACGTTGCCACGTTGTTTTCCACCATGAACATGATGGGCAACGTCGGCGCCATGGGCTTCCCGCTGGTGGTCGGCGCGATTGTCTCCATGACCGGCCGCTGGGACATGGCACTGCTCCTCTTCGGCGGTTGTTACATCGCCGCCGCATTCTGCTGGTGGCGGCTCAATCCCGACGGTACCGTCTTCGACCAAATGCCGCCCGACAAACGGCCGCCAGAATACACCGCTACCGATGCACGTTGACACCCCGCAAAGTCGCTGCCGCTTTGCCATTGCCCATGGCGACATTACGCCGCAGGTGGATATTTATCACCGTATGTGGGGCGCAGCGAAACACGACCGCGCCACGGGCATTCATCAACCGCTGCGCGCAACCGTCACGGCACTGGCACCGTTGGAGGGCGATGAGCGGCAGTTCCTCATCGCGCTCGACCACTGCGTGATGGGCCGGCGGGAAATGGACAACCTGCTCGGGGCCGTCAGCAGAGGTGCCGGCATCGCGCGCGCGGATTTAATTGTCGTCTTCTCGCACACCCACGCTGCCGGCTTGATGGGCCTCGAACGTGCCGACCTTCCCGGCGGCGATCTCATCGCGCCGTATCTCGATGACCTCGCTACGCGCGTCACCGAGCTGGCGCGCGAGGCGCGGGAAAACCTACAGCCCGCCACCCTCGTCTACGGCACCGGCCGCTGCAACCTCGCCGCGCACCGCGATTTTTGGGATGAGGAAAACCAACTTTGGGCCTGCGGCTACAACCCCGGCACGCCCGCAGACGACACCGTGCTCGTTGCCTGCGCCCATGACGATGACGGCGCGCTGCTCGCCACGCTCGTCAACTACGCCTGCCATC
>Ga0114993_10006476_pt1 | contig 11029 bp, 9 predicted proteins | sample ArcticOcean_MG_C_FD_87042 | JGI IMG/M metagenome (GOLD analysis project Ga0114993, IMG submission 87042) | Marine microbial communities from western Arctic Ocean - ArcticOcean_MG_CB2_150 | ecosystem: Environmental > Aquatic > Marine > Oceanic | place: Arctic Ocean: Canada Basin | collected...
CTTCGACTTGGTCAAGGCGCTGAAAACGCTCAGGTAAGCCGAGTGCACCAAGACAGGTACGAAGAGTTGTTAAACCATGCACCAGAGCAAGTGTTAAAGCAACCCGTTTCATCATTGAACCTTTCCGTGAGAGCGCGCAAAGCTCTTCAAATGTTAAACATCCAAACGCTAGGCGACCTCGCAATCCGAACCGAAGCTGAACTCATGGGTATTAAAAACTTTGGCTCAACCAGTTTGGTCGAAATTAACGAAGGCTTGCAGGCGTTTAGTCTTGAGCTCCGCAACCTAGACGACTAAAACACAGGTATAGGACAATCAAGTAGATCACCAATTGCTCGAAGAGTTTCCGCTTCTGTGAATGTAATTTGGTCGTCGTGTGCGACACACACAGCACAAGCGCCAAGCAGTTTTTCTTTCTGGGTATATTTTAAAACACCAAGTTTCTCAACAGCGTCCCCTAATTTACCAACGGAGCAAAAGGCGATGTCAGGAATCTTCACACCACTAAACCCAAGAGATGTCGCCGCTTCGACAAAAGAGGCGGCAGCTTGTTCTTTTGTTGTTGCGCCGCAATACGCAAGAGCACCGATGACCACCAAAACACTTTCCTTTAAGGAATGAAGTTTTGCGTATTGCTTTTGTTTCTTTGTGCTGTTTACGTGTTTTTGGAGGACCGCAAGAAACACCCATTCTCGTAGATCTACAGCACCGTCGCTTTGTACCAGCGCGTTAACAAGCGAAGCAAACGCAGCCTTTTGCGTTTCGCTCAATTGCGAAACAACTGGAGCCGAATAGTCAATGAGCGGCAACATGCACTCTCTTTTCGTTGTGGTGAGCAGTCCATACAACGACTGCAACTGAGTCCATTCTTGGACCGATAGGTTTGTTGCTAGGATTTTTTGCTGTTGCTCATCATCTTTGTTTGTCAGCAAGGCAAACAAAACGAGCCGAACAGACCATGGATCCCTCGCCGCCTCTAAAACTTTTTGTTCAATGTTTGCAAGAGCGGCTTGTGCTTTGCTTTCGTAATCCGTTTTAATCTCACCAGCGGACTCGATAGTTTCAATGACGCGAGAAGAAGCAAACCCCATAGCGCCCTCCGTTGTATTTGGTGATGTTTCTACTGCAGGTAGCAGCCCAACGTCAATACCCTCTACCCTTGAAATGCGCTCGGCGATAGGAGGGTGACTCGCGAAGACCGTGCTCATTGCTTGTGAAAAAAACATATGGTTGCACTGGCTTGCATCAGCGGGTGTTTTTGAAAACGGTGTTATGCCTCCAATTTTTCGCAGCGCACCTCCGATTCCAGCTGGGTTTCTTGTGTATTGCACAGCAGAAGCGTCCGCCAAAAACTCTCGCTGCCTAGAGACAGCCGCCTGAATGAGTCGTCCAAAAAACGTGCCGATACAGCCACAAAGAACAAGGAACAAACCCAAAACAATGATTCCCAAACCAATGCCAGCACCGCCGGCACCCTCTTTCGATCGAGAGCGAGACGACGAGTGCAGAATGGCAGGTCCGATGAATCGAACCATGACCCACCCAGTAATACCAAGCGCCATGATGCCAAAAATAACCCCAATAAGGCGAATGTTCATTCGCATATCGCCGTGTGCGATGTGACTGTATTCGTGCGCAATGACGCCCTGAAGTTCATCTCGACTTAATTTTTCTATACACCCCCTCGTAACACTAATGACCGCGTTGTTCGTTGACCATCCAGCAGCGAAAGCATTTATGGAATCGTCTTCCATAATGTAAACTTGCGGCACGGCCATACCACTTGCAATCGCCATCTCTTCAACGATGTTTTGCACCCGTTTTTCAGCTTGCGTCGACCCGCCCCGTTGCAGCTGTACCCCGCCCATCATTTCTGCGACCACGCTGCCACCACCGCGAAGTTGACGTAGTTTTACGAGTGTCGCAATCCCAACGATTAGCAAACAAGCTGCGACAGTGAGTGCTATTGGTTCAATTTGCCACTGAGTAGCAAACCCCACTGGAATGGCAACAATCGAAATGATGCACAACACACAAAAGACAAAGAGAAAGACAATTATTTTCGTACGCTTCTCTGCCCGATCTTGGTGTTCATAAAAATTCATCTAATTTTTGTTAAAAGCTTACCTTAGGAGCATCCCTTGCAGCCTCGTCGTCAAGTTCCCAGCTTTGTGCAAATTTAAAACCAAACATGCCAGCAACAATGTTTGACGGAAACATTTCTCGCTTGTTGTTGTAGCCAAGTACAGCGTCGTTGTATGCCTGTCTTGAGAAAGCGACCCTGTTCTCGGTTGATGTTAACTCCTCTTGAACCTGTAACATGTTTGTGCTTGCCTTTAGATCTGGGTATGCTTCCATGACAACCATAAGTTTTCCAAGCGCACCGGTTAGAGCACCGTCTGCACCCGCCAATTCTTGAATTGCACCCGCCGAGGTTGGGTCTTTTGAGGCAGTAGAGGCAGCAGACACCGCTTGGTTTCTTGCTTGAATGACAGCCTCAAGCGTCTCGCTTTCATGTTTCATGTACCCCTTTGCAGTTTCAACAAGATTTGGAATCAGGTCGTAACGCCGCTTAAGTTGTACATCGATTTGGGCGTACGCGTTTTTAACTCGATTCCGTAGCCCAACAAGCCCATTAAAAATACCAATGCAAAAAATTGCAACGATGAGGACAAGCCCGATGATAACGATGAGCGTAGTACCAATAAATGAAAGCGTGTAGTATTTCATAAAGAAATCTCCTTACGTGCAATGTACCACCGATACACTATAAAGAGAATAGATGGCAGAGCAGAAACTCCAACCCAAATCATGTAACCGCCGCGAGTTTATCATCGCTTCTGGAGTTGTTGCAGCAGGGGGTTTGGTTTCGTGTGGTAAACAAGTCCCAGCGCAAGTGGTAAATATTCCCACCCCCCCATCCTCCATCCGGGTTCGAATTGGGAAAAACGTAGAGCAAGTGACAATTGGCAACAATACATACAGGGCGGTCGCGCTGGGAGACGCAGTAAAAACAATCGAGATAAAGCCAAAAACACAAATTACGATTTCTGGGAAAACCAAAACGATCACAGGCACAGTCGTACTACACCCAAAGGTCGGCGAACCAAACAACAGGTTTGACGTTGTTGCAGTCGTACCACTCGAACAATACTTACCAGGCGTGATTGCAGGCGAGTTGTTTGCACATTGGCATGTTGGTACCTTTGCGGCGCAGGCAGTTGCCGCGAGAAGTTATGCCATAACACAACATACCGCTAGGGCACTGTCGTCACACTACGACGTTACCGATGGCCCTTCCTCGCAAATGTTTTTGGGTGATGTTACGCTTGATGTTGCCCACCGCGCTGTTGAAGAAACAAAGAGCGTGGTGCTTACTTGGAACAACAGTGTCATCCCTGCGTACTACAGTTCGTGTTGCGGTGGCTTGGCCGCGACCGCGAGCGATGCAATCAGCAGCGCGAGGGAACACACCATTCCCCCATTGTTTGGGCACGACGGAAAAGATTTTTGCACCACCCTTGCTGTTCATTCGTGGACGGTTAATCGCCACGCACGTTCGCTACGCCGGCGCTTAAACGCAAGTGCAAAAAGTTTGCGCCTTCCAGAACTTTCTACCGTACGAACGATTAAATCTATAGAGCCGATTGCTACGAATCCACACGGGCGACCTACGGAACTCATAATTCATGGTCGCAACAACGACACATGCGTATTGCGGGCAAGGGATTTTGTTCGCGCTGCAAATATGCAAGTACCCTCGTTGCCCAAAATTACTGCGGTTGCATGGTCTTCCTACCTTGCTGGCCACAAAGTCGGGGATAATTTCCAACTTGAAGGGTTTGGCATGGGGCACGGTGTTGGGCTTTGTCAGTACGGAGCGCAAGTTCTTGCAGGTAGGGGCGAGTCTTGGCAAAATATCCTTTCTTGGTATTATCCACAATCGCTATTGGCTTCTTAACCCCCCGAACACAAAGAGTTAACGACAACCTCCTGCCCTCCTCGCCCCAAATCATTGTCCAAACGAAAAGGCGGCGACCAAGGAGGTCACCGCCCGTGCTAAACGCCCCGTACCAAACGGGGAATTAAATGTAGACTTTAATTGCTTGAACCAAGCAAGGCATACGGCCCAACCTCGTCATTTTCGGGCTCCTCCACCGTTTGGTGGAAGGGGTTTTCGAACAATTCGTCTGACGTATCAAAGCGAGCGCGCGTTTCGTAATCAGAACCAGTGCCCATGTCGGTTAACGCAAGAATAGTGCTTTCTTGCACAGTTCTTATTTCCGCAAGACGCGAACGAACCTGATCAAGATTTCCAACAGAACCAAGTCGGTCAAAACCAGAGAGCGTCTCTTGTTGTTCTTCGACCATTGCAATAATGTGGTCATTGCGCTCGATTGCATCAATCTCACGATCGAGTTGCCACAATTGCGATCGATACGTCTCGTGTTCCTGCTCTATCTTTTCAAGAATAGAAACAAGGCGTGTTTTTTGTTCGCCCATCAGTTCCATCTGTCGACGGTCGGACGCAAGTCGATCTTCGTAATTTGCTTTTACAGTTCGAATTGTTCTCCCCTCCGAATAGGCACTATCAATGTCGTATCGACCGCCCTCAAATCGAATAGAGGAAGTACCACGAAGGGTAGTTGTTGACTGTGCGTCGTCTACAAGTTCCCTAAGTTCTTCTAAATCTAGAGTTGTAAGTTCAACTACACGAATCGCAATTCGTTCGTCTCGGATAAATTGCTCTAGTTGCTGGTCAAGCCGAGCAATTTCACCGCGAATTTCTGCGATTTTTTTTGGGTACTGCCTTGCTAGGTCATCAAGCTGCCTGCGAAGCGCAACGGGATCTTCCACTAGATTTTCTACAACAGTGTTTGCTTCTTGTCGAAGCTGGTCAATACAGGCCATGACTCGTTGCGGACCCACGAGAAGCGTGATTCCACCAACGGCAAGACCCCCAATAATTCCCCAACGAACAATAAAACGTGATGTGGCGCCCATGGCAACCTCCTTTTTACGATATTCTGCACAGAAACACTCTGTGTCACCACGTTATTGGGGAGAGGGAGGATAGTCTTTCATATTCAACCTAAAATCTCCATATGATTTTTCCTAATAAGGAAATGTGCCAATGAACGCCCTTACAACAAGGTTTGTTCGTCGACTTCGCGAGCGAGACGAAGCGGCTTGGTTTGAGTTGTGGCAAGATTTTGGACCAGCAATTCGATTCCAGCTCCACAAATGGGGACGCGGGCGAGTTGGACTCGAGACAGTGCAAGACTTAACCCAAGACACGCTTGCTGAACTTTCGAAATGCATTGATAGATACGACCCGGAGCGTGGCGCACGGTTTAGTACATGGTTGTTATCTATTGCAAAACACATCCTTGGTGACGAGATGGATCGCCGCAATGCAAAAAAGCGCGGGAGTGGTATAAAGCCCCTCTCACTGGATGAGCGCATTGACTCCAAGAGTGCCGCACTTCAAGTTGATGAGATCTTTGAACAAAGAATTTTTGGTGCAAAAATTTGCTCAGCAATCCGAAGAACAGAAACAGAAGTAGATTTTATTCATTTTCAAGTCTGGCGCATGCGGGTGCTCGACAACAAGGTTGGCAAAGAAATTGCAACACAACTAGGAATAAGTGAACCAACAGTGAGCAGGCACGTAGCAAAAATAAGAGAACACCTGAGACAAACAATTGTGCGGGTTGTTATGCAATACAGCTTTACCCCAGAGGAAGAAGGTGAGGCATCTTCGGTTGGTCTGTCGGGTAATGATGCCCAGTTTGACGCAGCGGTGTGTGAAACATACCACCACCACCAACTGTTCCTTGAAAAAGAAAGCGAAAGAGGGTGACCATGGGAACCGCGCTTTTTACTTGCTTTGGAACAATAGTTGCAGCAGTTGGTGCAATTTTGTTATTGGTGTACATAGTCATTCCCGTAATTGGAATACTTTTTACGTTTGCCGGCAGGCTGTTGAGATTTGTATTTCAAGAAGCCCGCGATCTTTTACTAATCCCAATCGCACTTTTTGTGGGTGTCATAAAACTACTCCGCGCAACGCTCTGCATCGTCCTTGCTCGGTGGGATATCGTGCGCTCCGAAACAACTGCAGCAAAACGACGCTTTGCAGAAGCCTACAACAGAACTGTCGCGGTTTTCATTGACAACCCACTTCGCGTTATTGGCATTCCCCCAACAAAAGAATTCGAAACGAATGAGCACACAAAACAGGTAAAATCTGAGGTTGAAGAGGCTGTAGAGCACTACAAACACTTTTTTGGTGGCGAAGATACTCCCGCCCCCAAGTTTGAAGGGTACACAATAGTCGGCACGCTCCCCGCTGGTGGCAGCGGCGCAAAACTCTACATCGCTACTTCTGCAGGCAACGCATCAGCTGTAGTTATCAAAAGTTTTGAAATTGCAACAGGTTCGCAACTTCCTCAAATCGTCAGGGAATCTCGCGCCATGGAAGCTGCGAAAAAACTTGGGCTTGTAATAGAACACCATCTTGACAACGAGCGGTTTTGGTACGCGATGCCGTACCACAAGGGCGACCACCTTGGGGTTGTGACAAACAAACTGCATGAAAAAACAAACGAACTCACGGAAGAGAATCTGCAAACCGTACTTTCTTATCAACATTCTTTATTGAAAACCCTCCACGAATACCACACTGCAGGTCTTTGGCACAAAGACGTAAAACCAGACAACATAATTATTCACGACGGGGATGCCCACCTTGTTGACCTTGGCCTCGTGACACCTCTTGCCTCTGCGATGACGCTTACAACGCACGGAACCGAATATTTCCGCGACCCCGAGCTTGTTCGCCAGTCCATGCGCGGCGTAAAGGTCCACCAAGTTGACGGTTCAAAATTCGATGTGTTTGGTGCTGGCGCAGTGCTGTACTTCATGCTTGAAAACACCTTCCCCGCCCACGGTGGACTAAGCGACTTTAGCAAGGCGAGCCCAGAATCTATTCGGTGGATAGTCCGCAGAGCAATGGCAGATTACGACAAGCGCTATGCTTCCATTGAAGAAATGCTACAGGATGTTGAAACAATTCTTAACGCGAAATCAATTTCTGGAGTGCGACCAGCAGACCTTCCTTCTATGGGTGGCGAGTCACCACCACAAGAAAAATCAGTACGCCGGCTGCCCGCTAAATCAACACCATCTACTGGGGGTGGACCATTTAAAACCCGCGCGCATGTGTACAGAACCAAACCCTCTGGTATTGCTGCGATTCTTGTAGCTATTGCAGTGGGCGTGTTCTTTGTTTTTAAAAACGACCCACCCGCGCAAGAAACCACCATTACGCAAATTTTGCCAGTGGAGATCCCAACAGGCAGAGTTCTAGTTGTGAATGAAATAGCAACATCACCAGACAGCGCAATGCACAAGAATGCATCGAACAAGATTGCAGAACTTGGCGTCGCCGGTTGGGATTTGTTTATTGACGGAGATACAGAAGCAAATGTTCGTAGTTGGCTTCCCTCTGGTCCGATCACAACACCAATTCCAAGTGGCAAATTGGCGAACGAGAACATGTCCGGCATCCTTCTCATACAAGCAGGAGGTGATTCAACCCCGATGTTTTACTTTATTGACGAAAACAGCGCACGCTTAATCCAATAAAATAGAGGGGTGGAACTAGAATCAATCCTCCTCATCGCACTCGCCGCGTTTGTAATGGCGACGATGTATTCGGCTGTTGGGCACGGTGGGGGCTCTGGATATCTCGCAATACTTGCCCTAGCAGCGATTGCACCAGAGCAAATGAGGCCAACGGCATTACTCTTAAATGTAGTTGTTGCATGTATCGCAACGTGGAAATTTACCTCCCCAAGAAGGTTTCGCAAGGACATTTTTTTACCCCTCGTTTGTGCAAGTATTCCCGCGGCGTTTGTGGGGGGCGCGTTTGAACTTCCACCCCAACTCTACAAACCGCTCCTCGGTGTAATTTTGTTGTATGCAGCAATTCGTTTATGCACCCCAATAAAAGGGTGCGAGAAAACAAAAAAGCCTGCAATGTTTCTCATCATAGCTGTGGGGGTATGTATTGGTTTTGTAAGTGGCGCAATTGGAATTGGTGGGGGGATATTTTTAAGTCCGCTTATATTGTTATTCGGTTGGACTACCGCTAAACAAACCGCAGCAATAAGCGCACCCTTTATTCTTTTGAATTCAATAGCAGGCATAGGTGGAATCACATTTGATCTTGGAGGTTTACCCGTGAACACCCAGCTCGTAGTGCCGCTTCTGGTAGCGGTTGTCATTGGAGGATATGTGGGCGCAACATTTGGGAGTAAAAAACTCGGTCATGCGGGACTGCGGGCCGCACTTGGCATAGTTTTACTCATAGCAGCGGGGAAGATGCTACTAACAAGCGAAAGCGCGGTAAACCAAGAAGCACCGAATGAGATAAAATACACACAATGAATTCCCAAGCATCAAAACTACGCAACTCCATGAAAAAGGGCATCGTTATGTGCCCAGGCGCATGGAACGGCCTGGTCGGTGCAGCCATAGCGAGCGCTGGATTCAAATCGTGTTACATTAGCGGAGGGGCAACCGCTAACGCTTCGGGATACCCAGACATAGGTCTCATTACACTCACAGAAATGTGTCGCACCATCAAAGAGGTTTCGCACGCAAGCAAACTTCCAGTGATTGTTGATGCAGACACCGGGTACGGCGAAATAGAAAGTCTCGCAAGAACAGTCGTTGAATACGACCGTAACGGCGCGGCGGGGATGCACATCGAAGACCAAGAATTTCCAAAAAGGTGCGGTCACCTAGATGGCAAAACATTGATATCGCAACAAGCGATGGTTCAAAAAATTACCGTTGCAGCTCAAAACAAACCAAACGCTGATTTTATCCTCATTGCAAGAACCGATGCTCGGGGAGTGGACGGCATGGATGCGGCAATTAATCGCGGCAATGCATACAGAGACGCAGGTGCTGACATGATTTTTCCAGAGGGCTTGCGAAGCGAAGAAGAGTTTGCAGAGTTTGCTATCAAGTGTCCGGGACTGCTTCTTGCGAACATGACAGAGTTCGGAAAAACCCCACACATTACCGCAGATCAGTTTTATGACATCGGATACAACCTAGTTATTTATCCTGTAACGTTTCAACGCGTTGCAATGGGAGCAATAACACGTTGTTTGGAACAGTTGTATAAAGAAGGCACCGCAGAAGGTTTTGAGGACCAAATGCAAACAAGACAAGAATTGTACGATTTGCTTGGCTACGTTCCGGGTGAAGCGTGGTCGTTTTAACCACGCGCTTACTCACCTTTAGATTCTGATAGAATGGGGTGTTCAACGAATGTTGATTTTGCCACCCCTACAGAAAGAAATTATGTCACAAACAGAAGAAAAAGCACCTAAACAAACAGACAGTCGGGGTTTGGCCGGCCAAGTCATTGGCGACACATCGGTTTGTGCGGTTAACCAAACGCAACTTATGTATCGCGGCTACGAAATAGCAGACCTAGCCCAAAACGCGACGTTCGAAGAGGTGGCATATCTCCTTTTAAATGGAAACAAACCAACGAGTGATGCGCTAGCTTCGTTCAAGGAAGACCTTGTTTCTATGCGCGCGATTCCAAACAGCGTCAAAGATACAATTATTCACATTGCGAACAATACACCAGAGGCGCACCCCATGGGTGTGTTGCGAACTGCGGTTTCATTATTGTCACACCTATGCCCCGTTTGCGAAGATAACGACGCGAAGACCGATTTACGAAAATCTATGTATCTTCTCGCCCAAATTCCAACGTGTATCGGTGTGCACCAAATGGCGCTCGATGGCAAAACCCCAGTGGATCCAGATCCAAATCTCGACCACGCCGCGAACTTACTGTGGTGCATGAGTGGTGAAGTACCACACGAATCTGCCGCAAAAGTATTGGACGTATCACTCGTTCTTTATGCAGAACACGATTTCAACGCATCGACGTTTACCTGCCGCGTTATCGCGTCAACAAACGGCGACCTACACTCTGGTGTATGTGGCGGTATTGGTGCGCTCAAGGGCAACCTACATGGCGGCGCAAACGAAGCGGCAATGGAAATGCTGAAAGAAATTATGGAAGCGGTCGAAGGTGGTTCAACTTCAGAAGAATTTATGCAACACGCCTTCGAAACCAAGAAAAAACTCATGGGGTTTGGTCACCGCGTTTACAAGAATGGCGACCATCGCGCCGGCATACTACGAGGGTGGGGACTTAAATATGTCAACGAGGCAAATCCAGATGCCAAGAAGTGGTTTGACCTTGGAGATGAAGTGCAAGCAATCATGCTCCGCGACAAAAACATTTTTCCAAACGTCGACTTCCCCTGTGGCATGACATATTATTCATTGGGAATTCCCGTTCCACAATATACGCCAATTTTTGTAGCTTCAAGAATTACAGGTTGGTGTGCGCATATTATGGAGCAGCACCAAAACAATCGACTTATAAGACCACTCGCAAGATATACCGGCGAAGAATTACGAAACTGGAACGGCTAACATGGCGGTTAAAAAGATTGCAGTAATCGGCGGGGGAACAATGGGGGGTGGTATTGCACTTACTGCAGCAACAAGTGGAATCAACGCAGTTGTGGTTGAAATTAACGACGACCAACTTGCAAGAGCAAGGGAGTACCACGAAAAACAATTAGCGCGCAGTGTCACAAAAGAAAGAATGACCCAAGATGAGGCAGATGTTGCAACGGCGCACCTTTCATACGTTAATGCAATGGCCGATGCGTCGGACGCAGACTGGGTTGTGGAAGCCGCAACCGAAAACATAGAAGTTAAAAAATCAATCTTTACGCAGATGTTCGAAACATTTGGCAAGGATGTCGTGCTTGCAACAAACACTTCCTCCATCTCAATCACCGACCTTGCATCTGTCATCCCAGATGCTGCAAGCAGAGTTATTGGAATGCACTTTTTTAATCCGGTTCCCGTGATGAAACTCGTCGAGGTTATTAAGGGCAAAGAAACAAGTAGTGAA
>Ga0114993_10006478_pt1 | contig 11027 bp, 8 predicted proteins | sample ArcticOcean_MG_C_FD_87042 | JGI IMG/M metagenome (GOLD analysis project Ga0114993, IMG submission 87042) | Marine microbial communities from western Arctic Ocean - ArcticOcean_MG_CB2_150 | ecosystem: Environmental > Aquatic > Marine > Oceanic | place: Arctic Ocean: Canada Basin | collected...
ACGCCGTCAAAATCAGCACCGTGGCCGGGATCATCAACTTCGCCGCCGGGTTTTAACCAGCAGACCTAAAAGGGAAGTTGTGTCCCGGAAATCAGGACCCTACTTTTGCAACAGGTCTAATATCAATTGAAACGCGTCGTCAACGCCACCAGAAATGTCTGACATTGTCATCGGCTCAATATCCATTGGGTGAATGTAAATCTAGGGGTTGGCAATAAACCCGGCCTGAAAAGACTCTGTAAACCGTATAATACATCATTGCATTTTCAAGGAGCACAACCATGCCCAGACAACTCCGCCGCGTCGTTACCGGCTACAATTCTGACGGTAAGTCGATCATTTGGAAGGACGGGCCACCGCCTCAATCCCTGGAGCCGTTGCCGGAACTGATCCTACACGAAGTCTGGGAAACCAGTTCGCCGGCCAGCAATTCAGGCGACGATGATTTGGCGATTCGCGAAAACCGGATCGGGCCGCACCACGCCGCCGGCACCATATTTCGCATCGTCGAGTTTCCACCGGATGAGGTTTGGACGGCTGGCGATGTGGGAGAGGGGTTCAAGGAAATGGGCAGCAGCGGCGCCCATGATGGAAGTTCCGATACTGCCGCCATGCACGAAACCATGACGACCGATTACGCCATCGTCATCGAGGGTGAGATATGGGCGGTGATGGAAGCGGATGAAACCAAATTGGGGGCGGGCGATGTCCTGGTCCAGCGGGGCACCAATCACGCCTGGTCCAATCGAACCGATAAATTGGCTGTTGTTGCCTTCGTGCTGGTCGGCGCGGAAGCCCGCCAAGATCCGCTAGGCAAATAGTTAACGATGTTCGGAACAGGTCAACAGCCGACAGTCAGCGTATCTGGCGGTTAGGTCCGCTTCCGGGGTCAACAGCGGACATGGCCCTATTCCGATAGCCACCCATTTGCGAGCCCCGATTTATGGGGATGGTGGGGGTACGGCTCTCCTTAAAAAAATATTACGGGAACGGCACCCGCCCCTTGCGCCGCCCGCTCCACAGACTATTTAAGGTAAGGGGCTCTTGGGAGAGCCGGTGCTCTTGAACATTGTGAATAGGAATTTTCGATGCCACGCGCGGGAATGCCGTCGTTCGTGAGCCGTATTGTGCGCCTAAAACCGTAAGGAACCGTCATAAACCGTCATGATCGTAAGGGGGGTGCGGACGATGTCGCACGAGATTATAACCGTGACACACGCCTAGGTAGAGCGCCGGGCCCTGCCAACCCCAGACCGGCTGGGCAGGTTACTATTCCGCCTGGGCTCTACTGACGATCATGCTCAAGGCGCGAAACAGGTCGGGCCCCAGGCTCTTGGACTTGCCGCCCAGGCGCCCGGCGGCAACCGAGCGAATGATCTCGGCGTGCAGCTTGATCACTTCCAGCTGTACCGCATTGGGCTGGCCGACATTATCGATAAAGTCGCAGGTTTGATCGACGAGCATGCTCAAGAATCCAACCGTCGAGCCATCGAGCCCGGATTGCTGGGTGACCGCCGAGCCGGCCGCCGCCAACTCTTGCTTTTGGCCTTGCTGATTTTCGTGGGAGAACAAGATCGATTCCAAGGCGTCTTCGAACCGGGAAATCTCCGCCGACAGCTCCTGTGATTTGTCATCGCCGGTAAATTTGGTGATCGCCTGGATGCGGTCGATGGCGTTCTGAAATTCGGTATCGGCCTCTTCTTGAAGATCGCCGCCGCCGGCCAGATGGCGACGGATCGCGGCGACAATTTTTTGGCGAAGGCCGGCCAGGGTGAACGGTTTCAGAATATAGGCGAAGACGCCGAGCCGCATGGCCTCGGCCACATGATCCACGGTATCGTTGCCGGTCATCATCACGAACGGCACGCCGGGCCAGCGCCGGCGCGCGATATCCAACAATTGGATACCGCTCACATGGGGCATGTTCCAATCGGAGATGATCAGATTGATGCGCGGAATACTTTCCATCATCGCAACCGCTTCCTTGCCGTCAGCGGCGATGATGACGGTAACGAAACCAAGTTCTCTGAGCGCGGATTTGGCGACCTTCAGCTCGAACGGGTTGTCCTCGACCAGCAGAACCTTCATGTCCTCAAAATCGACGCCGAAATGATCGAAAAATGCCATCCACCAATGCTCGCCTGGTCCGCGTTGTCCGCATCATACAGCTTGGACGATTATGCTCAACAACCCTGCCCGGTTCTCTGTCTTCATTCCCGAGCTATCACATCCGCGCATCCCCAATAAAATGGCCGGAAAATTTTCTCCTATATCGTGAATAAAATATAATATTACCCACAAATCCCCACGATTGATGTAATATCTCAAACAATTGATTTCGTTTAATACCCGCGTTCCAGGAGACACAAAATGAAGCCATTACATTACAGGTGACCGCTTAAATCGCAGCCATTGAAAATGAGGCGGGAATTATTTTGAATAATTCACACAGGAGAAATCGATGAAATGGTTCGGTATTTTATTTGGCCTATGGTGTCGTCTCCATCGGTTATACCTTGGTATTACGAGCTTCTATTACTCCGTGAAACGACCAATCGGCTATTGCCGGGTGAGCGTGTTTGTGGTTACCGCCGGCGCGTTGTTTCTATTGCTGGTCGATCAGGGGAAGGAAATAACCGTTCGCCTGGGCGACGACAATCTACGGCAGTTATATTTTTTAGCGGCGGTTAATTTTTGGGCATGGCAAAGCTGGTTCTGGTCACGAATCATCTTAAATGACCGGGCTCAAGAACGGGGAACTTGGATTTTCAATTTCCTGATCGACTGGCTGCCCCGCATCCTCGGCGCGCTCGCCTTTTACTTCGCCTTGGCATCGATGTTTGAAAACCGTGTCTTTGGGTGGGGTTTTTGGACTCTCTTGGGTAGTGCGGTATTCTCGGTAGCATATTGGATTTTCCGGCGCTATTTTCGCGGCACCTTGTTCACCATCGACCTGGCCCAATTGAAACCAAGTAGCTTCACCAAATTTACCCGGTACTGGATAAAATTCAGCGTAGTTGTCATTGCCGTCTTCACGATTTGGGCACTATCGGCACCGCTGATCATGGGCTTCGCGATCGGCTCCGGCGCCATTGTGTTTATTGCCCTTGCGTCCTTTGCGGTCACCGGCAATGCCGCCGTTTACCTAACCAGGAAACAAGGCTTTCCACTATTCATCAGTCTGCTGGTCCTATTGGCGGTTTGGAGCTTGACCCCCGCAACGGACAATCATCTCGTCCGTTCTCTTGAAGGGCAAGCCGGCGAAAATAAACCGGTGGAGTCGGTTCCGCTCGGCGAAGCACTCAAATATTGGAGCGCCAAAAAACAAGACAGTGATCCGCTCATCGTCGTTGCCACGTCGGGCGGCGGCTCGCGCGCCGCCTATTGGACGGCAACCGTGCTTGGAGCCCTGCAAGATGCAAACCCCAAATTTTCGGACCGACTTTTTGCGATCAGTTCCGTCTCCGGCGGAAGTCTGGGCGCCATCATCTTCACCAATTTGCTCGCCTCAAAAATTACTTGCGACGAATGGCAATTTTTGAATGACCTCGGCCACCAGACCTGTTTCGAAGCCGTCGGCGCGAAAGCACTATCCGAGGATTTTTTGGCGCCGGAGATTACGGCCTTGTTGTACGGCGATCTCATGCATCAGATTTTTTTTCCGTATTACAGAATTTCTGACCGGGCACGCGCCTTGGAAATGGGCTGGGAAAGACGCTTCAAAGAGGTGGTTGGAAACAACCTGATGGCCGAGGGGTTTAGGGATTTGTGGGCGAAATCAGACCGCTTGCTGCCTTCGCTTTTGCTCAACGGCACACACCAGGAAACCGGCCGGCGGATGATCACCAGTAACCTCGACATCAGCGCGGATTATTTCCCTGACGCGTTCGGTTTCTACGAGAAGTTAAATGGGACTAAAGCGGCTTTAAAATCACAAAAATATTATCTGCGTTTCGCCCCTGGCAAAATCAGCGCCGCGACAGCCGCGCACAACAGCTCGCGATTTCCTTATGTCAGCCCGGCGGGAACCCTTGGTACCGGCGGCCATGTTCTCGATGGCGGCTATTTCGAAAATAGCGGCGCCCAGACACTGGACGAACTGCTGAATGGTATTCGGGCGGAGTTAAAAATCATCGCGCAAAGCAGGGAGGAAACGCCCCCCCTGCCGGAACGGAAAATATTGGTGATCCAAATCACCAACGCACCGGTCCATGACGATATTCTGCGCTTCAACGAGCCGGCCGGCGGCGGCAATAAAAACAGGATTATCAATGAACTCGCAGCGCCGCTGAGGGGACTGCTTGCATCACGCGGAGCGCACACGTCATCGGCGGCAAAAACCTTGCGAAATAAGTATTGGGATACCGGCAATGAAAATAGGTCCTACGCCCATTTTCGCCTGGAGAAAGCGGCAACCAAGGAGGAGCAGGATAGAGATCCGATCCTGGCCACGGGCCGCGTGCTATCGAAGCAATCGGAGTGTGCCATGCGGGTGCAACTACGGGCAATCCCAGACAACCGCAAGGCGTTTGCGACGGTAATCAAAGCTTTGAATAATGGCGAATTTCCGCCAGGGTCCCTACGCGAAGGGGCGAAGGCCCTGCTAAGCCTATGTGATGACAAAGAAAAGACAAACGCCGAATTGAGAGATAGAATGAAAAACTGGTCGTTTATGCCAAAATAGGACGATTGCCTTTTATTCCCTATCCCGATGGCCTCCGGCAATCGTCCCAATACCCACATTTATCATCTGACTTTCTGTTCTTGGCAGCGGCTGCTATTCTGTTGGCGCCCAAAGCCCCTTTAAGGAGACAACGCCATGGATGGTGCCAGCGTACCTGTCGGACTTATTCATCGCCCGGGCGAACGCTCATTCACCGAGGAAGTGAAAAAGCTGCAACTTGGCGACGGCGAGGTTTTTCACGGCGAAGCCATCCTGGCGGTGACCAAAGCATTGCTACAGGCGGGCGTCTCCTATGTGGGCGGTTATCCGGGCGCGCCCATGTCGCATCTGATCGACGTTCTGGCCGACGCATCGGAAGAAATCCTCGAGCCCCTCGGCATCCAGTTCGAACAATCGGCGTCCGAGGCCGGCGCCGCGGCGTTGCTGTCGGCGTCGATCCATTATCCCTTGCGCGGCGCCGTCACCTGGAAGTCGGTGGTCGGCACCAACGTTGCCTCCGATGCCATCGCCAACCTGGCCTCCACCGGGGTCACCGGCGGCGCGCTGATGATCATCGGCGAGGATTACGGCGAAGGCTCCTCGATCATGCAGGAGCGCACCCATTCGTTCGCCATGAAATCATCGCTGCCGCTGATCGATCCCCGCTACGACATGACCAAGCTGGTGGAGATGACCGAAAAAGCCTTCGAGATGTCGGAAGCGGCGCATCTGCCGGTGTTCATGACCTTGCGCATTCGCGCCTGCCATATGACCGGCTCGTTCATCGCCAAGGACAACAAGGTGCCGGAATTCAACCTGAATAATCCGGTTCCCGAAGCCGCCTACGATGTCACCAAGATCGTGCTTCCGCCGGCCAGCTATAACCAAGAGCAGGACAAATACGCGACACGCCTGCCGGCGGTGCAGCGTTTCATAACCGAGCACGGCATCAACGAGATTTTCGCCGGCGATGGCGGGCGCTACGGCATCATCACCCAGGGCGGCGCCCACGGTATGGTGGCCCGCGCCTTGCGCCAGCTCGGCGCCGCCGACGCCTACGGCAATTCCGACGTGCCCATGCTGGTGCTCAACGTCATCCATCCGCTGGTGCCCGAAGAGATTTCAGAATTCATGAGCGATAAGGACAGCGTCCTGGTGGTCGAGGAAGGCAACCCCAACCTGATCGAAATCCAAATTGCCCAGATCGCCCACGCGGGCCGTATCGATTGCCGGGTGCACGGCAAGGACATACTGCCGATAGCCGGCGAATATGTTACCGACGTGGTGCGCGCCGGGCTGGCGGAATATCTGGCCGAAGACGGCCCCGGGCAATTGGCCGCCGCCGCCAAGGCCAACGAAGCCGCCATCATGCGGGCCCGCGACGCCGCCCGCGCCTGCCTGAGCGATGCCCTGCCCGAACCGATGCCGCCGCGCCCGCCAACGTTCTGCACCGGCTGCCCGGAAAGACCGGTCTTTGCCGCCCTCAAGCTTTTGATGGCCGAGCGCGGGCCAATACATATTTCCATGGATATCGGCTGCAACCTGTTCGGCGCGCTGGCGCCGTTCCATGTGGGCAACACGGTTCTCGGCTACGGCCTCAGCCTGGCCAGCGGCGGTGCCGTCGGCCCGGTCCTGGATCAGCCCGTCGTCGCGGTTATGGGCGATGGCGGCTTTTGGCACAACGGGCTTACCACCGGTGCCATCAACGCCCAATGGAACAAGTACGATGCGGTCCTCATCATCCTCGATAACGGCTACGCGGCGGCCACCGGCCAGCACAAGCTGCCCTCGTCGGGGGTCACGCCGAAGGGCATGGCATCCAAAATCAGTATCGAAAGCAGCCTCAAGGGCCTCGGCGTCGACTGGATCGAGCGGGTCGATTCCTACGATTTGGCGGGCACCATCCAGGCCTTGCGCAAAGCCCTGGATGCACGCGGCCCGAAGCTGCGCGTCATCCTCTCCAACAACGAATGCATGCTGGCGGTGCAGCGGCGCGAACGAACGGTAAAGGCCAAGGCGTTGCAGGCGGGCAGCGCCGTCACCAATGAGAAATTCGGCGTCGATGCGGAGGTTTGCACCGGCGATCATTCCTGCATGCGGCTTTCCGGCTGCCCGTCCTTGTCGCTCAAGGCCAGCCCGGACCCGCTCAAGGAAACCCCAATCGCCCATGTGGAAGACACCTGCGTCGCCTGCGGCCATTGCGGCGAAGTGGTCCACGCGGCCGGGCTTTGTCCGTCCTTCTACCGGGCCGAGGGGGTGCGCAATCCCGGCTTTGGGCGCCGGCTGGCATCATCGATCAATCAAGGCCTCCTCAAAATACTGGGTGCGTCATGAGCGCCGAGCGCCCCATCGGCGTATTGATCGGCGCCCTTGGCGGACAGGGCGGCGGCGTGCTCGCCGACTGGCTGACCGAAGCGGCGCGCATTTCGGGCTTCCCGGCGCAATCCACCTCGACCCCCGGCGTCGCCCAGCGCACCGGCGCCACCAGCTATTATTTCGAGCTGTTCCCCGATAAGAACCCACCCGCACTGCCATTGTTCGCCCTCTTCCCGGCCGCCGACGATGTGGATCTGATGGCGGCGTTGGAGCCGACCGAAGCCGGGCGCGCTCTGGACCGGGGGTACGTCACCAAACGCACCACCGTCATCACGGCCACCGAGCGGCTCTATTCAACGGCTGAAAAAGTCGCCGCCGGCGACGGCACCATTGCCACCGGCCCGGTGTTGGATGCGCTGCAAGCGGCGTCGCAAAAATTGATGGCCCTGCCCATGCGCTCCCTTTCGGACGGCGCCGCCAACCAGGCCAACGCCATCCTGTTGGGCGCCATCGCGGCGTCCGGCGTGTTGCCGATCCCAGCCGATGATTTCCGCGCCGCCATCACCGGCAAGGGCGTTGCCGTCGCCCCCAACCTGGCCGGCTTCGAAATCGGCCTTATTGCCACCGCCCAGGAAGCGACGCCGGACAATGGGAAAATCTATAGCCCGGCGCCCGACGGCTTCGAGGCCGAGCTTGCCTCCTACGATGAGGCTTTGCGCCCCTTGTTCGGCCATTGCCTGGCGCGCTTGACCGACTATCAAGACGCCAACTACGCGCGCCTGTTCCTGCAGCGCATGCAGACCGTCACCGGCGCCGATCTGGCCGAAGAGACCGCGTCGCGCCTCGCCGCCTGGATGAGCTTCGAAGATGTAATCCGCGTCGCCCAGTTGAAAACCCGGCCCGGCCGCCTGGCCCGCATCCGGGGCGAGCTTGGCATCGACGCGGTTGCACCGCTCAAGCTTGAGGACTTCTTCAAGCCCGGCCACGAAGAAATCACCGGCTTCCTGCCGCCCTGGCTGGCCGCCCTGATCCCCGGCGCCAACAGAAAGCGGCGCGCCGGTGAGGGCCTGACAATTCGCTGGCAGACCGGTAATGCTTTTGGCTACGCCGCCCTCAAATTCTTAGGCGCGCTCAAATTCCTGCGTCCCGGCGGTAATCAATATGCCAAGGAACAGAAAGCCATCGAGCAATGGCTCGGCGCCGTCACCAAGGCGGCGGACAAAGATGCCGGCCTCGCCGTACAAACCGCGCGGCTGGCCATATGGGCGCGCGGTTACGGTGACGTCCGCTCCTCCGGGTTTGCCGCCCTTGCCGATCTGTTCAACGATTGGGACCAGCGCCTGGAAACGGATATCGCCGGCCTCAAGGCATCGGTGGATCAATCCCTATTGCTCGCCCACGCCAACCCGGATGCGCCGGCGCACTAATCTCGTTCAAGCCGGCGGCTGCAGGAACTCGATCACGTTGCCGTCGGGATCGCGGGTATAGACGGCGCGCCAGCCCTTGCGGACACCGCCTTCCGCCGTCAATGGCGGCGACACCGGCTCGTAACCGCCGGCGCGGATGGCGGCGATAACGGCGTCGATATCGGCAACCTCAAACGCCAGATGCACGAAGCCGGGATCGCAGGGGCGCAATTCCGACGCCCTTCGGGCGCCGGGAATATGATATTGCAACAGCTCGATCTGATGGCCCGGCGCTTCCACATTGGCAACCTCCAACTCGGCGCCGGGAACGCCTGTGAGGGTTTCAAAAAACGCGCCCGTGAGGCGCCGCTTTTCGGTCACTTCAAAGCCGAACACATCCCGCCAGAAGGCCAGCGACGCATCGATGTCGGACACCGTGACGCCGGTATGATCGAACTTGTTGGTCTGAAATTTCGCCATGCCGCGCTCCTTGTTAATCATCCAGCTCGACAACACAGATAACATCGCCCACCGCCGCCACCTCGCCTTCCGGCACGCGGATTTCGGCCAGCGTGCCGGCCTGGGTTGCCTCCACCTCTTGGGTGACTTTCTCGGTTTCGATCTCGTAAATGGCCTCGCCGGCAGCAAACCGCTCACCGAGGTCCTTGTGCCATTTGACGATAGTGGCGTCTTCCATGTTCATGCCGATGCGCACCAGTTTGAGGTTCAGCTTCACCCGATTATATCCCTGACAGCGGCGGCGATGCTTTCCGGGTTGGGCAGCAGATCAGCCTCGGCGGCGGGCGCATAGGGCATGGCGGTATTGGCCACCGTCACCCGGCGCACCGGCGCCTTTAAATGCGCAAAGCCCTTGTCGGCCACCAATGCGGCGATATAGCTGGCCGCGCCGCAGCGGTCGCGGGCCTCGTCGACTACCACCAGTCGTCCGGTCTTGGCCACCGAATTAATGATCGCGTCTTCGTCCAGCGGCACCAACGTGCGGCAATCGATGACCTCGACTTCAGTGCCTTCTTGGGCCAACGCCTCGGCGGCTTCGAGGCAATGGCGCACCATGGCGCCGACGGTGACGATGGTAGCGGCGTCGCCCGATTTACGCACCGATGCGGCGCCGAATGGAATGTCATAATCATCCTCCGGCACCTCGCCGATCTCGCCGCCGCGCCCGCCCGGCACCAGGAAAAATGCCGGATCGTCGGAGCGGATGGCGGTCTTCAACAATCCCTTGGCGTCGTCGGCGTTGGACGGCACCGCCACGTTGAGCCCGCCCAAATTCATCAATAGCGAATAGGGCGTATCCGAATGCTGGGCCGCCAGGGCACGGCCGCCGCCGAAACCGGCCATGATGGTGATCGGCAGGGTTATCTGGCCGCCGGTCATCAGCCGCAATTTGGCCATCTGGTTGGCAATGGCGTCGAACCCGGTATAGATGAAATTGGCCATCATCATATGCAGGATTACCCGGTAGCCGCTGGCCGCCGCGCCCACCGCCATGCCGGTCAGCGTCGCCTCGCAGATCGGCGTGTTGCGGATGCGGTCGCGGCCAAATTCATCCAAGAGACCAATGGTGTCGCCGGTCATGGACACTTCCACGTCCTCGCCAAACAAAATGATCTTCGGGTCCCGGCGCATTTCCTCGGCGAGGCCTTCATTGACAGCGTTGGTCAGTCGTTGCTTGGCCATCAGCCTGCCCCCCCGCCGGCGAACATCAATTGGGTTGCCAGGCCGGGTCCCGCCGGCGTGCCCGCTTCGGCAAAGGCGGCGGCCTCTTCGATTTCACCATCGGTGCGCGCGTCTACATCGGCGAGGTCTTGTTCAGAGGCGATACCGGCTTCGATCATGTGGGCGGCCAGGCGCGTGATCGCGTCGCGGCCACGCCATTCCTCGATCTCTGCCTCGTCCCGGTAAGGCCGGCTCAGCATATGCTTTTCCATCTCGAAATGGCCGTGGATGCGATAGGTCTTGGCCTCGATAAAGGCCGGGCCGTTGCCGGCTCGGGCATGCGCGATGGCGTCCGCCGCCGCCGTCCAGACTTCCACCGCATCGTTGCCATCGATGACGCTCACCGGCATGGAGAAGGGCCTCGCCCGATCAGCAATCTCGCCAGAGGTGACCGTGGCCGAGGGGGAAAACTCGGAAAAACCATTATGCTCGCAAATGAACACCATCGGCAGTTTCCAAAGCGACGTGACGTTGAGGGTTTCCATCAGCACGCCCTGGTTGGAGGCGCCGTCGCCGAAAAAGCAGACCGCCACATGGCCCTTGCCATCCAGTTGGGCAGCGTACGCGGCGCCCGCCGTGATCGCCAGCCCGGCGCCGACGATGCCGTTGGCGCCGAGGATGCCTTTCGAGATATCGGCCACATGCATGGAGCCGCCCATGCCCTTGCAGATGCCGTTTTCGCGGCCATACACCTCGGCCATCATGGAATTGGGATCGCCGCCCTTGGCCAAAAAATGGCCATGGCCCCGATGCGTGCTGGCGATCTTGTCAGCGTCGGTGAGGTTCGCACAAACGCCGACGGCAACCGCTTCCTGGCCGATATACAGATGCACGCCGCCGGGCAATTTGCCGGCATGGAAATCGGCGCTGAGCCGTTCCTCCATCTTGCGGATTAAAACCAT
>Ga0114993_10006479_pt1 | contig 11027 bp, 20 predicted proteins | sample ArcticOcean_MG_C_FD_87042 | JGI IMG/M metagenome (GOLD analysis project Ga0114993, IMG submission 87042) | Marine microbial communities from western Arctic Ocean - ArcticOcean_MG_CB2_150 | ecosystem: Environmental > Aquatic > Marine > Oceanic | place: Arctic Ocean: Canada Basin | collected...
CATGGTTCTCTATATATTTGCCGGAGCGAAGGAACGTTCGTTTTATACGCAGCTATTCATGGATGAGTTGGACAAGGCGAGGAAGAGTGGCAAGGTGTGGGCCCCATATGTCCAAGCGATACGGCAGAGTGAAATGAACACAGAGAAGATCACCGCATTGATCGGCCCGATAACACAGGAAGAACGAAAAAACACGCGGCGTCAGCTAGTTGAATGCGAGGCACTATGAGTGAGACAATGAATACACAAATAGAAAACAAGGTCGTGGCGGTCCTGACAGGGCAGGAACTCAAGACACTCGTCGTTCTGAATCGCGAGTTTCGCGCAATGGTATTCCGCCGTATGAGTGGAGGATATCTTGACCTGGGGCTGCTTGAACTGGCGACCGCGTCTGATAAAATGACACACGGGCTTGTCGACCAACTCGTCGACGAAGAGTCTTTGCTGAACAAGCTGAAGTGGAGGGTGATGTACAACGAGATGATCGACCAAGCGCCGGACGATGATGACGAATATCGCCGGCAACTAGAGTTTCCGTTCAACGCAACGGGTGAATAAGATGGCGCCATCGATTAAGGAAGATTTAACAGGAAGATGATCATGAGAACCAATACAATGGCCGCCCTTGCGACCCGAAACGGTATAAAGAGAAAACGTGTAGTTGTCGTGGAAGATGAGAATCGGCCGATACGAAGCCTGACTGCGGAGGAGTTGTTCGCTGCGTCGTTGCCGAGAGTGACACCGCCGGTAGAGTATGATAAGTTAGAGCGGTTCTATCGGCGCGAACATGGGTTGACGATGATGTTGGATTCGACGACGTATGACTATTACCTTCCACGCTACACACGAGAGATGCCGCGGAGGCAGTCGTGAGTCGCGCTCCACGAGCAAGGACGGATGTTGAGAACACACAAGCCTTAGCGGACCTCGCAACGGGCTCACCGTCACCCGCACCGAGTGAACGCCCGCGTGGGCGGTCCGCTCGGGGTAGTCAAACCACGAGGCAGACAAAGTTCGTGGAAGAGGAGCCGGAGGATATTTATATAGAACGGCCCACCAGATGGGAATGCCCCGTCTGTAAGAGGTGGACGACTGACCGAAAGGGCAAAACCTGTGTCATGTGCCGGAAGCGCCCAGAGGGGCAGCTAGCCTTCGACGAATGGCCGGACTAAATATAAGGACAACGAAATTGGTCAACCGGCACATCGAGGAGGGCAACGGATATGGCGAGAGTAAGAGCAGCACGATTCCGGGTAGAGTATACATACGGGAAGGAAGACCGTGGCTCACGGACGCGTACCAGATTAATGACATCGACGACTAATCTTTACAACCCATCCACGCGGAGTGAAACAGGCATACTGTCGTATCTCAGGCGTCGGCATCCGGGCCTGGAGATTACGATTCTCGATTTAGAATTTTTAGATAGCTCGGGTCAGCCCGTTTAATGTGGTTGATATTTAGCGATGTGTGTGGTATAATTGTTTGGTAATGAAGGAGCAGAACATGTCAGACCACTGCGACCACGAAATTAATGAGTCCAGCCTCAGTCGAGTGTATAGGCACAACATACTACACGATTGTGGTGCGCTGACTGCCTGGCGGAAAGCTGAGAAGTGCGATAAGGGAAACATCTACACACACGCACAGAACCGACAGCGCAATCGTTCATTGCTGGCGAAGCTCAAAGCCCACGGGTATGGTGTGACCACATTACACGGAAAGTATCCCGAAGGTGGTGTCACCTCGACGGAAGAGAGCTACTTTGTGGTCGACCTTCAAGACACGGGCAGAATGGAAGCAGAACTCCGGTCGCTCGGTCAGCAGTTCGAGCAGGACAGTGTGCTGTTCATTCCGAAGGGCGCGATCGAAGGTAAGGCTAAAGCATTTTTGATCGGCACGAACCATTGCCCGAAGAACGACATTAACTTTGGTGGGAAAATTCTCTTCGACAACGGCAAGTTTGGTTACAACTCTAAAATTTATACCTCGTTTGTTAATGGTCGACCCTTCATCTTCGAAGAGGTAGGCGATCAGGAACCATTGCCCAATACCGGCTTTGGTTGGTGGGCGTTACATCTCGCCGCCAATAAGCATTGGACGGAACTATGAGACGCTTGATAGATGTTAATGATGTGAATTTGTTTATGGCGGGTCTTTTTGGCAACAACTTTCTTTCGTTGTCCTGCAACCCGGTCGTGCTGTTGATTGCGCTCGGCTACGTGTTCCTGTTTGTTGCGGAAGTCGGATGAAAACGCGCATTCACGTAAACCAGCATATCATCAAGAGTAACAAGAAGTCTGGTGAGCGGAAGCCGGTGTTGACGGTCAAGACTTACAAGAGCAACACGTATGCCTCAGAAATCACAGGCCCCGGGCCGTTCCGCGTTATCTATCGACCGGATAAGCCGCTTTCATGCGGTGCCATGGTGTGGATTGAATGTGATGGGGATATTGCCATCGTTCGATAAAATACACTTGACGTCGACGCTGGAATTTGGTATAATTGTAAGTAATTAAGAATTGGTCAGAAACATATCGGAGATAGTTGAGATGAACAAGAAAACAATTAGTTTGGCAGTTTCGATACTTACAGCGGTGTTGGTCGTCGGCGTTCCAATAACTGCCGATGGCCAAGGTCGTGCTGGACTCAGACAGCGTCAGGGCGAACAATCGCGATCCCCGCGCGCCTCTGCTCCGCGTCAGTCCGCACCGCGTGGCGCTGAAGCGCCGCGCACCTCTACTCCGCGTGAGACGGCGCCACGTGCCTCGGCTCCGCGTCAGTCCGCACCACGCGACTCTGTTCAGCGTCCTTCTGGACGTCGGGATCTTGACGCTCGGAATTCTGGAAGTCGGGATATTGACGCTCGGAATTCTGGACGTCGGCGCCCAGGTGGTGGAACCCGGTCGTTCAACAGTAATCCTAGGCGACACGGCGGCTTTAATTCGTGGCTCCGATTTGAACTGAACTCGCCGCGGTACTATCCCGAGTATTATCCGCAATATTATCCAGGGCACTACCCACAATATTCACAGCAACCATACTGCGCCGGAACATGGGTGCAGCGTTGGGTGCCCAACGGCACTCGTTATCCGACGTTTACGTGGATTTGTGACATCCATCAATACTAACGAGTGGGAAGAGATATTATTATGAAGAACTTGATTATCGTGGTGTTGATCGTCTGGGTTTGGATTCTGTCGTGATAATGAAGAAAAACCGCAGACCTCTATGAACTAATCGATTTTGAAAATATAAGGAATATTATTATGCCGACACGAAAAGCCGTCTTTGATGTTATCAACGCCGAACGCGATGCACAGAACAACCATCTACCGCCGTCGCCGTTCGAACTCTTCGATTGGCTGAACTTCATTGATGATCATCTGCTCCGGGCCCGGACCGCAGGAACGAGAATAGAAGCGACGGACGAACTTCGCAATCTCACAGCCTGCGCGGTTGCGGCGATGGAGCAGTATGGAGTTCGCGCAAGAGACGTCGCCGGTGATATGGCTCTCAACCTGAACCTGCCCAAGTTGTCCGATCTGGCGTCTCTGCTACCTGACCTGGATACCGCCGGTGACGCGCTGAACCAACGCTTTGAGGCATTGAACAAATCGCGCGGCGATGATGAGGATGACGATTAGATATTTGACTCATCGTCTTGTATATGTTATAATTGTAAATGCGTCGTGATTCGATGAATCACAAATCGAGCCCGCCTTTGCTGGTCGGGGCCAACTCGGTTCCTTATATGAGACCAGCAAAAAAGAAAGAGTAACATTAATTATGGCAAACACGTTTAATTCGACTCCGTCTGTCACCACACGTATTCTAACCTACTTGAAGACGGGTGCGGATATTACACAGGCTCAGGCACGTAAGCGTTTCGGTATCACCAACGTCCGTGCGCGGATGTCTGAGCTTCGTCAGGCAGGATACGCTATCTACCTGAACGAGAAGACGACCGCTAATGGTCGGACCATTAAGGCATATCGTCTTGGTACTCCGACGCGGTTGATGGTTGCTGCGGGGAATGCAGTGATGTCTGACCCGAATCTTGCACCCATCGTGGAGTATGCTCAGTCGAAGGTGTCGAAGTTCAGCGGGAACGGTCTTCCAAGCGGCAGCACAGCGTAAATAACTGTCGTTTTTATGACCGCATGAGTCCTTCATGCGGTCGTCCGTGACGGGTGCGGCTCGGTGCCCGCCGCGGATTATGTTTCAATGCTGATGAGCGCGAAAGCGCGAAATCGTGGCGACGAGCGAACACAACAGTTACCAACGCCACGATCTATTGATGATTTTTCACGAGATACTACCGACGTTTCCTCTGGGCGGCACTCATATTTGCACGGGCCGCATCGGAGCGTTTGAGGCCTGTGTGGGTGACACCGATTTTCGCACGGGTTTCGGCGGAGTGTTTGATACCTGTGTGGGAGGCACGCATTTTCGCGCGTGTCTCGGCGGAGAGTTTGATACCTTTCCTGGCGCCGCTGATGTTCTGACAATGCTCGGAGGAGAATTTGATACCTTTCTTGGCGGCGCTGTAGTTTTGACGATGCTCGGCCGAGCGTTTGAGACCTGTGTTAGCGTCGCTGATTTTCTGTTTCGTCGCGTCGGAGTGTTTGAGACCTGGCGTCCCTTCGCCGCCGGCGGTGAGGTTGTAATCTGGATGGAGCGTTGATATCCAATGAATTTCTCGGTCGTTGAGAACACCCGGGTCGTCAACGGTTTCAAGGACCCTCACGACGAACGCATCAGCGCCGTATTTGCGAATGGCTCTGTGGAAGTAGGAGGGGGAGCGGGCGGCACCGACGTGTTCCGCCCATCGCGTCTCAACCGCCCGTTCGGTTTTGCCAATGTAGATTTTGGAATTGACGGTATTTTCGACGATATAAATAGAATTAGTCATGGCGTCCTCTCTCAAAGGTCGTTGTGATTAGAGGTGCGGCAGGAATTCCTGTTCCTGCCGCGTCTTGATACTATTTAGGAAATCGGAGTGTTTGAGGAGCCCATATAATATGCCAAAAGTTCAGATCCCCGTAGAAGAACTTCGCAAACGAAAACTATTTGTCGCCACGCCGATGTACGGCGGCATGTGTAACGGTCCCTACACAAAATCCCTGCTGGACCTCAATTCGATTTGCATGAAATATGGTATACAGATCCAGCACTTCTTTTTATTCAATGAATCTTTGATAACTCGCGCCCGCAATTACCTCGCAGACGAGTTCATGCGTGGCGAGTTTACGCATCTGATGTTTATCGACTCTGACATCGATTTCAATCCGATGGATGTCATCTCCCTGCTTGCACTTGACAAGCCCGTCGCCGGCGGCCCCTATCCCAAGAAGACCATTGCGTGGGAAAAAGTCTACGACGCGGTGAAGCTCGGCCTGGTGGATGACAATCCCAATCACTTGGAACACTACTCCGGCGATTACGTCTTCAACGTCGTGCAAGGCACCAAAGAGATCCGCATGGACGAACCCGTGGAGTGCCTGGAGATCGGCACCGGGTTCATGATGGTGCGACGAGACACCTTCGAGAAGTTTCGCGAGGCATATCCTGACTTCTCATACAAACCTGACCACAACCGCACGGTCGCGTTCGATGGCTCCCGTGAGATACACATGTATTTTCAGGCGCTCATCGACCCCGAATCGAAGCGGTATCTCTCGGAGGATTATATGTTCTGCCAGTGGTGCCGCAAAATTGGGATCAAAATCTTCCTGTGCCCGTGGATGAAGCTGAAACATGCAGGAACGCATATCTTCGGCGGGTCACTAGAAGCGTTGGCCGGGCTTTCACACAAACAACGTGAGGCTGAATTCTCGACTCCGGTTGCCCGGGACATGAAAGAGGTCGTGGAGCGCGGGACCAAGAAGAAGAAGAAGAAGACGGGAGGCAAATAGCATGAACTATGATACCCCTCGGACCGTGTATGATTTAAAAGAAAGTACGCCGGCGGTCGACCGGACCGTGCCCGTGTATGCTTCAGACGAAAGCACGGCGGCGGTTTACACTGGGCTACGGTCCTCACCCATCTACGGATTTTGTGGCTTTGCTGGAAGCGGCAAGAATACCGCCGCGTCCTTTCTTCTAAATCACACACACGGGCAGGCGCACAGTTTCGCGGGACCACTCAAGGATGCCGTCGCTGTTATCTTCGGGTGGTCCCGAGAGATGTTGGAAGGAGATACGCCGGAGTCTCGTGCTTGGCGCGACCAGCCTGACGCGTACTGGAGTTCGGCGTTCAAACGAATTATCACACCTCGCATAATATTACAGGAGGTGGGCACCGATGTCTTTCGTCACTACCTACCAAACATGTGGGTTGAGGCTGCGGGGCGACGGACACAGTCGAACACGGCTGCGGTCTTTACGGATACCCGTTTCGGGAATGAGATGTCCTGGATCACCAGTCAAAACGGCGTACTCATCTGGGTGTATCGCCCAGAGATACCACATCTCTTAGATACGACCACGACCCTGATTCGAGGGTTTGTCGACCGACACGAGAATCTCTCTAACCCCGACATCGTGCCCCAGATTCGACAGGCTTGCCAAGCGGACACGGTGCATTCGAGCGAAACTTCATTCCTTCATGACGGACCGCAGCGCCCACACGTTGTTGTCAAGAACACGTCGACGACAGATGCGTTGTCCTTGATGATGCGACACATCCATACGCTGTATACAACCACAGGAATGAAAGACTTCCCGTGGGGAACGGAGACACTGTATCTCTCGGTGTTGGGCGAACAATGCTGGTGGGAGTGGCGGAACGAGTTGGGGCATGATAGCTATCGTGCCTACGCCAAGAATAATGTTTGTGTATTACAGGGCACCGACGATGGCGGGTGAACTCGTCATCGATCCCACACGAAGCCCGTGGGACAATGTGGTAGTGGACGGGAAGACAAAGACACGGTGTCGATATTGTCTACAGTTCTTTACGGCCGCGCGGCAGTGTAAAGCTACCGATAACCACTTCAAGTGGTGTGAATGGCTGATAGCTTATCAGGAAGACTCCTAGGATGATGATTTATATGGTTGAAATTGACTGAACCCGTTCGTCTATGTTATACTTGTGTTTGTTACTGTGATGTTTTCTTTTTTGAGGTGACCCTAGATGACTGATTATGTAGTTAGTGATTCGACGCTTAAAATCCTAAAGAACTTTTCTGCGATATCGGCGAGTGTGCGCTTACGAAAAGGTAAAACACAACGCACCGTCTCGTCCGCTAAGAGTATGATGGCGATCGCCGAGTTTGTCGACCCGTGGCCGATGGAGACGCCCATCTATCAACTGCCGGAATTAATGAACAACCTTACTTCCTACGACAATCCGACGTTAACGTTTGAAGAGACGCAGTTTGTGATCCGGGGGCAGGATTCTCCGTCACACGTCGAATACCCGTACTCAGATGAGTCGGTTGTCATTCTGCCGCCGGAAAAGAACTTCGATCTGTCAGATCCAGTGGCGGTCTTTACGTTGCCAGCGAAGGCTGTGGCGGAGATTAAGAAGTTTTCGGCAATCAACAATCTGCCTACAGTAACGATAGAACTCGACGGGGGTACTGCATCAAGTATTATCGTAAAACCAATGGACGAGAAGAACCCTGCCACGCGGTGCTATTCGTATCCGGTTTCGGCGGACCCCAGTCGTGTAGATCGCCTAATGGACGGCGTGAAGCAATCGATCAAGTTCAAAAGGGAACATTTTGATTTGCTGCTTGACGGCGAGTATATGGTGACGGTTGGCGCGGAATGGACGTATGTATATTTCAAGCACCAGACGATGCCGGTTTCGTATTTCATTGTGCTGAAGTCTTAGGTCTGTTATGCAAACACGCGAGTTTTACGTCTGGGTAGAAAAATATCGTCCCCAAACGATTGACGATTGTATCTTACCTCCAGCGGTCATGCATTCACTTCGGGGTATTCTGGAGAAACAGGATACGCCGAATCTGTTATTCTGCGGCAAGGCAGGCACGGGCAAGACAACCGTGGCCCGCGCTCTTGCCACAGATATGAACATGGATGTTCTGATGATCAATGCCTCCGACGAGAATGGCATCGACGTTTTGCGGTCCAAACTCAAAGACTTTGCGTCGAGCATGTCGTTTGAGGGCAAACGCAAGATGATCATTCTGGATGAAGCGGATTATCTACATCCGACATCTACACAACCGGCGCTTCGGGCGTTCATGGAAGAGTTTAGCTCAACAACGTGTTTCATTCTCACGTGTAACCACCCGAATCGAATCGTTGCGCCGTTACACTCACGGTGTAGCGTGGTCGACTTCGGTGTGCCCAAAGCTGACCGTCCGTCAGTGATGACACAGTTTGCCAAACGTGCGTTTCAGGTTCTCGACCTTGAAGGTGTGACCTACGACAAGCGATTGGTGATGGAGGTGTTGCGCGTCTACTTCCCAGATTTTCGTCGTGTACTGAACGAGTTACAACGGTTCAGCGGCGGGAACGAACTGTCGAGAGAAGTGTTGTCCCAGTTGTCCGACAAGGACGTGGCAGAACTCTTCGCAACACTCGCCAGTCGTGACTTCAATCGTCTGCGGAAGTGGATTGCACAGCATGATGATATGAACGAGTCGGCGTTCTATCGGATGTTGTCGGAACAGTTGCCGTCGCGATTGTCGCCAACCGATTTGCCGAACAGTATTTTGCTGCTGGCAGATTATAGTTATCGGGTCGCCTTTGCGGCGGACAAGTCGCTGAACATGTTGGCGTGCTTGGTCGATTTGATGTTAGGGACGAAGGTAAAGGCGTGACACCAGAGACGTTGCCAAAGACGAAGAAGTCGCCCAAGGTCTTTACGTATCTGAAGGCCGTGTCGATGACAAAGTCTCTGGCACATTTGGACGATACCGACTTCGATGAGCATTACATCCCGTGGTTGATCAATCGCGGGCTTTCGTTTCATCAAGATGCCGTGCTGGCAATGAACTCGATGAACGAGCGGCCGTGGTTGGCGCCGTCTCTCCAGTTTCGCTTTCTTCTAAATACTCTACGAGCGCGATCACGGTTTAGTCCGTGGCTCAAGCGAGTCACGTCTACGGATGTTGTGTTAGTGGCGGAATACTATGGGTGCAGCGTTCGTCATGCCCAGCCCCTCCTCGACCTTCACTCCGAAGACCAATTACAATCCGTGCGCATGAGACTCCGCAAGGGTGGAGTCACGGCGAAGAAGGATATAGGGTATGACGAGTGATTACATTCTCCCCCCACATATTGCCCAGATAATCCACAACTGTATTGAGATACGGCTGCAAACACCAGGCGACTTTCTGAAAATAAAAGAAACGCTGACGCGCATCGGCATTGCGTCGCACAAAGACCGTAAACTCTTTCAGTCCTGCCATATTCTCCATAAGCAGGGGCATTATTATCTGGTGCATTTCAAAGAATTATTCCTGCTCGACGGCAAAGCACAACAGACCGTATTCGATGATAGCGACAAAGCGAGGCGAAACACAATTGCGAATCTGCTATCGGAATGGGGGTTGGTGGAATTAGTCAACCCGGCACACAGCGCCTCGCCTGTGGCACCATTGAGTCTGATGACGGTTTTGCCGTTTCGCGACAAAGGCACATGGGAGTTGGTGGCCAAATATGAGATAGGCAAGAGGCGAACTACGGAGTAATTCTGCTTCGTTGTTCTTTTGGAAAGAAAGATGTAATATCATGGCATACATAACATACGAGAGTATCATCGGGTTGGTAGTGTTGACTGGCCTTCCGTTGATAGGTTTTCTCTTGGGAAGGTATTTCACCACAGAACGACTGAACAACGAGACTAGCCGGTCGCGTGAGATTGATGATATCTTCAATCAGATCGAGGACAACCACAGCAGGTGTAACGAAGGCATCACAGACCTTGGGCGGAACGTAGACGATCAGGTCGAGAGTCTGCGGACCTCGTTTATAGAAGACGCCGAGAAGGCCAGTCGAACCGTGGACGAACTCTACGACCGGATTGAGAACCTCGATCGCTGCACACCAGACACGGCCGTGGCATAGAAAATGACTGCATCATACGTGTTCGCTAGTATGTTTGCGATGTTGTTTTTTGTGGTCCTGGCGTTTGCGGCCGCTGCGCTTAGTGGATATATGTTATCTCGACGGCATATCCGGCACTGGCCAGATTGCGATTGTGTAGAATGTTCTGACGTCGACGTGAACGCAACGACCTACGCGAGTCTAGAAACGCAACGGAAGCGCCATACACAGGAGTTTGTATCAGCTAGTCCATCTATCAGTCCATCAGAACCCAAGAAAAGGATATAATGTATGAGTGATGTAGTTTTTTCTCCCCCACAGTCAGGCGAGGTGCAGATTGTCCATCTCACCTCGGGCGAGGATGTGGTCGGCGTTGTCACCTACGACGAGGCCCGATCGGGCTATAGGATTAGTAACCCTGTGTCGCCACAGATTGAAGTCGATTCTCAAAAAGGCAACATGCGTATGGGCTTGCTGCCCATTCGTCCTTACTACGGCTCGGAGAAGACGAAGGAAATCTTCATTTCGACTCTACATGCCTTATATGTCACCGATCTTTCCCCACAGATGGAAGAGGCATATCGGCAGTATCATTCAAAGATCGTCCTCCCCAAGAAGCTCGACTCACTATCCTCTCTATTGTCGTAAAAATGGGGGGGCCCACATCGGGCCCCTTTGCTTTGTTATTCCGCTTGAGTGTGGTATAATTACGCTATGTCACATCCACGGGTCAAACCCGTTTTCCGTAAGACCCTCACGCCGGACCTACAATATACAGACACTACCACTCTCCATCAGTCCGTTCTCGTCCGAGCGCGGTCGTCTGACGGCCGCGCACATTTCATCAAGAGCGCGTATCGTCCAACGTATTATCTGCCCACGAACGAATACACGGGCGAGACATCCCTTGAAGGCTGCCCGTTGTTGCCATACGAACAGGACTCCATCCGAGACGGCCGCGTTTTCCTAAAGGAACATCGCGAAGCATACGGCAATATTCA
>Ga0114993_10006493_pt1 | contig 11015 bp, 10 predicted proteins | sample ArcticOcean_MG_C_FD_87042 | JGI IMG/M metagenome (GOLD analysis project Ga0114993, IMG submission 87042) | Marine microbial communities from western Arctic Ocean - ArcticOcean_MG_CB2_150 | ecosystem: Environmental > Aquatic > Marine > Oceanic | place: Arctic Ocean: Canada Basin | collected...
ACCAACTACACCAACTGCATTTACTTTTGCTTTCCTAATGGCCAATGTTTGTATTAACCCTGCAACAACTGCTGAACCAGCCATATCATATTTCATTTCTTCCATAAATTTTGCAGGCTTTAAAGAGATGCCACCTGTATCAAAACAAACTCCTTTTCCAACAAAAGACAGTGGAGCTTTTTTATTTTTTTTATTTCCATTCCACTCAAGCGTAACAAGGAATGACTCATTTATACTTCCTCTACCAACTCCTAATAAAGAATGCATTCCTAGTTTCTTAAGTTGCACCTCATTATAGGTTGTAACTTTAATTCCTAATTTTTTTAATTTTAAAAGTCTGTTTGTATATTCTTTAGGATTAAGAACGTTGGGTGGCTCTGAAACAAGGTCTCTTGCAAAAAAAGTTCCTTCCTCTATTGCCTTAAATCTTAATTCATTTTTAATTGTTAATTTATTTTTATTTCCAGTTACGTTTATTGAAATAAGTTTTTTATCTTTTTTAGATTTATAAATATTAAATTCGTAAGATTTTAGTTTTAATCCATGTAAGAAATAACCTATAAAATTTTCATATTTATTACTTATGCTGTTAGAGTTTATAAAATACTCACTTTTCTTATCATAATTTATATAACTATGAAATTCTGCTCCTAAATTTTCTATATCAGAAGTTTCTAAATTTTTTTTAATAGACACCAAAAATATTGTTTTTTTAGAATTGACTTCAAAAAAAAGTAAATTCTTTTTTAAATCACTATTTTTTAATAAGTCATTTATGTAAGAAAATTCTGTATTGGATATATGTTTTTTCAAACCACTAATATTGAAATTTTTCTCAACAAATAAGACAAGGTTAGTTGATGATTTACTAGTTGAGTTGTTTGAATAATTGATTTTAATAGCCATAAATTTTTAAATACACTCTATACGTGTTAGGTGCTATATAAGTATAAAATGAATACATTTCAATGAAAAAATTAATATTTAAGAAATTTATAAAAGATACTTTAAAATTTTTAATTATTATTTGTTTGTCTATTAGCTTGATTGTCTGGGTCATTCAAGCGGTAGGGTTTCTTGATTTTGTAACTGAAGATGGACATAGTTTATATGTTTATTTTTCCTATACTTTTTTTAATTATCCAAAAATTATTCATAGAATTTTACCCTTTGTTTTTTTTATTTCATTATTTTATCAAATTAATGAATATGAACATAAAAATGAATTAATTATATTTTGGACAAATGGTATAAAAAAAATTAATTTTATAAATAATATAATTTTTTATTCAATTATAGTTACATTATTTCAAATATTTCTAGGGTCTTATATTTCTCCAATGGGGCAGAATGAAGCTAGATCATATTTAAGAAATTCAAATATAGATTATCTTCCATCATTAATGAAGGCGGGTAAATTTATAGATGTGGTAACTAATCTAACTGTCTTTATAGAATCAAAAGATGAACTTGGAAGTTATAAAAATATTTTTTTAAATGACGACATTACTAAAGGTACTAAATCACAAATGATTTATGCTAAAAAAGGAATTTTAATCAATGATGGCCAAAACAGATATTTTGAATTATACGATGGAAAAATGATTAACATTGATAATAATAAAATTACAAATTTTAAATTTGACAAGATAGATTTTAATTTATCAAAATATATTACTAAAACTACAACATTTCCTAAAATTCAAGAAGCAAAAAATAATGCTTTAATAAAATGTTTATATTATTATGCTAATAATAGATTGGATGAATTTAATGCAAAAAAAGAAAAATTAGGTTGTGATCCTGCTACAGTTAAATCTATTAAACAAGAATTATTCAAAAGATTTGTAAAACCAATCTACTTTCCATTGATAGCTTTAATGTCTTGTTTCCTTATTTTTTCTTCAAAAGAAAGTGGTGGTTACAATAAATTTAAAGTATACTTATTTTCATTCATTATCATCATAATTATAATTTCAGAAATCTCATTAAGGTATTCAACATATAATCAGTTTGGAATGTTATTTTTTTTCCTTTTTCCAATTTTGTCTTTTTTTACAATTTATTTTTCATTAATTAAAAAATTAAATCATAAATATTAGATATGTTAAAAACTTACGAATATTATTTAATTAAATTATACCTTAAAAAAATATTCACTATTTCTTTAATTTTTCTATGTTTAATTTTTATTTTAAGTATCTTTGATGAAATTTCTTTTTTTAAAAAAATGGAAACAAGTTTTTTTCTTCCTTTCTTTCTAACTGCTCTAAATACACCATCAACACTTTTTGAAATTTTTCCTTTTATTTTCTTAATTTCTACACAATTTTTTTTCATAGAATTAATTGATAAAAATGAACTTGAAGCATTAAAAGTTTATGGCTTAAATAATCTTAAAATAATTAAAATATTATTTTTAACATCCTTGACTCTTGGAATAATATTAATTTCTTTTTTTTACCATTTTTCTTCTAAGCTACAGTTCTTATATTTTGATGTGAAGAATGGTTATTCAAGTGACAATAAATATCTAGCTGTTTTTACTGAAAACGGCCTATGGATTAAAGACGAGATTGATGAAAAAATATATATAATAAATGCTTCTGTTATTGAGGGTTATTTAATAAAAAATGTTACTATAAATGAATTTAATAATGAATTTGAATTAATTCAGGTAATAAAATCTCCTAAAGTTGATATATCAAATATGAAGTGGGTAATTTCAAATCCTACTATTTCAAAAAATAATGAAAATATTCAATCAGAAAAAAATTTGAATATTAATACTCATTTTGATCATAAAAAAATTAACAGATTATTTAAAAATTTAACATCTCTTAATGTATTAGAGTTGTTTAAGCTTAAAAAAGACTATGAATCATTAGGATATTCTACGAGTGAAATTGAGTCACAACTCAATGGACTTTTATCATTTCCAGTATATCTAACTTTAATGTCTTTATTTGCTTCAATAATAATGCTTAACATCAAACGCAACAAGCCTATAATAGTTCATATTATTCTAGGTATATTTTTATCTGTATTAATTTATTATTTTTACTATTTATTTAACTTATTGGGTATAGCAGGGAAAATTCCAGTTTTAGTATCTATATGGTTGCCTTTTATTTTATTAGCAATTTTTATATTAATTGGATTGGTCAGAATTAATGAAAAATAAATTTATAATTTACTTATCCATAATATTTTTTTTTCTATTAAATTTAAATCGAGCGTTTGGTAATGATTTTATTTTTGATACTTCTGAAATTGAAATTTTAGATAATGGAAACATTATAAAATCAACTGATGGCACAGCCACGTCAATTAAAAATAATATTAATATCGTTGCAAAAAAATTTGAATACAACAAAAAATTATCTATATTAAATGCTGAAAATGGTATAGCTACCGCAACTACTGAAAACATTCAAATAAAAGCAAATAAATTTATATATAATGAAAATACATCTATTTTAAATGCAGTTGGCAATGTTGTAATTAAAGATTTAGCTAAAAAAACTTTGATTAAATCTCAAAATATTTTTTATTATATTGACGAAAAAATAATTAAATCACAAACAAAATCAACTATTGAAGATGATAAAAAAAATTTTTTTTTAGTAGAAAGTTTCTCGTATACTTTAAATGATAGTTTGATTAAATTAAATAATGTTAAATTAATAGATTTTGAAAAAAATATAATACAAATTGAAAAAGCTTATTTAAATTTAATATCTAAAAAATTAATAGGTAAAGATCTATCTATTGATTTTAACAATAAATCTTTTAAAAAGAGTAACGAGCCAAGATTAAAAGGTAAAACTATTTCTATTAGTGGAAATGAAACGCAAATCACAAAAGGTGTTTTTACAACTTGTAAAAAAAATGACGATTGTCCTCCATGGCAATTTTCTGCAAAAGAAATAACTCATGATAAAAAAAAACAAACTATATTTTATAAAAACGCTTGGCTAAAACTTTATAACAAACCAGTATTTTATTTTCCTAGATTTTTTCACCCAGATCCTACTGTTAATAAACAATCAGGTTTTTTAATGCCTACATTTCAAGAATCAAATAGTCTAGGTAGGTCTCTTAACATTCCTTATTATACGGTCATATCCAACAATAAAGATTTTACAGTAACGCCAAGGTTTTATAGAAATGAAAAAGTTTTAGTACAATCTGAATATAGATCAGTTAGTTCAAAACATAATAATATTTTAGATTTAAGTTTTGTTGCTGAAAAAAATAACTCTTCTAGCAAAAGTCATTTCTTTTCAAAAACTATTCGAAAACTAGATTTTAATAATTTTGATGAAAGTAATTTAAGTTTGCAGCTCCAACATACTTCAAATAACACTTACTTAAAAACCTATAAACTAAAATCACCTATAATAAATGAAATAAGCTCACTTACATCTTCTTTAGGAATTAGCGCTTATAGAGAAGATTTATCCTTCAATACAAATTTTCAAGTTTATGAAAATTTAAGTAAAGAAAAAAGTAGTGATAAATATGAATTTATCTATCCAAGCTATGATTTATTAAAAAGATTTAATAACCCTACAAAATTAAATGGTGATTTTTCAGTTTTATCTTCAGGATCTTTTAAAAATTATGACACAAACGTATACGAAAAAGTTGTAATTAATGATTTTATTTTTAATTCAAGTCCAAGTTTTACAAAAAACGGCTTTAAAAATAATTACAATTTTTTATTAAAAAATGTTAATTCAGACTCTACTAACTCAACTAAATATAAAAAATCAAGGCATCATGATCTGCTATCAATAGTCGAATACAATTCATCTTATCTTTTAAGAAAAGAAGGTGTCAATTACAATAATATACTAAAACCAAAGTTATCTTTAAAATTTAGCCCTAATAATACTAAGGATATGAGCAATGAAGATAGAAGAATTGATATAAATAATATTTTTAGTATGAATAGATTGAGTTCAAATGATACCGTAGAGGGTGGCACTTCATTAACCTATGGTTTAGAATTTTTAAAAACAGACAAAACTTCAGAAAAGGATTTATTTGGTGCTAAAATTGCAAACATTTTTAAACTTCAAGAAGATAAAAACCTACCAAGAAATAGTAGTTTAGGAAATAAAACTTCAGATATTGTTGGTGCTTTGAATTTTAGTCCAAATAATAATCTTAAAATTGATTATAATTTTTCTGTTGATAATAGTTTAAATGACAAAAATTATGAATTATTGAGTTCAAAAATTAAAATAAATAATTTTGTAACTACTTTTGAATATCTTAATGAAAATAATTCAAATATAAATAAGAATTACTTATCTAATAAAACTACTTATTTTGTAGATGACTCAAATAAATTAGAATTTGAAATAAGAGAAAATAAAAAAACTAAGTTTACAGAATTTTATAATTTAATATATCAATATACGAATGATTGTTTAACTGCAGCTATAGAATATAATAAAAATTTTTATAGTGATAAAGATTTAAAGCCAGATGAAAATATTTTTTTTAAATTAACGATTATACCTTTCGGAGAAACAACTAGTCCAAATCTAAGGAAAAAATGAAAAAACAAATATTAGGATTTATAATTTTTGCATTGATACTAAATTTTAAAGTATATTCTCAAAATAAAATTTTTTTATCTTATAAAATTGAAAATGAAATTATAACAAATATAGATATAAAAGATGAGTCAAAGTATCTCCTTGCACTAAATACTCAATTAAAAAACTTGCCTGATGATAAAATTTTAGAAATAGCAGAAAGTTCATTAATAAGAGAAACTGTCAAAAAAATTGAACTATTAAAATATATGGATCTAAATCAAGATGACAAAGTGATAGATCAAGTTATTGAAAATTTCTATCTGAAATTAAATTTAAATAATAAACAAGAGTTTGAAGAATATCTAAGTAATTACAATTTATCAATTGATGATGTTAAAAAAAAAATTAATATTGAAACAAGTTGGAATTCATTAATATACGATAAATTCAAAAATCAAATTACAATAAACATTAAAAAGTTAAAACAAAAAATACAATTACAACAAAACACTGAATTTAACAAAAGTTATAAATTATCAGAGATAGTTTTTGAAAAAAAAGAGGCATCTTTAAATAGTAAATTTAAAAAAATTGAAGAAAGTATTAAGGAAATTGGCTTTAAAAACACAGCAACTATTTATAGTATTTCTTCAAGTGCCAAATTTGGTGGGGATCTGTCCTGGGTTGAAGAAAAAAATCTTTCAAAAAAATTATCAGTTATTTTAAGTACTTTAACTGTTGGTAATCACACAAAGGCAATTCAACTTGGAAATAAATTTTTAATACTAAATCTTAATGAAATAAAAAATGAAAAAATTAAGATTGATAAAGAAAGAGAATTAAACAAAATGATTTTATATGAAAAAAATAGACAACTAGAGCAATTTTCAAAAATTTATTATGATAAAGTAAAACTTAATACTATAATTGATGAGTTATAAACCAATAATAGTTGTTGCTGGTGAACCTTATAGTGTTTTTTTAGAAATTTTTTTTAAAAGTAAAAAAAATAATAAATTTATAAATCCAATTATTTTGATTGCATCACACGAGTTACTTATTCAGCAAATGAAAAAATTAGATTTCCATTTTGAAATTAATTTAATTGATAAAAGTAAAATGAATCCTAATAAGCTTAATAATAGATATATCAACTTAATTAATGTAAATTTTAATTTTACAAATATGTTTGATAAGATTTCTAATAAATCAAATTCCTACATAAATAATTGTTTTAAAATAGGTTTAGAAATTTTAAAAAAAAACAATTGTAAAGGATTAATAAATGGACCAATTTCTAAAAAAAACTTTTTAAAAAGAAAATTTCTAGGCGTAACTGAGTTTTTGTCAAACAAAGTAAATAAAAAAAATAAAGTTGCTATGTTAATTTACAACAAGAAACTATCTGTAAGCCCTATTACTACACATCTTCCACTTAAAGAAGTTCATAAACATATAACTAAAGAGAGAATAATTAACCAAGTTAAATTAATTAAACAATTTTATAAAAATGAATTTAATATAGATCCAAAAATTGCGATTACGGGACTTAATCCCCATTGTGAAAGTAACTATAAATCAAGTGAAGAGAATAAAGTAATAATACCAGCAATTAAATATCTAATAAAAAATGGATATAAAATTAATGGTCCTTTTGCAGCTGATACTATATTTATGAAAGAACAATCAAAAAAATTTGATGTTATAATTGGCATGTACCATGACCAAGTATTGACTCCTATAAAAACTCTTATGGGTTTCCATGCAATAAATATAACTTTAGGGTTACCCTTTATTAGAATTTCACCAGACCATGGTCCAAATACAGCTATGTTAGGTAAAAACTTATCTAACCCTAATAGCTTAATTCAAGCTTTAAAATTTTTAGATAAATAAGTGTATTATAAGGCTAAAAAAAGTTTAGGACAAAACTTCTTAATAGATCAAAATGTACTTGAACAAATAATAAACACTGTTGAAATAAAGGATAAAGAAATTTTAGAAATAGGTCCTGGTAGTGGCAACTTAACATCTCATATTTTAAAAAAATTACCCAAGAAGATGTATGTTATTGAAAAAGATAATGACCTATCATCACTATTAAATGAAAAATTTAATGACGAGATTAATATTATTAATGATGATATTTTAGAAATATCAGAAGACAAAATCTCAAAAGAAAAATTAACAGTATTTGGAAACCTTCCATATAATATTTCTACAGAAATTCTGTCTAAATGGATAATAAATTTGAATAAAAAATTTTGGTTTAATGAATTGGTTCTAATGTTCCAAAAAGAAGTTGCAGATAGAATTATTGCTAAATCTAATACATCTAATTATGGTAGATTATCAATATTATCAAACTGGAAACTAAATATAAAAAAAGTTATAGATATAAAACCTGAAAGTTTTTCACCTAGACCAAAAATAGATAGTTCATTATTAATCTTTACTCCCAAAAAAAATTATTTTGAACTAACTAATCCAAAAAACCTTGAAATGATTACCAGAGTTTTTTTTAGTCAAAGAAGAAAAATGATAAAAAAACCATTTAATCAAATATTTAAAAATGCAGAAGAAATTTCTAAAAAATTTGAAATTAATTTAAATCTAAGACCACAAAATTTAAGCTCTGAAATATATTTGAAGCTTACAAAAGAATATGAAAATTTAACAAGTTAAGATATCAACATGTCTTCTAATATAGTCTTTATCATAATCTTTTGAACCATTATTAATTTCTGCTTCAATTAAGCTATTAATTTTTGAATAACATTCATCAAGATCATCATTAATTACTACATAATCATAATTAATCCAATGCAGTACATCTCTACTAAATTCTTTCATTCTCTCTTCTACTATGAGTTTATCTTTCATGTCCCTATTTGACAGTCTCTTAAACAAAACATCTTTACTTGGAGGTAATACAAAAAAAGTAATTAATTTATAATTTAATCTTTTATTTTTGATTTGATCAGCTCCCTGCCAATCTATATCAAAAATTACATTTTCACTTTTTTCTAATTTTTCTATAACAGGAGTTCTTGTTGTCCCATAAAGATGGTTAAAAACTTTAGCATATTCTAAAAATTCCTCATTCTTAATTAGTTTTTTGAATTTTTCATTATCAACAAAATAATAATCCTTATCTGGAATTTCATTAATTCGAGGTTTACGTGTTGTGTGAGATACCGATATGTTAAAATTATTATTTTTTGATAATAAGTTTACTAATGTGGTTTTACCTGCCCCTGATGGGGATGATAAAATTACCATTATCCCATCTTTTTTAATGGACATTTAATTAAGCTTAATTACTTTTGCCTTCAATAAATTTTATCGCATCACCTACTGTTAGAATTTTTTCAGCTTGGCTATCTGAAATCTCTGTTCCAAACTCTTCTTCAAAAGCCATTACTAATTCAACTGTATCTAGACTATCAGCACCAAGGTCATCAATAAAACTTGATTCATCCTCTACTTTAACTTCATCAATTCCTAAATGATCTGCAACTATCTTTTTTACTTTATTTGAAATATCTTCTGACATATTGTTCCTTTGTTAATATAATTTGTTAATAGATTAAAAAGTAGCTTTGTCAACTCAAATACATACCCCCATTAACATGTATAGTTTCTCCATTAATGTAATCTGATTCACTTGAGCTTAAAAAAACAACAGCATAGGCTATATCTTCTGGCTTACCTAGTCTGTTAGCTGGGATTTTTGCTATTATAATTTCTTTAAATTTTTCACCAATCTGGTCAGTCATTGCAGTGTTAATAAATCCAGGTGATATGCAATTAATATTGATGTTTTTTTTTGCATATTCTATTGCTAAACTTTTAGACATTGCAACAATTCCAGCTTTTGATGCTGTGTAATTTGCTTGGCCAACATTGCCTGTGTGTCCAACCACAGATGTAATATTAATAATTTTTCCAGATTTATTTTTAAGCATTTTTTTTATTGAGTATTTGCTCATTAAAAATGTTGAAGTTAAATTAACTTCTATTACTTTTGTCCATTCTTCTAAGCTCATTCTAATTGCTAAATTATCTTTTGTAATTCCAGCGTTATTAACAATACAGTAAAGAGATCCACCCAATACATCTGTTGCATTATTTATAAATGCTTCAATCTTCTCATGCTGGGAAATATCAAATTCTAATATATTAATATTTTTAAATTTTTCTTTTATCTTTTGTAGTTTCTCTACCCTTGTTCCTGTTGCTAAAATGTTAGCACCACTGTTATATAATTTTTCAACTATTGAGCTTCCAATGCCTCCTGAAGCGCCTGTAACTATAATATTTTTATTTTTTAAACTATCCATTTATATTAATTAACTTTATATCTTCTTCAGTATTTATTGCACTAACTTTTACATTTTTATTAATTCTTTTTATTAGACTTGATAAAACTTTACCTGGTCCAATTTCAATAAATTGACTTACTCCTTTATTAATCATTAATAAGACACTTTCTTTCCATCGAACTCTACTTTCGATTTGTTTAACTAATAAATCTTTTAATTCTTTTACATTAGATATTTCTTTTCCTGTAACATTAGAAATAAGCGTGTTCTTAGGTTCTTCAAAATTTAATTTATAAATTTCTTTCTTCATCGTCATTGTTGCTTTATTCATTAATTTACAATGAAAAGGTGCACTTACTGGTAACTTGATATTTTTGATGTTTTTATATTTTAAATCAATCATCATTTTTTCTAGATCTATAATATTACCACTTAAAACTATTTGACCTTCTGAATTGTCGTTTGCAATAAAACATTCATATTTACTTTTGTTTTCTTCAATAATATTTTCTATAATCTCAATTTCAGATCCTAAAACTGCAACCATTCCCCCTACTCCTTTTGGCACAGAGTTTTGCATGGCATTTCCTCTACTCTTTAATATCTTTAAGGTGTCTGTGAAAGATAAGGAACCAGCAGATGCTAAAGCAGAATATTCCCCAAGTGAATGGCCAGCAAAAAAACTTGCTTTGTTTAAATCAATATTAAATTCTTTGGTAATTAACTTAAATATTGAGTAGCTTAAAAGAAATATAGCTGGTTGAGTGTTTTCTGTTAAATCCAATTCTTCTTTAGGACCTTCTAAAATTAACTTAGACAGTGAAAATCCAACAGTTTCGTCTGCTTCTTTAAATAAATTTTGAACTACTGTATATTTTCCATGGATCTCTTTACCCATACCTACTAATTGTGAGCCTTGGCCAGGAAAAATAACGGAAAACATTTAAATATCTAAAGTTTATTATTGTTTTAAGTGTTGTAATTAAAGAATTATAATAGTATATCCTCACTTTTTATTAAAGAACAATTATGAATTTATACGAACACACAATTGTAGTAAGACAAGATACTAGTCCTGCCCAATTAGTACAATTAACTGAAAAATATTCAACAATAGTTGAAAAAAATGATGGAG
>Ga0114993_10006494_pt1 | contig 11014 bp, 10 predicted proteins | sample ArcticOcean_MG_C_FD_87042 | JGI IMG/M metagenome (GOLD analysis project Ga0114993, IMG submission 87042) | Marine microbial communities from western Arctic Ocean - ArcticOcean_MG_CB2_150 | ecosystem: Environmental > Aquatic > Marine > Oceanic | place: Arctic Ocean: Canada Basin | collected...
CACAAATGCAATCAAGACTTTTTTTTGAAGACGACAAGCAAAGAGAGAAAGCAAAGATTCTTGGTATTGATAATTTAGATAAAAAGTATTCAATTGATGATATGGTCAAAGGTGATGTTATCTTTTCTGCTACAGGAGTAACAAACGGTGACCTAACAAGTGGTATAAAAGACATCGGAGAATCTTTTGAATCAGAAACCTATGTTCTTCATTTAGAAAGTAAAACAGAGGAAAAAATAAAAAATATTACAAAAAAATGAAAATTAACTCAGTTAGTGGAAAGAATTGGGAGTATAAAAAATTTGATTATTCTGAGCAGAAAGAACTTTCCGAAAAATATTCATTAAGTGAAATCGTTTCTAAATTAGTTGCTATAAGAAAAAACAATATTAATAATATTGATTTCTTTTTAAACCCTACAATTAAAGATTTATTACCTAATCCATATACAATCAAAGATATGCAAAAAGCTATTGATAGATCTTATGAAGCAATTTATAAAACAGAAAAAATTGCAATCTTTGGTGATTATGATGTTGATGGTGCTTCTTCAACAGCCTTATTATCAAGATATTTCCTATCAATTAATCAGAAAGTTATTACATATATACCAGATAGAAAAAAAGAAGGTTATGGACCAAGCATAGAAGCTTTTAATTCTTTAATTAATGCAGGCACAGACATTATATTTACTGTAGATTGTGGAACACTTTCTTTTAAACCAATTATAGAGGCACAAAAGAAAAAAACCGATGTTATTGTTCTTGACCATCATCAATCAGAGATAAAAATTCCTAACGCTTGTGCTGTAGTAAATCCTAACAGGCATGATGACACTTCAAATCTTAATTATTTATGTGCAGCAGGTGTATGCTTTATGTTTCTAGTTGCATTAAATAAAAAGTTAAGAGATTCAAATTGGTTTAAAATTAACAATATAAATGAACCAAATATAATAAATTTATTAGATCTAGTTTCTTTAGCTACAATATGTGATGTTGTTCCTTTAATTGATTTAAATAGAGCTATAGTCAAACAAGGACTTAAAATTATTAAAAGAAGGTCTAATTTAGGTTTAAAAACTTTATATGACTTATGTAATATTAAATCTCAACCTACTACTTATGATCTTGGGTTTAAACTTGGACCAAGGATTAATGCAGGGGGTAGGGTTGGAAAATCTTCTCAAGGTTCAGAGTTGCTGATATCTGATGACCCACAAAAAGCGTACAAAATAGCATTAGATCTAGATAACTCTAATTCGGAAAGACAAAGTATAGAAAAAGTTCTTTCGGAGAAAGTTAATATGGAGGTGAAAAACTACCACAATCATCCAGTTTTAGTTTTGTCTGGGACAGACTGGCACGAAGGTATTATTGGTATAGTGGCTTCCAGAGTAAAAGAAAAATATAATAAGCCAACAATATTAATTTCTGTAAACGGAAATATTGGAAAAGGTTCAGCAAGATCCATTTATGGTTTTGACATAGGAGCACAAATAATTAAAGCTGTACAATCAAACATTTTAGAAAGAGGTGGTGGTCATAAAATGGCAGGTGGATTTACTTTACCTAAGGAAAATATTGATAGTTTTAGGAATTTTTTAATAAATAGTTTTGAAAAATTAAAAATTTCAAATTCTCAAGAAAGATTTTTATATGTAGACGCAAAAATAGCTCCAAGTGCATTAAATGAAGAATTTTATGAGGAAATTAATTCTTTGGCGCCTTTTGGTTCAGGCAATAACGAGCCAAAATTTGTAATAGAGGGTTTAAACGTCATCAAATCAGATGTTGTTGGTGATAATCATATTAAATCTATACTGAAGGGTAGAGATGGTTCTTCAATCAAAAGTTTTGCTTGGAATGCTGTTGATAGCCCTTTAGCAAGTTTTTTAAGTGTCAAAAATAAAAAAAAAATTAACATTGTAGGCAAAATGCATCTTAACGAGTACCATGGTACGCGAAGTATCGAATTTATAATTGAAGATATTTCATTGTCCTAGTTATTTAGCTTTCTAAAATAAGTATCTAGATATTTACTATAATTTTTCCATTTATTTATTGAACTATCATAAATTTTTTCTCTTGCTTGAATATCACTAGCAGTTTTAATAGATCTACTATTTTCATAATGCTTTAAAAAAATATTATTCCATTTTAAACCACTAAATTTTATCAATTTTTTAATTTCTGTTTCCGAATTGTAAATTAAATTTTCGTATTTAACAGTATAAATAAAATCAGGTAATAAAGTATTCCAGTAAGAAATTATATTGTTATAAAGATTATAAAACTTAACTATTTCTTCTAAATTATATGAAAATTTCATTTGATCATTAGTAAAATAATTTGTATATATTGAAAAACAAACGTCATGTGGGATTCTGGTGCAGTGTATTATTTTAGCATTTGGCAATATAAGCTTTATAAAACCTATCCACTTAAAATTTAATGGCAACTTATCAGTAAATTTTATTAGGCCATTAGATAATTTTTTAATTTTATTTTCATAATCTAAACCCATTTCTTTAAATTTTTTTTCATTAAAATGATTTAAATTGTTAAAATCTAAATTAGGAAAATCTTTTTTAATTATATCAGGTATAAAATTTAATTCATCGCCTCCAAAAACATCAGGATGGCTAGAAATAATTTGTTCTATTAAAGTAGTTCCTGATCTTGGCATTCCAACAATAAATATGGGTTCTATAGAACCGTTTCCCACGTTTATATTTTTATCAAATAATTTTTTATCAAAACTTTTAATAATTCTATTAAAAATATTTTTTTCGTTCTCAATAGAGTAATCAAATGTCTTTCTTAATATTGTGTTTGCTAATTTATAATGATTAAAGGATTTCTTATAATCTTTAGTATCTGAAAATGCTTTTCCCAAAGAAAATGAAATAAAAGAAGTATTAAATTTATTATCAATTTTCTTTTCTTTAATATCTTCACTTATCTTTATTAATTGTTTTAAATGCTGGCTGTTTTTATCATATTTTATAATTCTACTTAAGGCTCTGTGTGCTGGATAAAAATTTTCATCTAGTTCAATTGTTTTTTTTAAATTTATTATTGCTTTCTTAAACTTGCCTGTAGCAACAAAAGATACTGACAAATTATAGTAAGCGTATACAAAATTTTCGTTTACGCTTATTGCTTTCATGTAACATTTAATCGCATCATCATGCTTGCTAAGCTGGGCGTATAAATTTCCTAGATTATTATATGGCTCTGGTAGATTATTATTAACTGAAATACTCTTTTTATAGTATTCTTCAGCTATGCTAAATTCATTATCATTTTTATTCCTAAATATTGCTCTTCCTAAATTATTATAAATTTGGGAGAACTGTGGATCAATTTTTATTCCTTTTTTAAAAGTTTTAATTGCTATATCTATTTTTCCTAAATCAGAATAAATCAATCCCATAAGATTGTATAAAAATGCTATTTTGGGGTTTTCAATCAAAATTTCTTTACATAGGGTTTCTGACTTAACAAGATTACCTGATTTGTATATGTTGGCTATATTTTCAATTCTTTTTTTAAGATTTTCCATTAATACTACAATCCTTAAGTTATATCTTGCTACTATATAGATATTATTTATAAACTAAAATTTTTGGCCATTGAAAGAAATTTAAATATATAATAAATACATTAACAATTTAGTAGGTCCCATCGTCTATCGGTTAGGACACGTGGTTTTCATCCTCGAAAGAGGGGTTCGATTCCCCTTGGGACCGCCAAAAAAGGCTTATAATGAAATTATTGAGAATTGGATCTTTAAACAATGAAAAACCGGCTTTAATAGATAGTGAAGGAAAAATAAAAGATTTATCATCCGTTATAAAAGATTTAAGTCCAGAGACATTAAATTTTAAAACATTAGAAATTTTAAAAAATATAGATATAAAATTACTACCAACTCTTTCAAATTTAGAAAGGATAGGAGCTTGTGTAAAAAACCCAAGAAAATTTATTGGAATAGGTTTAAATTTTAAAGATCATGCTGAAGAGCAAAATTTACCAATTCCAGATGAACCAATAATATTTTCAAAGTTTACAAGCTGCATAACTGGACCAAATGATGATATTATTATTCCAAAAGAATCAAAGCATACAGATTGGGAAGTTGAGTTAGGTTTTGTTATTGGGAAAAAAGCTTCGTATGTAAGTAAGGATAATGCTCTAGAGCATGTTCTAGGTTTTTTTTTAGTAAACGACGTTAGTGAAAGAAATTTCCAAAAAAAAAAGGGTCCTACTTGGGACAAAGGAAAAGGATTTGATACTTTTGGACCTATTGGACCGTACATTGTAACAAAAGATGAATTATCTGATTTTCAAAATCTAAATATGTTTTTAGATGTTGATGGTAAAAGAATGCAATCAGGAAATACTAAAGAAATGATTTTTGATATAAAAACTCTGGTTTCATATATGAGTCATTGTATGACCTTATACCCAGGAGACATTTGTTGTACTGGAACACCACCGGGCGTAGGGGAAAATAAAAAACCTCCAATTTTTTTGAATGAAGGAAATGTTGTTAAGCTAAGTATTGAAAAACTAGGAGAGCAATTACATAAAGTAGTTTCACATACTTAAGTTTTTTTAATGAGTTTTTTTGTATATTTGCTAGCTAACAAAAAGTATAAAAGAATAACTACATATGTCGGATACACCAATAATTTAAAAAAAAGGCTTAAATTACATAATGAAGGAAAGGGGGCAAAGTTTACTAGAGGAAGAAAGTGGAAAATCATATATTACGAAAAATTTACTACGAAAACAGAAGCAATTTCTAGAGAATATTATATAAAGAAAAATAGAAAATTTAGAAATTTTATAAAAAAAAAATATTTAAATGAAAAATAAATCAATAGCAATACTACTTCCTTATAAGGATCATTTTACTAAATCGAATGCTGGATCTGCATCTATATGGATTAAGGATTTTAATAAAAAAAGTTCATACAAAAAAAATATAAAAGTTTATGGGAACACTGATAAATTAAACGATATTGTTGATCAGAAAAAATATATAAATATTAACTTCGCCAATTATAACTTTAAAAGTAAAAATCAAGCTTATGTTGATAAATTTGCTAAATTAATTAAAAATAAAGATTTTGGATTAATCGAAATTCACAATAGACCTTCATATGTACATTATTTAATTGATAAAAATGTTTCAATAAAAACAGTTTTAATTTTTCACAACAATCCACTAGAACTAGGAGGATCAAAAACAGTTACCGAAAGACAAGAGCTTATAGATAGGTGTGAAAAACTAATTTTCGTAAGCAACTGGGTAAAGGAAAAATTTTTTGAAAGTTTTCAAACTAAAAATCATCCAAAATGTGAAATTATTTATCCTAGCATAGACCCAATTAAAAAGTTTCCTACCAAAAAGAAAATTATTTCTTTTGTAGGAAAATTAAACAAATCAAAAGGTTTTCATTTATTTGGTAAAGTAATAATTAAGATTTTAAATAAGCATAAAAATTGGAGAGGAATAATAGTAGGTGACGAACCTAGAGAAAAATATAATTTTAAACACAGAAACTTAAAGTATATGGGATGGATAAGTCACGAAAAAACTTTAGATCTATATGCGCAAACAAGTATATCTGTTGCTCCATCATTTTGGGAGGAACCATTTGGTAGAACATCAATGGAGGCAGCTTCCAGAGGCTGTGCAACGATTATTTCAAAAAAGGGTGGGTTAATAGAAACTGCCCCACACGCTTTGTATATATCTAATCTTAATTCAAAAAATCTATATGATAAAATTGATAATCTAATAAAAAATAATAGTTTACGTGCAAATTTACAAAAAAGATCATTTAAAAATGTTCATCATTCTCTTTCGAATAATACTAAAAAAATTGATTCTTATAGGGATGAGATTTTTAATGAAAAAAGATTTACAATACTTAAAAAAACTAAATTAAAAATTTTACATATTTCAAACTTTGGTAATCGTTTGTTTAATAGACTTTATTTTATATCTATAGCCAAAAAAATTTCAAACGGTTTAATCAGATTGGGCCATGATGTGGTCAATATTAGCGACAGAGATACAATTAGATTTAATCGTACAGTAAGTGCACAAACAGGAATAAACTATTTAAATAAGCTGTTTGTTGAAACTGTAAAAAATTATTCACCCGATCTTATTATTTTGGGTCATTGTGATAATTTAAATATAGAAACATTCGAGGAGGTAAAAAGATTTAAAAAAAATTTAAAGATAATCCAATGGTTTGAGGATAACTTACATTTAAAAGGTCCCGATCCATTATTAAACCAAGAGCGATTGTTAAAATATGAATCAGTTATTAACCATAATTTTATAACTACACATCCGTCTGCATTAAATTTTATCAAAGATAAGAGTAAGTATTCATATATGCCTATACCAGTAGATAAAAATGTGGAAAGATTAAATGTATATGATAACAAAACTTCTATTTATGATCTATTTTTTACTATGAGTCATGGAGTTAACAGGGGAACTTTAAAGAATGATAAAACTGATGAAAGATATCCTTTTGTTGAAAAGCTTCTTAAAAAAAATCCTGATATAATTTTTGATATTTATGGATATCAAAATAGACAGCCTATATGGGCAGAGGATTTTTATAATTCTGTTAGTCGAGCAAAAATGGGATTAAATTTAAGTAGAACTAATTCTGTAAAATATTATTCAAGTAATAGAATTTCATCTCTAATTGGAAATGGATTAATGACGTTTATTGATGTTAAAACTCAATTAAATGATTTTTTTAATGATGATGAAATAGTTTTTTATAAAAGTATTGAGGATCTATCTCAAAAATTATCCTTTTATAAAAAAAATAATTCTTTAAGAGTAAAAATTGCAAAAAATGGTCAAAAAAAATATTTCGAACATTTTAATTCAAAGATCGTAGCAAAATACTTAATTGAAAAGACATTTGAAATAAACTTAAAACAGAAATATTTATGGAATAAGTAGCAAGCTATCTATTAATGATTAACAATATTTTAATATTTAGAACAGATCGAATAGGTGACTTGCTGGTTTCTTGTCCAGCTATAATAACAATAAAAAAAAATATCAAAAATTCAAATATTACACTTGTTACTTCACAAAGAAATTTTGAATATGCAAAAAACTTAGACTTATTTAACACGGTGTATAAATTTCCTGAAAAAAATATTTTTTTTAAGTTTTTTTTTATTCTTAAATTATTAAAAAAAAAATTTGATTATATTTATGTGTTTGATGGAAAAGAAAGATCAATAATTGCCTCTGCACTTATTAGATCAAAATGTAAGATAGCCTTGACTCCAAAAATAAAGTTTTTCTATAAAATGCTTAATATTAAATTTATTTTAGATAACGATAAAACGAATCTTAATAAAATATTTCAAAAATTTTTAGATTTATCTAATATAAATACAAAAATCTCCAATTTTAATTTCTTAAAAAATAAAATAAATAATAATTTTTCATCAAATATTGAGATAAAAAACTATTTACATATACATTTAGATGAAAAATGGTTTAGTAAATTATACATAAGCAAATATACCAATATAGGACCTAATTACTCTGAATTTATCAAATTCATAGATAAAATTAATCAAAAAAACGATATACTAATTACAACTGGACTAATTGATTTTGAATTAGTTGATGAACTTAAAAATAAATATTTTAATAAGGTTAGTAATAAAATCTTTTTGAAAAAAAACAGAAACAAATCTGTTTATCTTATTTATAAGCCTACATTTGATGATTTGGAGTCATTATTAAGAAGTTCTAAAACTTTAATAGCTTGTCATGGTGCAATTACCCATGCCTCAAATTCATTTGATGTTAAAAAAATAGATATATTAGAAAAATCAAAAGTGTCTTTTTATCAGCGATTCACTTCACACTTATTCGACTATCATACTATTTATAGATCTGCTTTTGTTGATGTTGAAAGTGAAGTTTGTAATAAAATATTACATTCTTAATTATTGTAATTTAGATTAAAATCTTTTCTTACAAAAATTAAATCTGAGTTTACCCAATTAACTAATTTATAATTATTTTTTATAAAAAGATCATATATTTTGCTATTTTGTATAATCTCTATTGACTGATTATATATTTCAAGTTTTTTTTGTGTTGTGTCAGTCCATTCTGTAACTATTACATCAACTTTATGCTTTTCAAAATTAAAATTTTTTAATGCTTCATATTCATGATTTTCTATATCAATAGAAATTAAATTAATTTTCTTTTCTTTAAACGGAGATTCGCTGATAATTTTTTCTAATGTAGTCGATCGAATACTGAGTGTTTCTTTAGGTTTATTTTCTCTATAGTCTACTAATTTTTTGCTTAATGTGTTTATGGCAGATCTCTCATGGTAAATATATATATTTTTAAATTCTTCGTCATTGGATACAATTTTTTGTACACTGTAATCATTCGGTCTAAATTTATTAAATTCTTTTATTGATTTATAATCTAAATCTATATTAATGCCACTCCATCCACGCTTGTGTAATAAGTAAGTATTATTATATTTTATTGGATGATTGCAGCCTACATCCACATAAACTCCATTATTTAAACCTGCAAACATACGATCTATTATTAAGTCAACATTGCTAATAGAGTAAGATTTTTTTACATACTTTTCGTAATATATCTTTTTAATGAATTCCATTTTAAATTTTAATTTTATTTAGTGCGTTATTTTTAAATAAATTAGCTTCTTGAATATATCTCCTTACCATTTGTGTAGTTTTGTGACCTGTCATGGCCATTATACTTCTTTCTTCTGCACCTAACTCAGCTGCCGATGTTGCAAAACCAGATCTTAAACTATGGCCAGAAAAATTATTAGAATCTAATCCAGCCATAGCAGTATATTTTTTTACTGTTAAAGCTACACTTTTGTCTGACATTTCAAAAATCTTACCGAATTTGATTTCAGATTTTTCTATCCAATTCTGTAATGCAATTACTGGGCAATAATTTGTATTTGAGAAGTAGGGTATTCCTTTTGTCATTCCTTCTCCAGACTGATCTGTTTTAGATCTTTTAATAAATATTTTTACTCCTTCAGTGACAAAATCTATATCTTCATAAAGAATAGCTACTAATTCTGATCTACGAAATCCTCCAGCAAATCCAATTAATATCAATGCTCTATTTTTCAATTTTCTTTTTTCATTATCATCTTTATCAATTTCATTAATAATTGATCTTAAATTATTGATTAATATAGGTTTTTTTGCTTTTTGATGACTCCCTTTCACACGTTTTATACCCATTAAATTTTCTGTAATCATAGGATGTTTTGTATCTATGTAGTGACCTGAAAGCCTATGAATGACGCTTATTGAAGCTAACCTTCGCTTTAAAGTACTGAATTTTGATGTTTTAGATAAATGGGTCAAATAAAGACTTATTATTTTTGGTTCTGATGGCATTGCTTTAAATCCATGCTTAATGCAAAATCCAACAAAATCTTTATAATCAGCTCTGTAGGCTCTTAGTGTATTTGCGGCCTTAGAACTTTTTAAATTTTTTAATGTCTCTAATTGTAAGTTTTTTACATCTGTTACTAAATCATTCATATATTTCCGATAACCATTAATTATCGGAAGTATAAATTAGATGATTTTATAAGTCAATAGTTATATTTTAAAAAAATGATAAGAGATTTAATCTCAAGTGACTTCAATAATTGGTCAGATTTATACAAAAAATATGCTGATTTCTATAAAGTTCCAATGAATAAAGAAATTTTAAATACTTTGTGGAGTTGGATTCACGATAAAAACCATGTTGTTAAAGGTTTTGGTTATGAATTAGAGGGAAAAATCATTGGTATAGCTCATTATAGAACAATGCCAAGACCTCTTAAGGGAAAATATGTGGGTTTTTTAGATGATTTATTTGTAAAATCAGAATTTAGAGGTCAAAAAATAGCCCGAAAGCTAATTGAACATTTAAAATCCTTATCTAAAGCTAATAATTGGTGTGGAATTCGTTGGACTACCCACCGTTCTAATGAAAATGCTAAAAAATTATATGACAAAATAGCTGATAATACTGGATTTGATCTTTATGAAATTAAAGGGGACTGAATTTCAGAAAAAGGTCTGGAATTACCTTAAAACTATACCAAAAGGTAAAGTAAAGACCTATAAACAGGTTGCTATTGGCATAAATAGGCCTAAATCAGCACGTGCGGTAGCTAACGCATGCGCTAAGAACCCACATGCACCAAAAATACCCTGTCATAGAGTGATTAGAACAGACGGTGGTCTCGGAGGATATTCAGGAAAAGGTGGTGTTAAAAATAAGAAAAGAATGCTTAAAAGAGAGGGTTTTAGTCTATAAAACCCATATAAATATAGCTTTTATTAAACTAAAACTAAAATCAACCTGATTTTTAATTATTCTCCCTTCAGTTGTGTCACATTTAATAGAATAGCTAAAATATAGCCTTCTATGGCCCATTAAACGCTATATTCTTAAACTGCAACCCTTAATTTTGTAGATTTTTTTTTAGCAATTTTTTTTTCTTTTATTGGTTTTTGGCCTTGTTTTTTGCAAATTTAAAAGTTTAATTTTTCGTTTGAAACTTAATTTCTTATTATTTTGTTAATAAATGCCTATTTATCTGACTTTTTTTAACTATTGATATCTATTAACTTTTTTCTAATAATATACTTTAGATATTCAATTTTAATCAATAAAATCAAGTACTTAGTAAATTATTCTAATATTAAACATTAATATATAGTAAACATTTGTTACTTAATATTTTGCTCCCTGAAAGAGATATAAATACCTGAAAAAATAATAATTACCAACCCTATCCATGTCCAATAATCGGGAAAATCTGAAAAAAAGTAATATCCAAGAATTACATTAGTTATAATTTCAAAATAAGCGAAAGGAGCAAGTTTAGATGCATCTGCATGTTTTAACGATAGGATAAGAA
>Ga0114993_10006498_pt1 | contig 11010 bp, 7 predicted proteins | sample ArcticOcean_MG_C_FD_87042 | JGI IMG/M metagenome (GOLD analysis project Ga0114993, IMG submission 87042) | Marine microbial communities from western Arctic Ocean - ArcticOcean_MG_CB2_150 | ecosystem: Environmental > Aquatic > Marine > Oceanic | place: Arctic Ocean: Canada Basin | collected...
GATGTTGAACTTGTCCACATTCCGTTTGGTTCAGTGCTTGGCGAGGATCAGAAACCACTGAAAACTAGAAGTGGATTAAATGTCACACTATCTTCGCTGCTTGAAGAAGCAATATCACGCGGAACAGATGAAGTAACTCGGCGAAGTAGCGATGAGAAAGCACCAACATATGGAATGAGTAAAGAGTCACTCGGGACAATAGGCCGTCAAATTGGAATTGGTGCTATCAAGTATGCTGATCTTTCAAATGATTTGATTCGAGACTATGTCTTTGATATGGATCGAATGATTTCATTCGAAGGTAATACTGGTCCATACATTCAATATGCGTGTGCGAGAATTGCTTCACTCTTGGAAAAATCTGGTGAGGGTGATTTTACTTCGGGCCTCATCATAGAAACTCCTCAGGAGCGCCTATTGGTCCTCAAGTTACTGCAATACGGGGATGTTGTTCGTGTCGTGGCACAACATTTGGAACCACACCGACTTTGTACGTGGTTATTTGAATTAACCGATGCTTTTAGTTCGTTCTACCAATCGTGTCCTGTATTGAAGGTCGAAGATAGCGCGATTAGGGGTTCAAGGTTGCGCCTTGCTGATCTCACCAGAAGGGTTATTGTTGATGGCCTAGACCTTCTTGGAATTGAAGTCCCTGAAAAAATGTAGGTATCTATAAGCGTCATGTCAAAACATAAAGAAGAATCAACCGACTTGCCACGTTCAAAATCTTTTTGGCTTGGGGTGTGCGCCGCCTGGTTGGCGGCGATTGCTTCCATAGTGCTTGCTGGTCCAAAACTTGGTTTGTGGAGTTCGCTTCCTGGGTGCGGTCCACAAAGTGGGTGCGACCTGGTCACAAATGGTCCGCTTGGAAATATTTTCATAGGTGGTTTTTTGTGGCCGGTTTCATTTGTCGGAATAGCCTGGTTTGTTTCTGTCGCCGCGCTTTGGATGAACACAAGGGGAACTTCTAAGTCGCTCCTTTGGTTTGTCAGGCTTGGCGTACTTGGATCGCTGGGTTTTGTTATCGCAATGATTGTTAGTGGACACTTCTGTAAGTGGTGTGCCCTGGTTCATTTCTTTAATCTTGTGTTGTGGATTTGTGCGGAACTGCGCATTCGATCAACAAAAAATGTTTGCAATTCTGGGGACGCAAAAAGTTTTGTTTTCTTACTTGTTTCGACGAGTTTGTTTATTGGTGTGCTCTATCTGTTTACATCTTCTAAAAAATCCACAGAGGACAAAAAGGCGGGTGAAGATAATGTTTCGGAAATCATCAATGCCGCCGCGGACTCTTCTACACTTGCGCTACTTGAATCGAAACATCGTTTTGGTAGTCCGGATGCACCAATTCAGGTTGTAATGTTTACTGATTATCAATGCCCTGATTGTAAAAGATATGAAACACAACTTGCTCGTATTTATAAGCAGCGAAACGATCTTTCAATTGTCGTTAAACACTTTCCATTTAATTTTGATTGCAACGACGAAATTGGAAGTATGAAACTTCACGCCAACGCTTGTTGGGCTGCCCGCGCCGCAGAAACTGCGTACATTCTCGGTGGTGACAGTGGTTGGGAACGCATGCACACTTGGTTGTTTGAAAACAGCGGGTCGTTTACCGACGCAACGTTTGATGGGGATTTGATCGCGCTTGGGTTTAATCCAAAAGAGTTTACGGCAACAATGAAAAGTCAGATTACCTTAAATAATGTTAAATCAGATGCTGGAGATGGAAAGGCACTTGGTGTTTTGTTTACACCGATGATTTTTATTAATGGAGTTGAGTACCTTTGGTATTATGGTGAACAAGATTCACTTGCTCGTGTTATTGAATCGGTTAGCGTGGCTGTTGCTTCTGGTCAGCCTACTGAAGTTGCGCCGCCATCTGCACTTGAAAAATTAATTGAAGATTGGCAAACACGTAAATTTCAAGAATACGAGGGGCTTTCTTGGAGTGGAAGTGGAGGTGTTGAAATTATTATATGGGGAGATTATCAAGCAGAAACGACTAGGAAACTCGATGGGGTGATGAAAGAGATTCTCGCGTCTGATGCGAGAGTTGCGTATTCATTTAGACATTTTCCAATTGATGGCGACTGCAACATTAAGGCAAAAAATTACAAAACACAATTTTCCGGATCCTGCGCGATGGCGATGGTAGTGGAGGCGGTTGATCTGTTGTGTGGAAGTGAGGCAAGGTGGCAAGTTCATGACGCTTTTATGTTCGCACAACCACTAGTTGATTTAGATTCTCTTGCAGAAGTTGCCGCTTCGATGTGTGATAATAGTAAAGAACTCATTATCTCGGTTGCATCGAGCCAGGATGTTGAAAGGCGCTTGCGCGCCGACATTCAATCCAAACCCACGTGGAGAAGCAGGGTGCCCATGCTTGTTATTGACGGCCGCTTTGTCCCTCGGTGGGAAATAGGCGGCACAACCGCCAAAGAAACCATCCTACAAATGATTGACGTGGCTTCAAAATAAAAACGAGCAGTTTGGGTTACACCGTGCGCCTAGTTACAGATTGTAGTGTTTGTATATGAGGTTTCTATTTTCAGTTCACCGCCACTGCGAATCGTCGTTGTAATATCACCATCAATACATGTGACAAATCTATTTGTAAAGCGAGGAATAATCCATTTATCTTGAGAAAACCTTGTTTTGTTTGTTGATTGAATAAGTGCAACGGGTTTGAGTTTGTAGATAAGTGATTCTGCTTCGGTGGACCATTGGCCGTGGTGGGGCATTTCAAGAACATCGACCCTTCCGATCGCTGATGTTAACAATCTCGCAATCGTTTTCTCATTAATATCGCCGGTTAACAACACAGCTCTGCCTTTTGATTGTATAGAAACTACAACCGATGCTTCGTTTGATGATTCGTAGGAAATGTTTTGATTTGGCCACAGGGCCAAGATGGTTCCATTGTTAGTTTTCATTGTCCATCCAGAAGTAATCTTGTGTACGGGGATGTTTTTTCCCTTGGCGGTTTGAATTATTTTGGTAACAACTTTGGTTGGGTACCGAAGCGCGTAGGGCGTCATGTATATTTCATGTATTGGGATCACATTCAACAAATCTAAAATTCCTGAACAATGATCAAGGTCGTTATGAGTCACTATTAACGCATCAATTGTTCTTGCCCCAACTTTTCTAAGGGTTGGAACTACCCTGTTTAGTCCAACGTCCAAATTTGATCGTGAACCCGCGTCGACAACAATTGTCGCTTTCGCATCCCTGATAATGTGACATGTACCGTGACCAACACGTAGAGTTGTTATTTGTATGTACTGGGCGTTGTGGTTTCCAATAGTTTGAATAATCAAAAAAATCGATATGCTAACTTTTAGTGTAACCCGACCACGCTTTAAAACAAAAAACCCCAGCGTCAACATATATATCACCGTCATTAGAATGTCTGGGTGTTGTGTGTTCAAAAATCCCAAGGGTATTTTTCCATACAGTTGAGCCGACTCGATTGTGATTGTTGATGTTTTATGTAACAACCATCTGCACAATTCGTCTACTCCCGGATGAACCCAGCCAATACTAAGCCTTGATATTCCAATAATTAACAGTAGGCAAAGAAGAAAAACCCCGCCGACACTGCTAATAAACCCAACTGGTGCGAGGGTTCCAAAAATGTGTGTGGTAAGCGGAACCGTGACCAACAAGGCGCAAAACCCAACGACCCATAGTGAAGATATTTTATGTCTTGTTGTCTGGAAAATTGTGCCAAGGGGATCTAGTGGACCAACTAGTTTCCACTGCATGGTCGGAAGAAGTAAATATAAACCGAACACGACAGAAAAACTTAAAATAAAACCCGCATTTTTTATAACGTGTGGATCTAACCACAGCGCAACGAGTGCAACTATAGAAAGAATTCCAATACCTCCAAACCTTGCGCCTCTGATTTGTAAAACAGAAATGACACCAACCATTACAATCGCGCGAAACACTGGTGGTCGACCTTCGATGATGAAAAACAGCACGAGCAACACTATTAATGTTGATCCAAGGAACGCTGTTTTTCCCATATGTAATACCCGCGCTAACATGAATACAGTCGCGATAATAATTGCAACGTGAAGTCCACTAATTGCAAGAATGTGTGACAAACCCGCCCTTCTAAAAATTTCTGAGAGGTCTTTCCACAACTTTCCTCTTTCTCCAAAAAAAACCGCGGAAATTAGTGTTTTTTCTCTGTTTACAATTCCTTTTTTAATTCTTCTTTTGATTTCTTTTTCGATCTCAATACCCGGATCCTTGTTTTTTTGATTTAACTCGACAAGAGTTTCAAATGGAACGAATAGTTTTGTTTTTTGGGTGTTTCCGTGTAACACCCTTCGTATTTTTCCGGTTGTTGTTATTTCATCACCTATTGTGATATCTGGAATTCCGTTTACTTCAACAATAAACGATGTTTCACCCAACACTTTTTTTTTGTCTTGTTGTATGTGTGCTAAAAGTTCAAATGTCGTAACCGGCAGCCTTTCGTCGATTTCTGATAACAGGCCGTACGTTCGCGTTCTCGTTGATGGGTTTGTCTGTACAACCCCCCGTACCTTTACCAAATCGCCATCATTGATAACTACCCATGGGGGTGGGGTGTGGTGTGGCTCTAAAAATGTTTTGGCGCAAAACAACCCTGTTGTAGCAATAAGCAACACTGTAAATAGGTGTGTCTTGCTCCAAAAACAAAATCCTAAAACTGAAAATATAACCGTGGTCGCAAGGATGGTAGTCATCTCTACTATCACATGTTTTTGCGCTTCGAACCCGATCATTGTTCCCACAATTCCAGCTACTGCTAAGAATAAAATTGGTGGAATCTGTATCTTAGGGGGCTTAATTTTAAGTTTGGCAAAGCGCATCGTCCTCATATTTTGCAACACAAATTACCCACCCCTTACTTTTGTGACCATTTTTCTTTTTCGCGCCAAAAGGCGCCGCCTTCACCCCAAGGATATGATGTGTTGCATGACAGAGATAGTCGGACAGCAATCGGCAATAAAAACTGTGAAAGATGCATTGAATCATGGAAGATCGCACCACGCGTGGATTTTCCAAGGTCCGGCAGGCGTTGGTAAATACACCACCGCTAACGAGTTTGCGCGGTACCTTATCTCGGACACAAAACCCAGAGACAGTTTTGGTGTTGCCAACAGTGTGTTTATACACAATGACCTTCACGTCATTCGCAAAGAAGATGCCGCGTGGTCTAATAACGCTTCGCTTGCCAGAAGAAAACAAACCAATATTCCAGTTGATTTACTCCGGGAAAGAATGATTGGTGGGAGAACTTCTGGTGATAAAGGTCACGATGCCACAGCTTTTAAAACTTCGGTCTGTGGAGGAAACAAGGTTTTCATAATTGACGAAGCAGAACTGCTTGATGAAACCGCGCAAAACGCACTCTTAAAAACATTAGAAGAACCTCCAATTGGTACTTTTATCATTCTTGTTACTTCAAGAGACGACCTATTGTTACCCACAATTAAAAGTAGGTGTCAACCCGTAAACTTTTCTTTGTTAAGTCACGAAGAGATGAACCTGTGGATATCCAAAAACACGTTCGGTGTTTCAAACAACGATCTTCAGTGGTCAGTTGATTTTTCTGCTGGTTCGCCTGGCGATGTTAGTATTGCAATTGAAAGCAATCTTCCAGATCTTGCTCGTTCGCTTCATGGTTTCATCCGTGGTGTTGGGAGTTCAATAACGCTTCCGTCTGCCGCTGGGATGATGATTGAATACGCTGAATCTTTTGTGAAACTACGGGTCGATAAAAATTCGCTTTGTAGCAAAGAGGCCTCTAATAGGCAGGCTTTTTCTGTAATTTTACAACTTTTGGGCATGGAAGTTCGCAGATTACTTGGTGATAACAAAGAAGATTCTTCCAAAGCAATTGCTGCTGCTGCAATTCTTACGGATATTGAAGGTCAGGTGCGAACAAACATTTCGATTAAGGTGCTTCTAGAGTCGCTTGCTGTTCGATGGGTACATCTTTGTAGTGGAGACGCTACGTTGATGCCTGCGTAGTATGAACAATTCCACCATATTTTTTTGTGTTTGATTTTGCACATATCAACACCATGGTTGCGCCAAACAGCACCATGCAAACGCTCAATAATTGACCTCTTGAAAGACCAAAAATGATCGATATGCCTTCGTCTGGCTGACGAAACACTTCTGTCAAAATACGCAGCGTTCCGTACACGATTAAAAACCAACCACTAACAACGCCTGGTTTTCTTGGAACAAGCCAAACTAGAATGAGAGATATAAGCAAGACAGGGCCGTCGCTTATTGCCTGAAAAAGTTGCGATGGATACCATGCTGTAAGTTGAGGTGTAATTGTGTTAATCACAATTGAATTTCCGGCGTATGCCTCTTCGACCACTCGTGAATAGAACGTCTCGCCACCTCCAACAACAGTTGTTCGCAGTGGTTCTATCGCAGCAAGTTGGTCTTTGAAGGAGTTGGTATTGAATAGCCAAACATCTGTTATTTCTGTTGGATATTTCACAGACCACCAAGGTGCGTCTGTTTGAATAGGTATCTTTTTACCCCACAATTCTCCGTTAATAAAATTAGCAATCCTGCCAAAAAATAGTCCGGCAGTACAACCGACGCTTGCTAAGTCTGCCAAGTGCATAACTGGAACCTTGTGTTTTTTGCCCCAAACAGCAAATGCTATAAGTACGCCAATAATTCCGCCGTGGCTCGCCATGCCACCGCGATTAATGGCAAGTAGGTCCCACCAAGGAAATTCTTGGGTGAATCCAAGAAAAAGTTCAGGGTCATAAAAAAGCGCGTATCCAATTCTCCCCCCAAACAACACACCAAGTACACCAGCAAACAACAAATCGCCTGCTTGATTTGGGGATAGGGGCGAGCGCCCCGTCTTTGCCATCCACCGGATAAACCACCAACCAACGATAAACCCAGCAATATACGCGAGTCCATACCAGCGCAAACCCGTACTTTCTGTAAGCTCGATGGCAAATGGACTGAGTTGGTGAAGATAGGCTTCGGCTAGCACGGTGCAATAATACCCGCACATGCGTATGATTTGCAGATCATGTCCCAAACGCCTGATCTAACACAAGTAGAACCGCTTCGTTATGCAGTTGATCGCGTGAGGTCTGGCCACAGCCTTTCGGTTGAAGAAACCGCAGGCGCCTGGCGCGTCCTCATGTCTGGAAATGCTCCAGATGGGCTCGTTGGTGCGCTCTTGGGAATTCTTGCAACCAGAATTCCAACGGGCGAAGAGTTATTTGGCGCTTGCTCTATCATGAACGAGTTTGTGCATGGTGTACATCTTCTAGGTGATAGCAAGGACTTTTTGGACACTTGCGGTACGGGTGGTGCCCCAAAAACATTTAACGTTTCAACTGCTGCTGGAATAGTACTTGCTGCAAGTGGTGTAAAAATTGCGAAACATGGAAATCGGTCACGAACAGGCAGGGGGTCTGCCGAAGTTCTTGAGTCACTTGGCATCAATATTCACGCCTCAGAAAAACAACAACAGGCCTCATTTGAACAAGAAAATATCTGTTTTTGTTTCGCTCCAAACCACCATAAGTCGGTTGCAAGTGTCATGCCCGTGCGAAAACAACTAGGATTCCCGACCATATTTAATTTGCTTGGCCCTCTTTCAAATCCCTGTAGCGCAGGAAGGCAACTTTTGGGTGTTTGGGATGATCGGTTTGTTGTACCAATGGCCGAAGCGCTGCTTCGTGGTGGAACTATAAAATCGGCCGTTGTACATTCAAAGGATGGTCTCGACGAGGTTTCAATTTCTGCTCCAACAAGAATGGTACTCGTCGCTGATGGAAAACTAGTTGAATCGATGATTGATCCAGAGGATCTTGGACTTTCACTTTCGAATATTGAAGACCTCGTTGCTCATGATCTAAAAGAAGCTACACGGTTCGTGCAGGATACTGTTTCTGGGGTCCTCAGCGGTGGTGTACGCGAGATGGTAGTAATCAATGTGGCACTTGGCCTTTTTCTTGCTGATCGTGTCCAAAACCTTTCTGAGGGAGTTCAAATGGCCAACAAAACAATTGACTCTGGAAGAGCAAATGAGACCCTTGTGAATTGGGCGAAAATTAGTTTTTCTAAGTAAATTATCCACAACACAAAAGAAACATTTATATAACTATATACCTCGTCTTCGTCGTTGTATGCCCTGTTTATATGTGGATTAACCACAACCAAACCACACAACAACATTATTTACAGACGGTTATACACACAAAAAAACCAGAACAACCTGTCAACAAGAGTGTTGGGAAACACCGCAATATTGCATTAATCCTACGCCAAAGGTTGTTTTTGTTGGGGATTTTGAGAATTGAAGCACACAAAATATAATCATATCCACGACTTATCCACACTACTGTTAACGCTTTGAGTAGCCTAAAAACAGGGTGTTTTTATGGCCCGTCTAGGTTGGTGGTAAGTTGATTTTGAAGGCGAACAAGATCTTGATCAAGTCGATCGTTTGTTGTTTTTTTAGCATTAACACTCTTGATCGCATGCATAACTGTCGTGTGATCTCTTCCACCAAAGTACCCACCTATTTCTTCAAGGCTAAATCGAGTGTGGTGTCTCGCTAGCCACATCCCCACCTGTCTTGGCATGGTAATTGACTTATTTCTTCTCTTAGAGAGTAAGTCAACGAGTTTTACATCATAAAAATTACTAATAGCATCCAAAATGTCTTGGATGGAAAGGTGCTTCGGAGTGTTTTTCAAACCACTTCCGCTTGAAATAGCGCTTTTTGCCATTGTCATATCAATCGGAGAGCCATCAAGAAGGGACAAGCCCTGTAGTTTGGTCATCGCCCCCTCAAGTTGGCGAATGTTTTGGTCTAAACGAGCTGCGATGTAGTTAGAAACATCGTCTGGAATATCAATATGTCGCAAAGCGGCTTTTTTCTTAATGATCGCAACCCGCGTTTCAAATCCCGGAGGATCAATCCCAGCAACGAGACCACAACTAAAACGACTAATAAGGCGATCCTCAAGGTAAGGTATTTCACTCGGGGGGGCGTCAGAACTTAATACTACCTGCCTACCAGATTGGAACAGGGTGTTAAATGTATGAAAAAACTCTTCTTGGGTTTGTTCCCGATTGGACAGGTCGTGAATGTCATCGATGATCAACATATCAAACGCCCTAAACCGGTTTCGGAAATCAGACATTTCCCCAGCCTGAACCGATTCTAAAAATTGCGTCAAAAAACCATTGCAGGAAACATAATATATTTTCATCGAGTTATTCAGCTGCATTGCCGTTTGACAAATTGCTTGTAACAAATGTGTTTTACCAAGACCAACACCACTATGAATAAACAACGGGTTGTATGCTTGTCCTGGTTTTTGTGCAACAGCAATCGAAGCAGCATGTGCAAGCTGGTTCCCTGGACCAACAACAAAATGATCAAAACTATAATCCGGGCTAATTAACATGTCCCCTAAAAAATCATTACCAACAACGACAGATCCAGAAGGATTAAAGGGTTGGGCCGAGGTGTTGGATTCATCAACTTCTTGCGTATCTACAAACTGAACCCCAAGCAAGTGTCCGGTTACTAGTTGTGCCGCCTCAACAAATTGATTTTTGCAACACTTTTCAAGATAATTTAATTGAACATCTTCTTGTAAATAAATGATTACCGAACCATTAACAATGCCAAGCACATCAATATCCTCAAACCACTTTCTGCACATGGTTGGGTGTTCTTTGCGCAATTGTGCCAACAAATCTAATCGGAGTTGTTCGACATCAATATTTTTTGTTGGCATAGATAAAACTAACTCACAAGTGGGGTTACGGGATGCAACTTTTTAATATTAAAAAGCCGAACATTAGAATGTATAAACTCAAGAGGTATTAGTCAACCCGTTTCGCTAGTATCTACAAGATCTTCTAACTGCTTTTCATAGCGACCATGGTTGGTTCGATGATCCATCAGAATGTGAATTCTTGACATATCACTTGGTCGCACTTTTTTTTCAATAGCAGCCCTGGCCTGCTCGATCGTCGTTCTTCTACTCAGGTGAACAAGAACAACATCCTTAGCCCCCCATATTGTAAGAAGTTCAGCAATGTCGTCTATATGTAGGTGTTTTCCAGCCGCCGCCCTAGAGCGGTGATCGTGCTCAAAAAAAGTACACTCACTGATTACAATGGGGGCGCGGACAAACTCTTGTCTACATAGGTGATCACCCATCTGGGTGTCACCAGTAAAGGCAACAATTGGAATCGGATTCGTTTGTGTGATCTCTGTTCCAGAAAGTTTAATATCTCGAAGTTTTGATTGAGGAAAATTGTGAAATTTTTCTAATAATTTTTTTCTATACTCAATAACAACATATGACATTGCAGGAACACCATGGTCTGCTTCTATCCCCTTGAGCATAATGTTTGGTTTAATTTCATACTCATCATTTGGCGCGAGAGCAATAATTTTAAACGGAGTATTCTGTTGTTCTAGATCAACCCACCCGGCCATCATTCCTTGAATTGCCGAAGCAATTTCTTCGTGACAAACACAGGTTCCACTCCCCATTTTTTGAAATGATCGCTGGCTAAAATAGTAAGGTAGCCCCGCCACGTGGTCCATGTGCCCGTGTGTAATTGCAACAACCGAAGCGGAGAGTGAAGGCCTAGGACAGAGTCCGATATCGAACGCTAAGTCTAATTCAGGAATGTGGACAACTGTCTGCTCACCAGCAACACTAATTCCCTGAATGCGATACGGAGGAAGATATAAAAAACCCATTTTTCCTGTCGAGAAAGGGCGGCGTGGTAACATAATGAAACTCCAAAAGCAGCGCTTTCTCGCAACCTGGTCATTGAATTGTCCCGAAGAGGAATCGAACCTCTACTTCCAAAAAACCTGGCTCCTCAACCTTAAGGTGAACGGGACGTATGGAGAGAAGTTTAACTGAAATAAACACAATTTGCTTGTTGTGTGAACAAGGGTGTGCACAA
>Ga0114993_10006499_pt1 | contig 11010 bp, 8 predicted proteins | sample ArcticOcean_MG_C_FD_87042 | JGI IMG/M metagenome (GOLD analysis project Ga0114993, IMG submission 87042) | Marine microbial communities from western Arctic Ocean - ArcticOcean_MG_CB2_150 | ecosystem: Environmental > Aquatic > Marine > Oceanic | place: Arctic Ocean: Canada Basin | collected...
CGCCATTCCAAAGACTATGAAAAGACCACCGCATCCAGCGAAGCCATGATCTACATCGCCATGATCAACCTGATGTCCCGACGATTAGCTAACCAGTAAAGACCGTTTGAAGACACGTTCTTAAAGGCAAACCACTGCGTCGTATGCTTACTTGAAAATCGACCGCACATCGCGCACGTCGTTCCGCAGCGTGACCGGGCTGCAACCGATTGCAAAGTTTGCGAACCGTCAACCCATCGAAGTGGGGGCGAGGGGTCTTGCCAGCGTGCAGGTCGTCTTTCTGTTCCAGATACTTCTGCAATGCGGCATCGGACCACGGGTCGAAGTCGTGGGTCTTCCCGCGAATCTTCTTTGCCCACCGCTTTGTCGCGTGAGGAAATAGGGGAAATTCAGGATTTGGTTTCTTTGGCTTGTCCTTGCTCGCTGACTTGGTAGAATTCGCCATTGCATCACCTTTTCTTAATTGAAGGCGAGGTGGTGTCGGACACTCGGAGTTCACAGCTCGCGGGTGTCACTTTGCAGCGAGATCCAGCCTGACTGGTGTCATTTCGGGTGTCACACAAGAATCATCATGAAACCGCAGGCACCCACTTGAGACGGTAAAAACAGGCACTTGCCCAAGTGGCGGAATTGGCAGACGCGCTAGGTTCAGGACCTAGTGTCCGTAATGGACGTGGAGGTTCGAGTCCTCTCTTGGGCACTGCAGAAAGCTCCCTAATTGGGAGCTTTTTTGCGTTGTGCCTTCTCACATCGCTGCTTCCGACGTTCGGGAAGGTTTCTATCCCCCCGTTGAAGTCTGCGCAGATCACGAAGCCTCCGGAGCCAGAGAAGGTGACCGTGCACACTCCATCTTCGGCAAACACGCGTTGCGTGCCAAGTTGCTCACCTTTCGGCAGAATCCAGACCCGCACGGTTCGGTCGGCACCGCCACTCGCCAACATTCCGCCGCTGGGCGAAAAGGCAACGCTTGAAACGGGCGCTGTGTGGCCAGCGAGAACCTGCATGCGATGGCCGTCCTTCAGATTCCAGATGCGGATTAAATTATCTCGCGAACCACAGGCAAGGAAACGCCCGTTGCGCGAAAAGGCCAGATCGGCTGCTGCGGACTTGCCTGCAACGAGAACGACCGCTGGCAATTCCTGAGTACGAATCGAATGCAGCGCGATATTTCCCTGGCGATCACCTGTCGCGATCCTGTCGCCGGTATTATTAAATGCGAGTGCGGAGACGGGAAGCTCGTGCTCGTGGATTTCGGTTAAGAACTCGCCACTCTCTGTGTTCCAGAGACGCAGTGACCCATCGCTTCCTCCAATTGCGCACAGCTTTCCGTCGTGTGAAAACGCACCGCTCGTCGCAACCGACTCCGTGCGGAGTTGATGGCGAATCGTGCGTGTTGCGGCGTCGATGATTGCCGCCCCGCCTGCCGAATCGGCCGCCAGAACGAATCGTTGATCCCGTGAGACATTCAACAAATGATCGAGTGGCAAGGAGTTCGTTGGAACGAATGACTGTTTTTCGCCTGTTTCCAGGTTCACCCAGGCCACTGCCCCGGTTTCGAGAACCTGTGCCAACAGCCCTCCGCCGGGCGCCAACGCCATTACTCTCAAGGACGCGGCACGATTCCACTCGGGAAACGGGCGTGCAAAAGTCTGGGGCGATGGCATCATTGAGCCTGGGGCATTCTTGTTCCACGTTGCCACGGCCGCCGCGACTTCTGTCTCGTCAGCACCCTGCAGGTGCAAAATCACAGCGTATTCGTGAAGTAGAAATGAATGCGATTTGATCCCCTTTGCCAGTCCGGTCTCGAAGTGTTGCCTGGCCTCTTGCAGGTTCAGCCGGAGATGTTTGGCTTGCACACCGCGAATGTAATCGGCTTCTGGAGAGTCGGGATAGAGCTTCAAAATAAGCTCCGACTCCGACGACAATCCCATGTGATCTGTCGTCGCTGTCTCGTCTTTGTGAACGTGGCCGGCGATCTCGAGGCCGCCCAAGACGACCGCAATGGCAGCAAACACCAGGATGACTCGATTTGCACGCATGAACTGCATTGTTACAGCCCGTCTTGAGTTTGAGCTTCTCGAACTTTCCAAATGAACGAGTCGAAGTAGAAGTGTGTCAAAGCCATCACGCTAAACACTGCCTCGGCATAAACATGCCGAGGCTTGTTGGAACCGAACTGATCTGTGAAGTTCACGAGCCCAAAACCGAACCACTCAAGTGGCTGTCCGGAGATGAGTTGGAAGAGGACCGCGTAGACCAGACACGCTGCCAGAAACCTCACCACATACCCCCGCGAAACAAGCCGTCCCACCAGTGTCGGTCGCGTTTCGTCCGACGCAGCCGTCTTTCTGCGAATGTACCAATAGACGATTACGATGTATTGGACACCATGCATGATGCGATGAGCGATTCCAAACACCAGGATCGAATCCGTGTGCCAACTGCAGAAGTACCACAGGAAATAGCTGGCAGCAAGAAAGACAAGTTTGACGGGATTCACTCCATATCCCTTGCGGAGATCACGCCCCAAGCGAAAAACGTAAGCCGCCAGGAATAGACCTGTGATCCCCCAACTCCCAGCCTGAATCTGGCGCACGAGGTCGGCGGAGGGCATCAATTCCCAGCGGCCAAGTTCCGTAACCCAGAATCGCGTGAACAGCGGCGATGTCATTCCCAGATTCAAATACAAGATCCAGCACAGCCACAGGTCGGATCGTCCTGTGCGCGGGCCTCCCGTTCCGGCCTTAAAATCGTAGATTCTCGCGAATCCATACTGTTGCATAATGCTATGCTGGTGGTCCCATAGGATGGCAACCAACGCGAGCGTGACGGGTGCCCATTGCAATCCACAGACAATAAGCAGCAATAACACTGCTGGGCCCACAACCAGGCGAATCTTCCAGCGGCGCCACTCATCGGAAATCCAATACGTACGCAACCAGGTGACGAAATGATGCGGTGCAGTGATGAGCAAAGTGACAGAGGCCAAAGCAATTGCCGTCAGGTGATGCTGCGTAATGAGAGCCAGGCCGATCGCGGCAAACGGGAGCATCAAGAAGCAAGCCACGTCGGCTCGCCGCGAAAGGATATAGCCGCTGCGAAACATCAAGTTATCCCAGCGCGTCCAATGCGTTCGCAAATTTGTGCGGCGGTCTATGTCGCTCCGACCACACATTCGCCAAATGAAGTGACCATCCCGCCAGAATACTCGATCGGTCGGAGCATAACCAACATAACCAAGGGGTACCGGCTTTCGTGACCGACCATTTCAATCGGTCCGTCGAATTCAGAGTGCCGCCAATTGAAGGACACCCAGGTGATTTGTACCCCGTCACGACCGCGCGTTCCAGATTCTACCGCTTTGAAGTGTGTTCGCAAGCCGCGACAACCGCTGCCGATGTGATCGATGTCTTGCAGTTCCTGTTCGCCGCTGGTTGGTGCCGTCTGGTGTGACGACATTGGTCATCGCCAGCAGGAGTCCTCGGGAGAACGGCTACGTGGAAACGTTCCGAGGCGAGTTTCGGGACGAGTTACTCAAACGAAAACCGTTCCCAAGTCTGAAGCAGGACTGCAGGGTGAGTGGCCATCGACGTCTTGTTTACCACGTCTTAACCGAACCCCGATTCTCTCACTGAGGGTGGCGCAAAGAACGGCAGTCAAGCGGTCGCAGGTTCAAATCTTGTTGCTCCGACGATAAGAAAGAGCCGACGGATGAGTTCCCGTCAATTCTGCCTCGTAGCAGTTCAGACGTCTCCTGGAGCCAGAGAAGGCGCAAAGAGCCGTTTCGATCCGGGAGAGTTCCGTCAATTCATGTGGGACCGGCAGGCGAAGTTCTCGCGGTGAATGCTTGTATTGTCGCTGGGAACGATGATAATAAAACGGAACGGCCCACCGGCCAGGTTGATGGTGGGGTTGTTCGTTGTTGTCACGATTGTTCTTCATGACTCAAAGGAGCGGAGTAATGCGATTTACTGATGTCGGGCGATGCGCGTTAGTGGTTGTCATTGCGGGGCTGGCTTCGACCGGGATGGCGGCGGACAAGTGGGGACTGAAGACGGGTAATCCGGAATTGAAGTCGGCAGGTTCGCTGACGTTCGGACCCGATGGGATTCTGTTGGTCGGCGACGCAAAAGCCGCAACGGTCTTCGCCATCGGCACCGGCGACACCAAAGGCGATCCGGGCAGCGTGGATGTGAGCGTTAAAGGCCTGAAAGAAAAGGTCGCCGCCGCGCTGGGGGGCAGTGCAAAGGGAATCACGGTCAACGATCTCGCCGCCAATCCGCTCAGCGGCAACATCTATCTGTCGGTCACCAATGGAAAGTCGCCGGCGATCGTGCGAATCGATGCGGCAGGCAAGGTGAGCCAACTTTCGCTGAAAGGCGTTGGCTTCCTCAAAGTCACACTGCCCGACGCTCCCGAAGACAAGGTTGTCGGTCAAGGTCGTCGCCGCCGAAATCGACGCAGTGAATCGATTACCGACCTGGCCTATTCCGATGGCAAGGTGATCGTCTCCGGTGCGGCTGCCGGCGCGTCGCCGTCCACCGTCCGCGAAATCGCTTTCCCGTTCAACGACGCCGACCAGGGCGCTCTCATTGAAATCTATCACGGTGCGCACGGTCGATTTGAAACGACGGCTGTGGCCCGCGCGTTCGTGCCGTTCAACATCAACGGCAAACCGCATCTGCTGGCCGGCTTCACCTGCACGCCGCTCGTCAAGTTTCCGCTTGGCAGCCTCAAGCCGGGTGCCAAAGTTCGGGGCACCACCGTCGCCGAACTTGGCAATCGCAACAAGCCGCTCGACATGATCGTCTACAAACAAAACGGCCGGCAGTTTGTGCTGATGGCGAACAGCGCCCGCGGCGTGATGAAGATCAGCACCGAAGACATCGACCGCTCTGAAGGAATTGAAGAGCGGGTTGGCGGCGGCGGCATCGCCGGCCAGACGTACGACACAGTCGACAGCCTCAAAGGCGTCGTGCAACTCGACCGGTTGACCGACGAACGCGGCGTGATCGTCACGAAAGCCGAAGGCGGCGCGCTGAATCTGACGACAATCAACCTGCCGTAGGCAGTTCGGTTGTCACACGACTGCAACCATGCGGCTGAAACTATCAACAGCCCGGTTTCTCGTTTTTCGAGAAGTCGGGCTGTTTTGTTTTTTATGCCAGAGCGATGTCGTGAACCGTCACTGGCATTTCACGACTCGCGCGCTCATCGCCACATGGCACGTTTCTTCTTCTTTTCCTTCTCAATCTCAGGCCCTGTGAGATTATCCCACAGCGATATTCCCGCCCTCTGTTCGATAAAGGAAGTGGGGACCCGAAATTTTTCGAGATCACCGCTGAGTGCTTTGTTAGGCATTTCAAACGCCCACATGTTTAGCCGTCCATTCTTCTCTTCTGTCAGAACACACTTGAAGAAACTGCTCGGCACGGGAATGCTGATGCCGTTGCGATCGTTCTCGCCGATCATCTTGATCGAAGCAAAGAAATCAAAGATCGGGCCGGTGATAACGCAGGTTTCCAGCACGTTTGCCTTCTTATCCAATTTTCGGACGGCAGACTCCAGTTGTCGCCATTTCTGCCGATTAAAACTGGGGGCCTGTGGCGACATGTTCGACAGCAGGAACGTTTCACTGTTTTGGATGTTTTCGTCATTCTGGTTGGCACTTGCGACCAGATGCCCTCTGTCAAAGCCACTGCCGGAGAAGTCACTCAGGTCTGCCCGAAATTGCTTTGGGAGGCGGAAGTCCGGTCTGAAATTATTCAGACGATCGACTGCATCCAGATCCTTCTTGTCCGGATCGACAATCTCCAGCGCCCATTTGGCTTGCCGAAAATAATAGGAGTAACCGACAGTGTAAAAGCGATTGATCAGAATCTGATCCGCCGCCGGACAACCATACCGCGTTTCAGACTTTAGAGCGCTGACATCCAACATGATCATCTCCGTTTGTGAGTGCGGTCGGTTCAGTACACGATCCACCACAGTAAAAACGTTCACTGGCTGATTGGCAAGTGGCCCGTTCGGTCCCAGATCGTGTCGCAAGAAACATCCTTGACGTCGGCAGCCTGTTGCCACATTTTCACGATGTCGTGCAACCCGTCAAAGCGGGTGACGTATTGCTCGCACGCCAAATCGCGTTACGTTTTCAACGTACCCACACAGTGTATTGACGTTGTTTCCGATGCTGGCCACGTGTAGAGTCAACTGACGTGTGAGACTGGGCAGGAAACGGGAGTCTGTATTGAAGAATTGAACGATGGCCATTCGCGTCTTGCTGGTTGTCTCTCTTGTCTTGTGCGTCTCATCATCAGGCTATGGCGATGATGCGGCTCCGCCGAAAGTGAAGGTCAAACAGGCCGCACCGGCTAAAGTCAAAAAAGTTGTGCCTGCTAAGAGAATCAAGGTTGTCGCAACACCGCCGCAAGCTCGGAAGATGCTGCTAAAAGAACGACGGGCGCTGGCAAAGAAACTTTTCGAAACGCAACAGGCGGCCAAGGAAGCAGCCCAGATATTGGCTGAGGTTGAAAAGGCAGCAGCCGCGGCGACCGATCCCAAACAAAAGGCCGCCGCCGCCGCGAAAGTTACCGACGCCAAACAGAAACTCGAAGCAGCCAGGAAAGAAGAGTCAAAACGCCGCGACGAATTACGCAAGGTGGTTGTCAAGATACAGGCCGCGTATTCCGTGCGAAGGTATTTCGGTGGCACCGTGGTCGGGGTCCGAGAGACGGTCGATCGGCAGAACCCGAATGAACGATTCATGCTGCTGACATCGGGCGGCCCGGTCATCGTCGAAGTCGCGCTGCATCTCGACGGCAAACCGTACCGCGAAGCGCGCGAAGCGTTGATCGACGAGTTGCTCGTCGCTGCCGATACCGATGGCGACGGAAAAGCGACTTGGGAAGAGGCGGTGCAGAATTCACGCTTTACGATGGGCCGCATTCGCTTTCCCGCCGCACAACTGGCAGAGCAATTCATCCAGGGATTCGACACGAACAAGAACAAGCTCGTCGATCGGCTCGAAGTTCGGCAGTTCCTGGCTAAGTACTTCGGCGGCCCGGCTTTCACCCTGAGTGGTGGCGGTAATCAATTCTACAGCCGCGGAGGCATCGTTGTTCTTAACGGCAGGACGATCTCCACCCGCCGCGTCAGAAAAGCCGATGTGCAGAAACTGCTCGATACCGATCAGGATGGCGTATTCTCCGAGCAGGAAGTTGCCAATGCCGCCGAGCTACTGAAGAGCAAAGACGCCGACGACAACGACCTGTTGTCTACGGAAGAAATCAATGGAACTCCGGCCCGCGCCAGCCGGAACAACATCCGCCTCACACGAACGTTTTCTGTGACACAGGGCTCGCAGTTGGCGGTGTTGCTCGGCCCGACTGCGACGGCCGAGTCGTCGTTTGCGATCCTCACGCAGCGGTATAAAGGAAAGAATGGAAGCATTGTCGCCGCGAGTTTCTCGGCTGTCCCCAAACTGTTTGAGCAACTGGATAAGAACTCGGACGGTAAGCTGGAAGAAGACGAGGTCGGCGGTATGAACACCGTCAAACCGCATCTTCAAATGGAGGTTCATTTGGGTAAGACGGAAGGACCGAAGGGCGTGTTTTTGAAGGTGGTGTCCGCCGAATTGAAGAAGTCGGGCAAGGCCGAAGTTGAGTTGCCGGGGAACGAGATCGATTTTCAGGCCGACCTTTCGCTGCGCATGACGGCCGTCTATGAGCAGACGGCGAAGCGGTATCTCACACGCTATGACGCCAACAGCAACGGCTATATCGAAAAGAAGGAAATGCCGAACGGATTGATCAGTCAGTTCAATCTGTGGGACGCCGACAAGGACGGCAAGGTGTATCCCAAGGAAATCTCCGATATGTACAAGCGCCAGCAGGCGCCATACAAAACGCAGGTCCGTGCCACCGCATCGAGTGACGGCAACGCGTTGTTCCGGGCACTCGATTTGAGCGGCGATGGTCGTTTGAGTCTGCGGGAAATGAAAACGGCCCACGTACAGATTCTCACATTGGACAAGAACAAGGACGGCCGAATTGAGGCGGCCGAAATTCCCGCCGTCATTTCCGTGGGGTTTTCGCAAGGCAACACGTCTTCCAGTTCATACCGGCGCGTCTTTGAAGATCGGGTGGGCAGTCGTCCGGCGGCGAGCGATGCACCAAAATGGTTCACCCGCATGGACCGCAACGGCGATGGCGACCTCACGCTGCGAGAATTCCTCGGCACGAAAGAAGGGTTCAAGAAACTCGACACCAACGGCGACGGATTCATCGAATTGAAGGAAGCCAAAGCGATCGAGAAGCCGACGACTTCCAAGTCGGAGTCGGAAAAGAAGTAGCGTCGTTGGCGGGGAAACGGGTCTAAAAGAACGACGCGGTTTGTGATTTGGCTATCAGACGGAGATCACCTGAATGCGTAATGGGCTTTTACTTTTTCTGTTTCTCGCGACTGCAGTGCCTCTTCGGATCTGCGGCGCGGATGAAAAGCCGGCTCGTCCCATTCCGGCCGTGCAGAAAAAAGCCGCGCCGGTTCCCCTTCGCGTTTTTCCGCCGCGTCCAGGTTTACGGAACCGGGTCGATCCGCAACCGCAGCAGCCGGCAACGGGACTCGTGCTGGCAGACCGCAAGTTGGTCGTCCGGCTGAGGCGAGCCCGCGCTGCGCTGGCGGCGCAGAAATTCACCGAAGCTATTGGGGCGCTGCAGTCGCTGTTGGATGATCCGGAAGATAGCGCATTTTTCATCGACAGCGAGAAGCGGTCGGGATTGCGAAGCATCAAACTGGAAGCCGAACATTTGCTCGGCACCATGCCGCCAGCCGGTCGCAAGGTGTATGAATTACAGTACGGCTTACCTGCACAACAGATGTTGGAAGCGGCGGTGGAAGTTGGTGACATCGCGAAATTGGCCGAAGTCTCGCGACGGCATTTCCACACCCGGGCGGGCTTCGAAGCAACCTATCTACTGGGGGCCTCTCATCTGGATCACGGGCAACCTTTGGTCGCAGCGCTTTGCTTCGAACGTTTGCGCAAAAGCTCCACCGACCGACATCGTCGGCACAGCATGCTGTGTTTGAAGTCGGCCATCGCCTGGTCCATTGCCGGAATGCAGCAAACTGCGCACGCCCGCTTGATCGAATTACATCAGACCGACCCGGGTTTTACCTTTTCGCGGGCGGGTCGAAGCGTCAGGCTTTTCAACGACGAAAAGCGGGCTGCCGACTGGCTGAAATCGTTAATCGGACCACTTGCCAGGAGATCGCCACACACCGCAGTCGAATGGCCGATGTTGCGAGGCAACGCCTCGCGGACGGCATCGAGTTCCGGTCGGGGGCCAATGCCGGATGCCGTCTGGACCGCATCGACGAGTTCGTGGGACGTCGAAGGCGGTGACGCGCCATTGTTTGACGGGACGGTGAATGTCTCGCTGCAGATTGAGGAGTTGGCCCACGATTTTCAGAAACGCAATCGGGCGGCAATTCCGGGGCCGAATCCGCTCGTCGTGGGAAATGTCGTAGTCGCACGAACGATTGATCGATTGCAGGCGTTCGATTTGGTGAGCGGTGAATTGCGATGGGAAACGCAGAGCGACACGGCCTTGGAGCAACTGCGAAATGGAGCGGTTCCTCCGCTCCCCGGCGACCGAGGCTCGTTGCTCGACCCACTGCTGCTGCAGCGTGTTTTTACGGATTCAACCTACGGCAGCCTGAGCGCCGATGGCGAGATGGTCTTCTGTATCGAAGGATTGGGATACTCTTCGAATTCGAATTTGACCAGCAACGTGTTTGGTGTGGCCAGAAGTCAGCTGGCTCATCCACTTGCGACGAAAACCCACAACCGGCTTGCCGCGTATTCCATACGCACCGGCAAGGCGATTTGGGAGAAAGGTGGGCCGGCAGACGGTGCGACGGCCAATCTGTCTGGTCACTTCTTTCTTGGGCCGCCATTGCCGCTGGCTCATAAATCCTATTGCTTGGCGGAATCGGCCGGGCAAATCCGGTTGGTCGTTCTCGATTCGAAAACCGGGCAAGTCGATTGGACACAGCCGCTGCACTCGGTTTCGTCGACCATCGCCCGAAACGAACGCCGCGCGAAATCCGGACTCAGTCCCTCTTACAAAGATGGTGTGATGATCTGCCCGACCGGCGCGGGAATCGTTGTCGCTCTCGATATCGTCACGCGGCGGTTGATGTGGTCGTACCGCTACCGCGAGCCGGAAAACACCGATCCGCGAAACCGCATGCGAAGAATGGCAATGCCGCGGTTGGCAATACAACGCCGCAGTGGTTCATCCACAGTTTCCAAGCCGTCGGGACAGTGGATCGACTCGCTCGCCACCATCGTCGATGGCCGAGTGATTCTGACGCCGTGCGACTCGAACGAGTTGTTCTGCGTCAATCTGAGGGACGGTTCAGTCGTCTGGAAGAAACCAAGAGGCAGTCGGCTGTATGTTGGTGGCGTTCATGATGGCAAGCTGCTGTTGGTTGGAAGTCAACAGGTGGAACTGTTGCGAGTTGACGATGGCGAAGCGGTGTGGCCCGAGCCGATAAAACTGCCACTGCTAAGCGGCCGCGGCGTGATCACCGGCGATCAATTTCATGTCCCGCTAAGTACGGCAGCGGTGACGACCATCGATCTGAAGAGCGGTCGGATTATCGCTTCACAGAAATCGGTCGGCGGAGTTGTTCGCGGCAATCTGGTTTGCTCCGGCGGACACATCATCGCACAAGGGATCGATTCGCTCGTCTGCTTCAAGCAGAACAAGAGGTCGGCCGGCAAGACATTGTCAAAGTGAGGCGTCGTTTTCTTACTGCAGAAGCACGCAGAAAACAAAGTGGGATATTGAACTTTGCACCGAGATGGATGTCGTGATGACGCGTTTTGGAGTTCCCCAGAAATAGTGGACACTGGAATTCGAGCGTAAACTATTTTTGGAGGAACTTTGAATGAGCAAGAAACAGCAATTGGCAAGCAATCGAACTCGGCGTTCGTTCAGCGAGGAA
>Ga0114993_10006500_pt1 | contig 11010 bp, 5 predicted proteins | sample ArcticOcean_MG_C_FD_87042 | JGI IMG/M metagenome (GOLD analysis project Ga0114993, IMG submission 87042) | Marine microbial communities from western Arctic Ocean - ArcticOcean_MG_CB2_150 | ecosystem: Environmental > Aquatic > Marine > Oceanic | place: Arctic Ocean: Canada Basin | collected...
CAATACCAACGGCATCAGATTGAGAATAGTGGTGGAAGCTGTCATCATGATCGGTCGCATGCGGTTCTGACCGCCGCGCAGAATAGCCTGGCGACGGCTCATGCCCTCGCGACGAAAGTGGTTGATGTGATCGACCATAACGATGCCGTTGTTGACCACAATGCCAAAGAGAATGAGCAACCCCATGATGCCGTTCATATCGAGCGGCACGTCGAGGGCATAGAATCCTAGGGCGACGCCGATCAGCGAGAAGGGAATGGAGAGCATGATGGTGAATGGATGAATAAACGACTCGAAGAGCGAGGCCATGATCAGGTAGATGAGCAAGACCGCAAAGAGCATGGTAAAATTGCTTTCCTTGGAATCCTGATCCATCCGGCGGGCGGCGCGGCCCAGATCCCAGGAATAGCCTGGAGGCAGGGCGATCGAAGCCATCATCTCCTTGACCGGCTTCGTCATGCCATAGGCGGCTTCGCGGTCTTTGGTATTGGCGAAGACGGTGATGGTCTGCTGGCGTTCGGTGCGTTTGATATCCTCGGGGCCTTGGCGCAATTGAAAAGATGCCAGGCTGGCCAATTGCACGGGCGTGCCGTCGCGGCTCTCGTAGCGGCTGTTCTTGAGCTGTTCGAGATTCATCCGGTCCTCTTCCTCCAATTGCATGACCAGGTCGATCTCGCGGTCGGCGGTTTTGAAGGTGCTGGTGCGCCGCGTGCTGAGGGCGGTATTGATAGTGGAGGCCACATCCTGCGGCGAGAGACCGTAACTGAGGGCCTGGTCGCGATCGACCTCGACGCGGATCTCCTCCTCAGTTTCCTCCATAGAAGTATCGACATCCTGCACCCCAGGCAATTGGGCCAGTTGGGCCGACACTTCCTCGGCCAACACGGCCAGCACTTCGGCATCGCGGCCCATGAGTACTACTTCCACTCCCTGGGTGCGACCAGCCCAGCTGCGGGTGCGGCCGCGCTTGTAGGTGACACCGACTTTTTCGGGCAGCAGCTTGAGAATTTTGCCGCCCGCCGCCATGGTGCTCAACGTGCCGTCGTCGGCATCGACCAAGCGCGCCCTAATGCGGCCGCGGCGCAGGCGAAAATTGGTGGATAGGGATTCAATGTCCAGTTCGTCCTTGCGTGTTAGTAGGGTGTCCTCGATTGCGTCGAAGATCTCCTTGATCTCGGCAAGACTGTAGCTGCGTTCGATCTGCAGCGATATGTCCACCCGGCGTTCGGGGGTCCAGGGCGTGCCCTGCTGTTCCATCTGCATAAAGAGATAGACGCCCCCACCCATCAACCCCAAGGCCGAGACCAGGGCAATCAGGCGGTGATCCAGGGTCCAGCTGAGCACCGCGGCATAGGTATCGCGCATGCCGCGGCGCCAGCATTGCCAAGTTACAGCGCCGACCAGTACCAGACTAGTGCTCCAGCCAATGGCGGCGTTCCATTCCATGGCGACAACGGAACCCCAGATGCGTCCCCACCAGGTGCTCAGCCAGTGCATAGTGCCCTGCCAGCCGGCGCTGTAGAGCAGCCAGCCGACCAGACCTAGCAGCGCCGCCAATACTATGCCCTTGAGCAGATTGTCGTAGCGGTCGTATTCAACTTTGAAGAGGCGCGAAGTAGCCAGAGGAATGAGCGAAAGTGAGACAATCATCGAAACCATTACGGCCAGGCAGATGCTCAGGCCGGCGTCGCGCATCCAGGTGCCCATGCGACTATCGTTGAGAAAGAAGAAGGGCACGAAGACGCACATAGTGGTCAGGGCCGAGGCTACGACGGCCATGCCCACTTCGCGACTGCCCCTTAGTGAGGCCTGGCGCGCGTCGTCGCCCTCCTCCTGGCGGCGGCGGAAAATGCTTTCGAGGGTGACGATGGCCGGGTCCACCAGCATGCCCACAGCCAGCATCAATCCCATCATCGAGACCATATTGAGAGTGATGGTAGAACCAAAAAATTGGCGCGCCACGTACATGCCGGTAAAAACGCATAGGGCCGCAGTGGGAATGGCCGCCGCCACCACCAAGGTACTGCGGATATTGCGCAGAAAGGCGAAGATGATGCCGACGGCCAGGATAGCCCCCAGAAAGGCGGCGTTGCCCAAATTGTTGACTTCGCGCAGCACCGATTCGGAGCGGTCGCGCACAACATCGATGGTCAAATCGCCGCCGTACTCGGCTTCGATCTTATCCAAGGTCCGGTGCAAGGCCTCGGCGACTTCAATGACCGGGGCGCTGGGTGCTTTGAAAATTTCGACGTCGACCGCGTCGTTGCCGTTGAGGCGTTCAAAACGCTTTTTCTCCGGATATTCGTATTTGACCTGGCCCACATCCTGCAAACGAATGTCGCGATTGAGCAGGGGTAGGGCACCGATCTCGGCGGCATTGCGGAACTCGCCGATAGCGCGCACCTGGTAGCGACGTTCGCCCTCCATGACGTGGCCCAGCGAGACATTGACGTTGTTATTGCTCACTTGCCAAGCCAGGGCGGGCAGCGAGACATTGTGGGCCTCTAAGAGCTGCTGATCGAGGGCGACGATGAGTTGTTTTTCCTCCAACCCTTCGATGACCACATTGGCCACCCCGTTGAGGCGCAGCAGGCGCGGCTCGATCACTTTGCGGGTGATGTCGCCCAGGCGGTCGCCGCCGCCGCGCCAGGCGATATTGGCCTCGATCAATTCGCGCTGGTCCGACTGCCAGCGCCAGATCTGCACGTGGTCGAGGTCGTCGGGCAAGTCGCCGCGCACTTGGTCGACGCGCTCGCGCACCTCCATATTGGCCAGGTCCATGTCGGTGCCGGCGACAAAATCGATACGCACCGAGGCGCGGTTCTGCGACGAGGTGGCGGTGATCTGATCGACATTGCTGAGCGTCGCCAGGACCTCCTCTAGGGGCAGGGTGATGAGGCGCTCGATCTCCTCGGGCGAGGAGGAGTCGTAGTTGGCCCGCACATTGATGCCGGAAGAGGATATATTGGGCAACTGTTCCAGCGGCAGCCGGGTCAGCGATATGGCGCCCAAGACAATGAGGCTGAGGGTGACCATAACCATGGTGACGGGCCGGTTGACGGCATATTCGGATAGTTTCATAGTTGCAACTCCTCTACTTGCCTCGGTCCAGAATGGAGTAGACGACCGGGACGACAACCAGGGTGAGCACGGTAGAAAAAAGCAGGCCGCCAATGACGGTAATGGCCATGGGCGCGCGAATCTCGGCTCCCTCGCCCAGTCCCAAGGCCATCGGCAAGAGCCCCAATACGGTGGTGGAGGTGGTCATGAGAATGGGACGGAAGCGCAGACTACCCGCGCGCAAAATGGCATCGATCTTGGCCAGGCCCTCGTCGCGGCGCAAGTGGTTGATAAAATCGACCAGGACAATGGCATTATTGACCACGATACCAGCCAGCATGATGAGGCCAATGAGCACCACTACACTGACGGTCTGGCCGCTCAGCAAAAGCGCCAGGGTGCTGCCGACCAGTCCCAACGGGATAGTGCACATGATGACCAATGGGTGCAGAAACGACTCAAATTGTGAAGCCATGACCAGGTAGACCAGGAAGACGGCCAGGGCCATGGCAAATTTCATGCTTTCGAAGGAACGCACCATCTCTTCGTTCTGGCCGCCGATGCCGATGCTAAACCCCTCGGGTACCGGCATGTCGGCCAGCACAGTTTTGATATCGCGCACGGCGCCGCCCAAATCGCGGCCGTCGAGGTTGGCACCGACGATGGCGACGCGCTCCTGGTCGATGCGGCGGATTTCCGCCGGGCCTTCGACCACCTGCACCTGGGCGACGGCATCGAGCGGCACCGGTACCGGGTAAGAGGCGGGGCTGACGACCATGCGGCGCAAATTATCGAGGTTGGCGCGCTCCTCTTCGACGGCGCGCACGCGGATGTCGACTTTGCGGTCCTGGCGCGGCAACTCGCTGGCCACCTCGCCTTGGAGTTCGTTGCGCAAAAGTTGGCCGATGGCCTGGATGGTGGTGCCGATTTCGGCGACGCGCTGGCGATCAAAGACCACCTGAATTTCGGGTTGCCCGCCTTCGGTACTGGCTTTGATGTCGACCAGGCCGGCAACGGTGCCCAGGCGCGCGGCTGTTTCTGCAGCCAGCAGGTGCAGCGACTCCAGATTGTAACCGAAAATTTCGATTTCGACAGGGGTGCGGAAAGAGAAGTAGGAAGGCCGCGAAAATTTATAGGTTAAATCGGGCACGTCGACCAGCAGTCGGCGCACCTCTTCCATCGCCGCCTCTTCGTCCTGCCGCGTTGCTCCGTCCTGCAGGCGGATCTGCAATTGGGCCATGTGTTCTTTCTTCTCATCGGCGTAACCGCCCGACTCGCCGCTGGCGCCCACCGTGGCAAAGACTGTGGTCACCGCGGACATCTGGCTAACGTGGCCGTCGACGGCCGCGACGCCGACAGCGGTGGACTCCAACGGTGTTCCGGCCGGCCATTCCAATTCGACAAGAAATTCGCCCTGGCTCATTTCGGGAATCAGTTCCAGGCCCAGATCGCGTGCCTTGCCTAGAACGAGCACGGCGATGAAGGTAAATCCCAGAAGCACAATCGAGCGCCGCCGCAAAGCCCAGGCCAGAACGTTAGGATAGACGCGGTGCAGAGTGCCGTAAAACAGATCGAAGATCCAGTAGAAAGGACGCAGTCCTAAAGTGAAGATGCGACCCAGGAGCGAGAAGAGACCGCGCAGGCCGCGCAAGATCAGGGCCGGGCCGCGCACCATCTTGCCGGCGCCGGTGTCGCCCTCAGACAGGAGACCCTCCAGGCCCAAGGAAGAAAGCATGGGAATGAGCATGAGGGCAACGATGAGCGAGGCCACCAGCGAGTAAGTGACGGTGAGGGCCTGATCCTTGAAGAGTTGGCCAGCTACGCCCTCGACAAAAACGATGGGCAGAAAAACGCAGATGGTGGTGGTAGTGGCGGCGATGACCGCCTTGCCCACCTCGCTGCTGCCGCGCCGTGCCGCTTCGAGTGGACCCAGTCCCTGGTCGCGGTAGCGCTGTACGCTTTCGAGCACGACAATGGAATTATCGACCAGCATGCCGATGCCCAGCGCCAGCCCGCCCAGCGACATGATATTGAGCGTCACGTCGGAGGTAAACATAAAAAAGAAGGTGGCCACTACAGAAATGGGAATGGAGAGGCCGATGATGGCCGTGCCCTTGATATCGCGCAAAAAGAGGAAGATCACGATGACGGCCAGGACGCCGCCCAAAACAGCGGTATTGAGCACTTCGTCTACCGCCTGCTGAATAAAGGTGGCCTGGTCGAAGACGATTTCCATGTAACTCTGGTTGAGCAGGCTCTGATTGGTCTCTCTAAATTCCTCCAGGCGCTGGCGCACCTGCTGGCTTACCTGGACCGTGTTGGCATCGCCTTCTTTGAAGATGGCGATCTCGACGCCCTCCTGGCCGTCAATGCGGGCGATGACCTCGCGCTCCTGGTGCCCGCGGTAAGCCTGGCCAACATCGCGCAGAAAGATGGACGCCGGGCCAATTTGACCAATGACAATGTCGTTTATTTCTTCAACGTTCTTAAACTCGTTGAGCGTGCGCACGAGGAACTCGGCCTCGCCGTCCTTGAGCAGGCCGCCGGTCATATTGACGTTTTCAGCAGCCAAGCGGCTGGTCACCTGGGTGATGGGGATGCCCAGAGCCGCCAGGCGGGCACTCTCGACCTCGACGTGAATTTCCTCCTCCAGGCCACCTTCGACGCGCACTGCGGCAACACCTTCGAGGCTTTCCAATTCGAGGCGCAGGCGCTCTTCGGCGACGCGGCGCAATTCCATCAGGTTGGAGCCACCGTAAAAGGCCAGGCGCATGATGGGATCGAGCGCCGGGTCAAAACGCAGCAACACCGGCTTGCTGGCTTCCTGGGGCAGGCGCGCTAGATCGAGCTTCTCGCGAATGTCGAGAGAGGCGAAGTCCATGTTGGTGCCCCAGGCAAACTCCACCACCACATCCGCCAGGCCGGGCCGCGAAATGGAGCTGACGCGTACGACGTTGTGGACTACGCCCACCAGCCCTTCAATGGGCTCGGCGATGAGGCGCTCCATTTCCTGCGGCGCAACGCCAGAATATTCGGTGCGCACAGTAATAGTGGGATAGGTGATGTCGGGCAATAAATTCACTGCCAGGCGGTCGAAACCGACCACGCCAAAGGCGATCACCGCCACCATAATCATGGTCACGGTAACGCGGCGCGAAATAGAGAAATCGATCAGTTTCATGGGGTCTGCTGCCCGACTTGGCGCACGGCGGCGCCGTCTTTGAGGCCCTCCTGCCCTACAGTGATGACCTGATCTGCAGCGACCAAGCCGGTGAGCACTTCGACGTGGTTGCCCTCGGCAAAACCCAATTCGATGGGCCGCCGCTCGGCTTTACCGTCGACCAGGACAAAGACATCGTCCTCGTCGGTTTCGAGGATGAGCGCTTTTTTGGGAATGAGCAAGGCTTGGGCATGGCGCTCGGTGATGATTTGCACCTGGGCAAACATGCCCGGTTTGAGTGCCCCCTGGCCAGGAGGCACTTCGAGGGTGACTTTGACCGTGCCGCTTTGCGGATCGACTCCCGGATTGATCATGCGCACCTCGCCGACAAAGCTCTGCCCCGGCAAGGCATCGATGAACAGCCGGGCTTCCTGCCCTGGGCGCACCTGATGTATACGCTTTTCGGGAATGCGGAGGCGCACCAGCAGGGGATTGAGATCGGCGATGGCCAGTACTTGCTGGTTGTTCTGTACCATATCGCCCACTTCCACCGAGCGCTGCATAACCATACCGGCGATAGGAGCGCGGATATCGGCGTAGGTCAAATTGAGCTGGGCCTCTTCGAGGGCCACCTGATTGTTCTGCAATTGGTGTTTGGCGCTGTCGTATTCCTCGGCGCTGACTAGGTTGCGCTCGAAGAGGGTCTTAGTCCGTTCAAACGTGGCGCGCGCCTGTTCAAGGGCGACCTCGACCTGCTTGAGGTGCAGGGTCAACTGGTCCTTGTCGAGTTGCAGGAGAATATCGCCAGCAGCGACGCGATCCCCTTCCTCAATATGCAAGTCAGTGGCCATGCCTGCGGTGCGCGCCACCACATCAACCCAACGCTCTGCTTCCAGGCGCTCAAAGGTAGATATATACGCAACGATTTCACCCTGCTCGACCGCCTGAGTGCGCACCGGCACGGCCGCCTTCTCTCCCCCCCCACCAGCCTTGCCCCTAGCGCCTTGCGCCGCCTGTTTTCCCGTACCCTCTTTTGTCCCCTGCGACTCTCCCTCTTCGTCCCCTCCACAAGCCGTCAGAGCAAAAAATGCGATCATAAGGATGCATCCAACGGCCCAAGTGCGAATAAATGTCTTCATATTGACCTCATAGTTTCAGCCAGTATTAAGCTGTTCTAGTTATTGTAGTTATCATCACTCTGCCACTGGTCGTACCGCACCAAGAAAAACGTTTCGTAGGCAAATTTATTTTTTAAGCACTCCGCCCAGAAAGATGCGCAAGATCTCAGAAACGATCTCGTCGGGACCCAAATTATCTTCGTTAAAACGCAAAACCGAGCGCACCATGCCCAATAGAATCTGGGCTTCCGTATTGAGGTGGCGGATCTCAAAAACGCCGCTATCGCCACCGCGCTGCAATACAGCGCCGATAGCGGCGAGCAACTCGCCGCGCTCCTGCTTCCAGCGCTGGCGAAATTCGCTCTTCGGTTTTTCCGATTTGCTTTCCTCGATCGTCATGAGACGAAAAAAGAAGCGGTTGCGGCTTAAAAAAGTAACGATGGCGCGCAGAGCCTTTTCCAATTGTACCAGCGGATCTTCGACCGTAGCAGCGGCGGCGTGCAATTGGTCCTTGAGTTGGGCGATACCGGCAAAAATGACGGCAAAGTAGAGATCCTCTTTAGTGCAGAAATAGCGGTAGAGGGTCCCCTTGCCGACACCGGCCTCCTGCGCCACCTCTTCCATGAGGACTTCGTCAAAGCGCTTTTCGGCGAACAGCTTGGAGGCACTTTCTAGGATGCGCTCCTGGCGTTCAAGTTTTTTCACAATTCACCCCAAATAGAACTGACCGGTCAGTTCTATACAGACACCAAAAAAATAGACCCTGTCAAGGATAATTTGAAATCTCCTCGACAGGGTCTAATCTACTCGCCACGCAATCGACTACTTAGGAATCCTCCAAGCAGCTAACTATATCGGCCACCACGGCAAAACCCACGGCGATGACCAGATCAGCCAGGTTTTTGACCGCTACATTGATTGAATTTTTGGCCGAAGACAAGCCGGCTTCGACACATTTGTTGCGCAATTATAAGAAAAAATAATGCGAGTTTTAAACCAAGCTCAAGCTGTTTTTACGTGGCCTTAGAAACTGGTGGCAAAAACCAGAAAGGTGGTTTCCGCTTCGGGATTGAGAATATAAGAGGCCGAGTAAGCACCTTTGCCGACCGGTGAGAGCCAAGTTTACCAAATTGGGGTCGGTGTCGGTGGCGTAGACTCCGTCTCCTAGGCCGGCGGCAAGACCTAACGTCGATTCGTCGGGCAGGCTCCACTCGTAACCTGCTTCGATATAAAATGAGTCTTGGCATCGCCCCTAAAATTGAAGGCACCCATTAAGCTGAAAGCTTCCACACCGAGAGAGGCGCTAATTTCGAGAATGTGTTTGCCGTCGTCGGCATAATCGAAGAATTTGTTGCTTTCGGGAAAATAATAGTCGGTGAGTGTAAGGCCGACCGGACCGGCTGAATACGAAATGTAGAGATCGTTCTCATTGGCGCCGGCGCCGGCGGCAGTCAGAGCCCAGGAAGACCAAGCACCGATTTCCAGATTGCCGGTGGCATAGGCGATATACGGTTGGACGCTGGCGGAATTGCCAAAATCGGTGCCGCGCCAAACATAGCGGCTCACCAAGTCGGCGCCGATGCCCAGTGGCCCCTCCGCTACGTCTTCTTCCTCTTTTTCTGCGGGCATATCGTCAATAGACTCTTCTGCCGGGGATGAATCGCTGGCGTACTCTTCTTCCCAAGTTTCGGCCTGTTCTTCTACTGCCTGCTCTTCTTGGTAGTCTGAATCGCCGTCATCGTCGAAACTCTCTACTTCATAGGACGAGGCTAAATCAGCCTCGTCCTCTTCGCCGACAAATTGTTTAAGGATTTGAATTTCCTCCTCTAACGCAGCTTTCTTTTCTTCCAACTCTTGGCGCAGTCGGGCCAATTCCTCGACCAATTCCTCTGCCGTCTCGGCCTGGGCCATCTGCCAGGTGCCCGGGAGGATCCAAATGAACTCTTGCCGGTGTGGGAGTACACTGCAGGTTGGTTTACCACTAATACGGGACTCGATAATTCGACCTTATTAATGCCAATAAAAGGAGATAATTCAAAATACGGAGTGATCAATCATTGCCGTTGGGACAAATTATCTTCACTGCTTCCTAAACTTATTTTTGAGAAGACCATCAGATCTTATGTAGGAGCTAATTTTGCAGCTAATAAAATTGCATCCATGCCGATCCTTTATAGATTAATCAGAAATTACAGCATATAGCGAGGCATACGGCGATACAGATGTCTTGCAGTAAAATCAGCTCTCCCTTAACTTATTAAATCCCAATTTGATAGCTCTTCTCTGACTTTGCGCTTAATATGAGTTTCGCTTTTTCTCTAACTGTATCTATTATATCCGGTCTTTACACATCGCTCTGGGGTGCTTTTAAGGACTGTCCCTACGAAGGGTACAAACCTAAAACTTTCCCGCGCAGTATCTATTTCCACGTGGCCATTTTAGTGCCGCTCTACTTTGTGCCACACTTCCGCGACAATTTCTACTATCTAGGACTGGTGCAGATCTTTTATTTGGTCATGGGGCTCGAGCGTTTCCTGGCCGAAATCTACAAGGGATTTCTTCGCACTGAAGACCAGGCAAAATATTTTGTGCCGTCGCGTATTACCTTCTTTGGTCATCACGTCGCCAGCGATCTGGCGCGTTATGCTGTCGGCAGCGTTATTGTAGCCGTTGTCTTCGCTTTTCTGCTGATCGACGTTAAGATCGAAAGTTTTCTGGGTTTTCTGATCACGGCCTATTGCACTGGCCTCATCGTTTCGTTGGGCGGGGCTTATAAGGACGCCCCGTTCGAGGGGTTTAAATGGCTCAAGTTTCAGCGCTCCGCTTTAGTGTTGGCCGTATTGTCGCCGCTATTTTATTTTCTCAACCGTCCCGATTACCCTGTGCCGCTAGGATTCCTCATCTACATGAACGGCGGACTGGAGCGCTTTGCCGTCGAATATTACAAGACCTACATCCAGCGCAATATGTCGGGCAAGTTCCGCCCAGATCTGGAGCGCATCCAGCAGCAAATCGACACCCGCGAGAAGTTCCACTATATGGCGTTGGTAATCATCGCCGGCCTGGTGGTGCTCTACATTTATGAAGTCCGCTCCCTATGACGCCATCGTAATCGGCTCGGGGTTTGGTGGCGCTGCCGCTGCCCATGCCCTGGCTGCTGGCGGTAAGAAAACCTTGGTGGTAGAACGCGGCGACTGGGCTCGGCGCGACGATCTCGACTGGGACCAGCGCGAAATCTTGCTCAAACTGCGCTACCGCAGCGATGCTCCCGTTCTAATCAAGCAATACAATGATCGCAAGCACAAACCGTTTTATCCCAACGCCGTGGTTGGCGGCATGTCCGTGTTCTACGGCGGTGCCTCGCTGCGCTTGCGCGCGGCCGATTTTGCCCGCTGGCCTTTGGCTTACGACGATCTGGAGCCTTATTACAGCAAGAGTGAGCAGCTTTTAGGCGTACACGGCACGGCGGGCCAGGATCCCTACGACCCACCGCGCTCGCAGGACTATCCGTTTAGTCCCATCGAATTTTCGGCGCCGGCGCAGCGCCTTTGGGGTGGGGCGCAGAAACTCGGCTATCGCCCTTTTAAGATTCCCCTGGACATTAATTTCAGCGATGCCGACCGCCCTTTGTGCATTCGCTGCATCACCTGCGACGGTTTTCCCTGCAAGATC
>Ga0114993_10006503_pt1 | contig 11008 bp, 9 predicted proteins | sample ArcticOcean_MG_C_FD_87042 | JGI IMG/M metagenome (GOLD analysis project Ga0114993, IMG submission 87042) | Marine microbial communities from western Arctic Ocean - ArcticOcean_MG_CB2_150 | ecosystem: Environmental > Aquatic > Marine > Oceanic | place: Arctic Ocean: Canada Basin | collected...
ACTAGCGTGCCCAACTCCACACGCTCCGTCACCGCGGCGAGCGCCGCGATCATGGACCAGGCTTCAAGCATGGGGATGCTGGGGGAGGTTGGGCCGTAGAGGTGGTCGTTGACCCAGAGGGAGTCAAAGCCCATCTCCTCGAACGCCAGCGCCGCGCGCTTCGATTGATCCCACGTCCGCTTGATCTGCGGAATCGTCGCCCCGAAATGAACCTGGCTCATGCCTGCCTCCTCTGTGCTCGTTTGGGCGCGCGCCGAGCAAACCGTCGCGCGCGGCTCACATCATACCGCCCTGCCTATACTTTCTGACACGGTGCGCGGGCAACGTGCGAGGCGTCGTCCAGGAGGGACGGGCCCGGTCGATGATTCGCTGAAGCTAGGAATGGGGACTGGCGTGGATGACCTCAAAGGCCGGACGGCCATCGTGACGGGCGCCTCGCGAGGGATCGGGGCGCAGTTGGCGCGGGCGCTGTGCAAGGAAGATATGAACGTCGTGCTTGTGGCGCGTGCCGCGGCGGCGCTGGAGCAACTCGCGTCAGACCTGGGATCGTCCGGGCAACGTGCGATCGCGGTGCCCGCCGATCTCAACGACCCCGAGTCGCTGGACCGCATCGTGGAAACGACCACCAACGCCTTCGGGCAAGTGGACTTGTTGGTCAACAACGCGGGCATCAACGCGATGAGTCGGTTCACATCGCAAAGCGACGCGGACGTTTCGAGAATGATCGATGTCAATTTCACGTCCGGCGTGCTGCTCACCCGTCGGGTCTTGCCGGGCATGATCGAGCGCGGATCCGGGCATGTGGTGATGATGGCCTCATTGGCGGGGAAAGTCGGCGCTCCCTACGAATCCGTCTATGCCGCCACGAAGGCGGCGCAGATCGCCTTCGTCCAGTCGTTGCGGGCGGAGTTGCGCGGAACTGGCGTCGGTGCCTCGGCGGTATGTCCAGGCTTCGTCAAGGAGCTGGGCATGTGGGAAGACGCAGCCGGACCGGCGGGCGTGAAGCCGCCGCGGCTCGCGGGTTCCTCCAGTCCTGACGCCGTCGTCAGCGCGACACTGCAGGCGATCGCACGAAACCAGGCAGCAGTTTACGTCAAGCGCCCGCCGCTACGGCCGATGGTGGCCCTGGGCGAACTCAGTCCGCGATTCGGCAGCTGGATCATGCGCCGGATCGGCGTCGACCGTGCCCTCGAGCGCGTGCTCGAACACTACGAGAAGAGCCAGACCTCGTAGGACTGATTCCCCGAGCCGTCTCCTCTGTCATCAGCGCGTCGGATAGCACCTGATCGACCGCTGACGCGTCCTCCGTCGCTCAACGGATTGGCGCGAACTCCTGGCCCCGGTACGGTGACACTCGCTAGCTCAGACTCACATCTGCCGGCTCTCTCAGAGGCAGGCCCGAAGCGAACAGACTCGGAGATTCCAGCGCATGACCGACACGATCCTGGTCCCCACGGACGGCTCTCAGGAGTCCGAGCGCGCTCTCGACATTGCGATCCCCCTGGCCAAGGCGCTCGATCTTTCGATCACGTTGTTCTGGTGTTGGGAGGGATTGCCTGATCTTGACGAGGCGTTCTCCCAGGAGTTTATCGAGGAGATCACCACGCGGGAGATGAAGGATCGCGCCGCTGCGGTTGATCAATTGGCCCATTCACGGCTTGCGCCGCAAGGCATCGATCATCAGATCGAGTCCAGCGTCGGGCACCCAGCAGAGCTGCTGCTGGAGCTGATCGAATCGATCACGCCACGCTTCGTTGCCATTAGCACCCACGGTCGGTCCGGTTTCAAGCGCTGGCGCCTGGGCTCCATTGCGGACCGTGTCGTTCGCAATGCGCAGGCCGACACGATCATCGTCTCGCCAGACGACACCACACCGCTCGCCGAAGAGATCGGCAAGATCGTGGTACCACTCGACGGATCGGAGCGCGCTGAGAATGCTCTGACCGATGCCGTTCAGATCGCTCGCGCCACAGGCGCCTCGTTGATCCTGGTCCGTGCCTACCTGACGGTGCTGGCCACGACGCCGATGGGACTCGACGTGGCCTACACGCAGGTGAATGAGGCGGCGATGGCATCCGCGCGTCTCTATTTGGATGAAGTCGCGGCGCAGATTCCGGACATTCCCGTGGAGAAGGAGGTCTTCAGCGGTGAGGCCAGCCAGGCGATCATCGATGCCGCGGGAGACGCCGATTTGATCGTCATGGCATCGCACGGTCGTGGCGGGCTGGCGCGCATGGCGTTAGGCTCGGTGACGGATGCGGTGATCCGGGGCTCTCACAAGCCCGTCTTGGTCGATCGGGTCGATTGAGCGGAAGACTTCCAACCGGGTCCTCGATCATCTCGATGACGCGCTGACTGGCCATCGGCAACGGAGGCAACTGGCGCACGGTCCACTCGGATCGAGTTCGGCTTCCGGCGCGCTACCGCACCGTGGATCCCCCAACACCGTCACATTCTCTGTCCTCATCGGCGCGGCTGGTCGGGCCTGCACCACCAAGTTCGAGTCAGGCGAGCGGTATCCGAGGCTCAGCTCTCGCAGACGCCCTCTTCGCCACCCCGAGCCACTAACGCCGCGCCGCCATGCTGGTCCACGGTCACGGTGTTGGAACCGCCACTCTGGCAGACATCAACGCGTCGTCCCGAATTCTGCTTGCCGCCGCTGTCATCCTCGGTCACGGTCGGGTCGGACGGACGCTCATCCGGATCCTCATCTGTCGAATCGTCGACTGAAGCATCCACCAGGTCGAACCCAAACATGGATGGCGGTGGTCGGGGGCTCTCTGAGTCGGGATCTGGCGCGTCCGTCGATGCGGCCTCGTCGGTGGGCAAGGATGGATCGTCCGCTTGGGCGGATTCGTCCTCGTCGTTCTCCACGCCCAACTGCTGAGGAAGGTCACTGAGGAAGTCCCCCAAGTTGCGAGCGGCCTCATCCGTCCGTCCCGAGACCTGCTCTTCGATCCGCTCGGCGATCTCAGCGACCTCATCCAGGACGGCGGAGAAGGTGGGGGCCCCTTGAATGGGCACCCCCGCACCGCCGAGTTCGGTGACCGCGACGAAGCCTCCGGTCACCAGGATTGTGCCAAGGAAGAACAACCAGAGAGCGCTCATCGTGCGGTCCCGTCGCAGCTATCTCAGCCCGCCCGCTTCAACCAATGACTAATCCACGAGTTGGGTGAAGCAGAAGAGGAAGGTGTCTCGGTCGCAGTCGACAACGCCGCCGTCCGTTCCGTCCGGGGGGAAGGGGTTCAATGTCGTTGGCGCGTTGTCAATCCAGACTCCAATGACCTCCGCCTGTCCCTGGACCTGGTACTTCCATTTGTTCGCGGTCGTGTCCTCGAACGTGCGCTCACCATCGACCCAGACCAAGGTCAGCAGATAGGGATTGGGATCGCCCAAGTCAGTCAGATTGATGTCGGTGTTTCCCGAAACGAGCGCGAAGTCCTCGTTGAAGATCGGAACAAGCATCACCGCAGTCTCCTGACTGGTGAGCGGGCTACACGGCCAGGAACCGTCGTCCGCGACGCCGTCTAACCCCACGTCCGCCTCCTCGATGGAGTCCACGATGTCCTCCCAGGAATAGCAGCCGCCCCCTGCTCCATTGTCTGTGCGCGCCATCGCGGCTTCCAACCGATCTTGGAGGGCTTGGGCGACCTGACCTGTGGAGATTCCGGTCTGCGTCTCTTCAAGAGGCACGAGGGCGTTCGCCGACCCATCGCGCAAGCAATCCCGAGTGTTCTGGTTGATCGCGCCCTGGATGTCGATCAGACCCGCGTTCGATCCGGCGCCGCCCCCGAAACGTAAAGTCGTCGTGACGCCCGTCAGATTGGCCCAAGTCCGCAAAAGAACGTTTTCTCCGCCAATCAGGCCCTGAGTAGCGAGGTGTGCGCTCAACGACACACCGAAGCACGAGACGCCCGGGCCGGGGAGGCGGGACGCCGCGAGGCGGGCGGTGGCTTGCGCCGTGACTTCTGGCTCTCCAAAGCTCAGATCCCCCGTGAACAACGTCCCCGCGTTGCGGCTGACGGTCTGCGTGATGTTCGAGCCCGCGACCACCGCGTCGTTGACGACCAAGTTCGGCGTGGAATCGGCGGCGTAGTCCTCGGCCACAAACTCGGCGCCGTTGGGATTGACGAAGAGTTGTTGCGCACCGGCGAGTGCCGCGGCGTCCGCCGTGTTCTGCAGCTCGCGTTTTTCCAAGAAGACCAGGCCGCTTTCCACGACGATCGCGAGAAACGCGAAAAGCCCCAAGAATCCAAGGGAGAAGAAGATCAGGACGAGCCCTCGCTCGTCCGTGGTGAGCTTCTCCGGCCGCCGCAACCTTGAAGGTCGCCAGTTCAACATCCCACGCATCGTGCTCTCCGCCTCAGCGGGACGACCGGGGGACGTTAGCGCGCGCGCCACCGCTAGAGCGGTGGACCTCGGCAGCCCGGCGATCTTGGCTCTATTGAGCCGGAGACCCGTGGCTTTGCGTCCCTCGATTTCCCGAGGTTTGCCTTGATCGGTCGCAGTCTTCAGCAATGAAGACGAATGGCGGGCCCCCGGCGTTACGTCGGCTCGATGACATTCACCGAATTGATCGAGTGGAGTGATTGCGGCGAGATCGCGCAACGCGGGCTTGAGACCAGTGCGGGGCGGGGAGGTCGTCCGACGAAGGGAGGTTCAGACGACCATGAGCACGGCGATGGTCGCCGTGCCCACTGCCATGTAGGGGCCGTACGCCACACGTTGGGAGAGGGACCAGCGTCGAGCCGCCAGCATGGGCGCGGCAACCACCAGCATCAGGACTGGGGCGAGCGCCAGGGCAATCAACGCCCCAGGAAAGCCCAAGGCGAATCCAATCAGGGCCGCGAGCTTCACATCGCCTCCGCCGATGACGCCGGGGCGCCCGTAGTAGATGGCGGCAAAGACGGTGAACGCCACGACGGCGCCAATGAGGCCAGATAGGTAGCCATCCGCAGGCAAAAGGGGCGCGGCGACCGCCGCGGCGATGGTGCCACGGAGGACCAAGCGATTCGGCAAGATCTGATGTCGGAGATCGATCACCGTCAAGACCGCCAGGAGACCGACCAACACGGCGAGTGCGAGGACTTCAAACTCAGACATGGGGCCCCCGAATCGTTGGGTCACAGGTTACAGGGAAACCGACCCGCTCGGCCTTAGAGGAACTGACTCGCGTTCATGATCGCGGGGCCCAGCAACATCAGGAAGAGTGCCGGCATGATAAAAAAGATCATCACGAGGAGAACCTTGACCGGAGCTTTCTGGGCGGCTTCTTCCGCCCGTTGCCGCTTCTTCAAACGGATCTCAGAGGCCTGCGTGCGCAGCACTTGGCCCAGCGGAACCCCCGTGGCCTGCGCGTGAATGATCGATTGCACGAAGGTGCGGATCTCGGGCACGTTGGTGCGTTCGACGAGGCCGAGGAGGGCGTCCTTGCGGGCGCGCCCGAGTGTCGTCTCACGCATGGTCAGCCGTAACTCATCGCCCAAGGGGCCGGGGAGCTGCTCCGCTACCTTGACGAGCGACGCGTCGATGCTCATTCCCGCTTCCACCATCGTCACAATGAGGTCGGCGGCGTCAGGCAGTTCCTTCTGGAACGCCTTGCGGCGCGAACCGGCGGTACTGTCCAGCCAGAGGAACGGCATCGCGATGCTGACGCCGCTGATCGCGAGGAAGACGAACAAGAACATGCCGCTGAAACCCATGGAGAAGGCCCCGACCATGAAGAGGAGCGCGACGCCTACCGCAGCGAACTGAATCAGAACGAAGCTATGGAGGCTGGTCGGTTCACCTGCTTTTCGCAGCCGGTCCTCCAGAACCGTGGCGATTGTCGAGGGCAGCATGCGGCGAATCAGATCGCGCACGACATTGACGCTGGGGAGTCCTACGCGCTCCACGAACGACTGTGAGAGCTCCGCTTCACGCTCCGTGAGGGGCTCCTCTCGGCTCAACCGTCCAAGGCGCGCGTCCACTCGACCGCGCCACGCCGGCGTGGCGATGGCAAACACGAAAAAGAAGATCGCGCCGGCACCGAGAACCGCGGGAATAATTTCCAACATGCTAGACCTCCACCTTCGTGACACGTCGGGTGAGGAAGAGACCGACCACCTCGAACGCGATGGCGGCGGCCAGGATGATAAAGCCCGTTGACGTGGTCCAGAGGGCTTCCACTGTCTCCCGCGACAACAAGGTCATGAGACCCAGCACCCAGACTGGGAGCAATGCCACGATGTTGGCGCTGGCTTGTTCCTGCGCCACCATCGATTTGATGTCCCGTCGCAACTTCTCACGATCACGCATCGTCTCGCCGACCTGTTCGAGGATTTCGCCCAGGTTGCCCCCTACCCGTGCGTGCACGAGGAGGGCCTGAATCGCGATGTCCAAGTCCGGGGATTGCACCCGCGCTTGCAACCGAATCAGGCTGTCCTCAAATGATCCGCCGGCTCGTGTCTCATCCATCAGGCGCCCGAACTCGGTCGAGAGCGGTGCGTCCAGGTCCTCGGAAACGGTGCGGATGGAATCAGCGATGCTAAAGCCGGATTGGAGCGAGACCGCCATCATCTGCAGCGCAACGGGCAGTTGCTGGTTGAACTTGTCGGCGCGACCGTTCGCCTTACGCCGTACCCGCCATTCGATGATGAGGAAGACGAAGAACGCCACGAACAAACCAGCGGGAATGAAGCCGGTGAGGAAGGCGGCGAGGAAGCCGAGGGCGAGGGAACTCGAAAAGAGAATGAGCGCGTACTCGCTCACTTTGATCGGTAAGTTCGCGCGCTCCAGGCTGACCGCCCGCCGTTCCGCCCAGGCGAACCGCCGCAGGAAGGCGCTGACCTGCACATTGCCGGAGAGATTGTCCGTCTTCAGGAGACTGAGACGCTCCTCATCCCCCTTTTCCTCGGCGTCATCAATCAGCCGGCGTGCCTCGTAGCGCATGGCGCGGTCCATCGTCCGTCGCCGCGTGGCGCCGAGCTGACCGCTGATCGCGCTGACCAATACCATCACCGCGAGACCCGCGAGGAGGGCAGCGAGCAGGGGCAGAATCATCGGATTGCCCCTTCCAGGAAGAGTTCGGCATCCAACTCCCGGCCGCGGTTGGCGAGGTCCTCCGAGAAGGTGGGCCGGATACCGGTGGGCCGGAATTGGCCGATGAGTTTCCCGTCATCGTCGCGACCTCGCGCTTCATAGACGAACAGGTCATGCATTGTGATGTTGGCGCCTTCCATGCCCGTGACCTCGGTGATCGCGTTGATCCGGCGCACCCCATCGGCGCTCCGCTCCAGCTGCACCACGAGGTGGAGGGCGGAAGCAATCTGCTCGCGGATGGCGCTGATCGGGAGCTCGAATCCCGCCATCATGACCATGTTCTCGATCCGGGCGAGTGCGTCCCGCGGCGTGTTGGCGTGCACCGTTCCCAGCGACCCCTCATGGCCGGTGTTCATCGCTTGAAGCATCTCGAAGGCTTCCGATCCCCGGACCTCCCCTACGATGATGCGGTCCGGGCGCATGCGCAGACAGTTTCGCAACAGGTCGCGCTGGAGGATGGCGTGTCGGCCGGACACATCGGGCGGGCGGGCCTCCATGGAGATGACGTGCGGCTGCTGCAAGACCAGTTCCAGCGGGTCTTCGATCGTCACGATGCGCTCCGAGCGCGGGATGAAGGATGAGATGGCGTTAAGCAACGTGGTCTTCCCAGTACCCGTGCCCCCTGACACCAGGATGTTCAGCTTGTTTGCCGCGCAGGCGCCGAGGAATTCAGCCATGCGCTCATCGAATGAGCCCGCGGCGGCGAGGTCCTCTAAGGCGAGACGGTCTTGCCGGAACTTCCGGATCGTGATGGAGACGTGCTTCGGGGTGGCCGGCGGGATCGTGATATTGACACGAGAGCCATCGGGAAGCCGCGCATCGACCATGGGCGAACTCTCATCGATGCGGCGGCCGAGCGGAGCGAGAATGCGCTCCGCGACGCGGCGCACGTGTGCATCGTCACGGAAGCGGACATCAGTCCGCGAGAGAAGTCCATTCGACTCCACGTAGATGACATCGGGCGCGTTGATCATGATCTCTTGGATCTCGGGATCCTTCAGGAGCGGATCAATGGGACCGAATCCCAGCACCTCGTCGACCACCATCTTGATGACGATGTCACGGCTATCGGCCGGGACGCTACTGCCCGGCTCGCTGAGCAAGGCCATGAGGGCGTCACGCACGGAGGCTTCCGCCTCGGCCGCATCGGTGGTGCGCAGCTTCTCCAGATCCAATGTCTCGATGAGAAGCTCGTGAATCTCGGAGGCCATCTGGCTGAAGTCCGTGCGTTGGGTCGGCTTGAGGAGCCGCTCAGAGCGCTGTCATACGCGGCGGCGTGGCGCCGCCGCCGTTGGACTCAGGATCCTGGAGCTCCGCAGACTCGCCCTCTGTCCCCTTGGCAGGGACGGGCACGAGCCCGGGCTCATCCGCTCCTTCTAGATTGTTGTGGAGCTGAAAAAATCGACCAGTATCACGTTGACCAAACTTCGGCATAGCGATCTCCGCCCAAAGGCTCAGTGTTGTTACGCGACTTGGCTGCGCCGCGGCGCCTTGGCCAGTTCGGCTTGGCCGGTCTCCACCTTGAGGGCGAGACCGCGCAATTGCTTCGCCGCGCCCGACTTCGGCTTGGCGATCACGATCGGCTGCCCGATGGAGTTGGCGAGCAGGACTTGCTCGTCGTAGGGAATGCTCCAGAAGACATCCTTGTGGACGATCCGGGGTACATCCGCGGGTTTGACTGTTGTGGCCCGATTTACCTGGTTGATCACCAGAAGCAGACGCTCCTCCGGAAACCCTTCCGCCTCCAGCAAGTCCAACATGTGGACCGTGTCCTTGATGCTGGCCATGTCCAGACTGGAGACGACGAGGACCCGGTCTGCCAACTCAATTGAGGTCGCGACGATATCGTTGAAGGTGCCAGGCGTATCCAGAATCACGTAGTCAAAGTGGCGCGCGCCGAACTTCACAATCTCTTGCATCTGTTCCGCACTGACATTGCCCCATTCGCTGGGGTGTTTGGGAGCCGCCAGGATGCGGGCGCCGGACTCATGCTCCATCAAGGCCCGCATGAACGTGTCTCGATCCAACGAGCCGGAACTCAGGGCCAGGTCCGCAATGGTGAACTGTGGCTCGATATCGAGCATGATGGCGATGTCGCCGAAACGCGTGTCCATGTCCATGACGAGGACGGAGCAGTCGGTGTCCCGGGCGATGACGGATCCCAGGTTCGTGGCGATGGTGGACTTGCCAATGCCGCCTTTGGCGCCGAAGACGGTCAGCACCTTCCCCGTTTGCTCGCGACGGGGCTGGACGGGAGGCGTCGCGGCGTCGTCGAGCTGTTCCCTGGAGCTGGGCTCAATGCTGTCCATTGAGGCCATCAGCTCGTCGCGCTGAAGGGGCTGGGGCAACATGTCGCGCACACCCGCCTTCATGACGCGGCGGATGGTTTGCATGTCGTTGATCTGGGAATAGGTCACCAGCGGCGTGCCGGGATAGGTCTCGGCCAGAGACTCGATAGTCTGCAGGCCATTCTCGACCGGCTCGGAGACGGCAATGAGCACCACCTCCGGCTGAGTCTCTGCCACCAAGCTCGTCGCCTCTGCGCCGTACCCCGCCTCTCCGATGACGGCGTAGGGTGCGTCGCGTAGCACGTCAACGGTCTGGGCGCGCGAATCGGCGTCCGGATCAATGACCACTACCAGTCGGTTACGTCCCATTGTCTTGCCCCTCTCCCTGTGGTGTTGCCACCGTTGGGGATTGTCCAAACCCGTTTATCAGAACTAACTGCCGAGCAGGTCCACCAAGTCACCGGAAGCGACGAGTTGCACTGGCCCGATCTGGTCGAGTACCGAGAAGAATGCGGTACCGGGAAGCACTTCCACTGTGTGGTCGCCCGGGGCGCGAACCGAGAGTCGAATCGTGCCATCTTCCTCAGCGAGGAAGATGGCCTGCGCGACGGAGGGTGCGACCGAGAGGGTCACGACCGTGCCGTTGGGCTCCGCCGGCGGCTGCCCTTCCTCTTGGCTGGCGTTGGGGTTCTCCAACGCCTGCTCCACCGCCAGGACCTCGACGTCTTGGACCAGCGTGATGCCGCGCGACATCCCCTCGGTCAGACCGACGTCCGCGATCGCCACCGTGACTTCAATCACGGCCAGCACATCCACGAAGTCTCCAGGGCGGATGAGTCCGCCGGCGCCAATGACCTTGTCCACGGAGACCGCCATGGCCCGATAGCCGACGGGAACGATGAAGGCCAGGCTGGTGTCTTCGTTGAGGGGGACGTTGTTCGCTCTCTGCGCGACGGCAGTCCGCGCCTCCAAGAGGTCGTTGATGTTGTAACTCAGGGTCTCGGTCGACACGATGGTGTTGTCGCCCGGTGCCCGCACGGCGAGCCGAATCTGGCCGCCGTCTTCGGCAAAGAGCAGCGCCCGTCCCTCATCGGGAGAGACGGCGAGCGTGACGACGGTGCTCGCCGGCTGCGCTGCGGCCTGGTCCGGCAAGAGACCACCGTTCTCGGCCGTGCGCTCTTCGTTGCCCTGCGTCGGCAAGACACGAATGAGCTCTTGCTCGACCGCGAGGACTTCCAGGTTCTGTGCCACGATGACCGGCTCCGCCGCGCCCCCCGTGAGTTCGCCCGTGAAGAGATCAATACGCTCAATGTCGACGACGGCGAAGACATCGACACGGTCGCCCGGCCGCACCAAGCCGCCGGCACCGATCACGCGGTCCACGCGAATCCCCAAGGCGCGCTGCCCTTCCGGCACCACGAACGCAAGCGCGTCCGTGGCGGTCACCAAAGCGGGCGAGATGACGTTGGTCGTGAGAATTTGTTGCCCCTGCCGGATGTTGTACCGGGCCGTCTGTCCCACCAAGAGGCCAAGATCCTCGGAAGCCGCCGCCTGATCGTGGACAGCGGTGAGCGGCACCGGCTCAATGCGCAGCATGCTCGCCGTGATCTGAGTGCCCGCAGGGATGTCGGAACCGGCCA
>Ga0114993_10006505_pt1 | contig 11007 bp, 13 predicted proteins | sample ArcticOcean_MG_C_FD_87042 | JGI IMG/M metagenome (GOLD analysis project Ga0114993, IMG submission 87042) | Marine microbial communities from western Arctic Ocean - ArcticOcean_MG_CB2_150 | ecosystem: Environmental > Aquatic > Marine > Oceanic | place: Arctic Ocean: Canada Basin | collected...
GCAATGATATTTTCAAGAACTAATACGCTTCTTTCACTGCCAATGTTACTTACAATGGTAGCTGCTCAAAATCTTTATTAATCATTACTAGGATTCTTCTTTTAGGATTGTTTTTTGTGAAACTCTAAGTTTTACAAGTATTGGATTAGCAATATAAATTGATGAGTAGGTTCCAAATATAACACCCATAATCATAGCAAATGAGAAACCTTTTAATATTTCTCCACCAAATAAATAAATTGAAAACAATGCAAGCAATGTAGTAACTGAAGTAATTATAGTTCTTGATAATGTTTCATTAATTGAAATGTTTGTAAGTTCAAATATTTTAATATCAGAAAATTTTCTTAAATTTTCTCTAACTCTGTCATAAATTACTACGGTATCGTTCATTGAATAACCAACAATAGTTAGCACAGCTGCAACAATTGATAGATTAATTTCAAAATTAAATAGTGAGAAAAATCCCAATGTTATGATTACATCGTGAAATAAAGCTAAAATAGCACCTAGACTGAATTGCCATTCAAATCTTATCCATATATAAAATAACATAGCAGCTAAGGATAATGCTATAGCTATAATACTAGATTTCAATAGTTCAGAACTAACTTTTGGACCTACATTTTCAACTCTTCTAAAATTAAAAGAACTGCCAATAACTTCAGTTAAGTCTTTTTTAATAATTTCAATAGCATTTGCACTAGTGTCTTTCTTTTCTATTTTAATTAGGAAATCATTTTTATTACCAAATTTTTTAATATTAACATCACCCAAATTCATATTTTTGAACGAGTCTCTTAGTGAAGTTACGGTAATATTTTTATCATTAGCTCTTAACTCAATTAAAGTTCCACCTTTAAAATCTATACCAAAATTAAGCCCCTTAAAAAATAATAACAAAATAGAAATTATGACTAAGATTAAAGATATTAGGTTAAACAATTTGTAGAATCTATTAAAATTAATCATCTATATTAAATCAACCTTTTCTTTGTTTCTCATCACGTAAAGACCTGTAAGCATTCGTGCAATAAAATAAACTGAGAATAATGTTGTAAATATTCCAACAGCTAATGTTATAGAAAAACCTTTGACTGGTCCCGAACCCATAAAAAATAAAATGATAGCTGCAATTAATGTTGTTATATTAGCATCTATAATTGCTGTTTTTGATTTAATGTAACCTGTGTCAAAAGCTATTATATTGTTTCTTTCATTCTTACTTTCTTCTTTAATCCTTTCGAAAATTAACACATTTGCATCAACAGCCATTCCAACTGTTAAGATAATACCAGCTATACCTGGTAGTGTTAATGTTGCTTCAAACAATGTCAGAATACCAACTAAAAAAAATAGATTAACTAAAAGTGTTATGTTGGCTATCAAACCAAATATTTTATACTTAAAAAACATAAAAATAATTACCAGTAAGAAACCAATTGTAAGAGCAATAACACCTGCATTAATCGAGTCTTGCCCGAGGTCTGGACCTACTGTTCTTTCTTCAATTATTTTGAGGGGTGCAGGTAAAGCTCCTGATCTTAATAATAAAGCTAAATCAGTTGCTGACTGAAATGTAAAATTACCACTAATCTGACCATTGCCACTTGCTATTGTATCTCTAATAACTGGTGCACTAACAATCTTTCCATCTAAAACGATGGCAAGTTGTTTTCCAACTCCTGTGCTTGTTGCTTTACCAAATCTTTTGGCACCAATCCTATCAAGAGTGAATGAAACCACAGTTTCATTTGTTTGGTTATTCATTTGTGGTTGTGCATCTAGTAAATTTTCACCATTTATGATTATTCTTTTACTAACCATCTTTTCATTAACACCATCTTCAAATTGAAGCATTTCAACTCCAAAAGAGTCATTGTTATTTTGGGTAACAAATCTAAATGTTAAATTTGCAGTTTTACCCAATAGAGATTTTATTCGCATAGGATCATCTAAGCCAGGAAGTTCGACAAGAATTCGATTATTACCTCTTTTTAATATATTAGGTTCATTTGTTCCAACTTCATCAACTCTTCTTCTTACTATTTCAAGAGCTTGATCTTGCGAAGATGTCTTAATTTCAATAAGACCGTATTTAGACAATTTCAACCTAATTTTATTTCCCTCAACAGATAAATCAAATTGATGAGATTTATATTGGGGGTAATATGGATTTATTTCGCTATCCTTATCTGTAAATATTAATTTTATTTTTTCTTGGTCTATTTTTTTAATTGTTAATAAAATACTTTTATTAGATATATTTAAATCGCTAAAACTAATATCTTTTTTTTTTAAAAAATTTCTTATAATTGTTGTTGTGTTTTGTAATTTTTGGACAATAACAGGGTCATTATTAATTTCTAATAAAAGATAAGAGCCACCTTGTAAGTCAAGACCTAAATTTATTTTTTTAGTGAAAAAATCATCATCAAATTTAACAAAGTTTGAAGAGGTTATATAAATAAATAACAAAGATATTAATGTAACTAAAATTATTCTAAATTTAGAAAAATATAACACTTTATTTGTATGTTATTTTTTAACTTCGGGAGTATTTATCAGACCTTGAATACCAGTAGATTTAATAATTTCAACATTAACATTTTCAGCTATTTGAATTTCTACCTTGTCAGCTTCTATAATTCGCTCGACTGTTCCAACTATACCTCCGGATGTAACAACTTTATCTCCTCTTTTTAAATTATCGGCCATAATTTTGTGATCTTTAACTTTTTTTTGTTGAGGTCTAATTAAGAAAAAATAAAATATTACAAATATTAATATTAGTGGTATAAATTGGCCTATTCCGTTTTCCATGTTTCTCCTTATTTTAAAGAATTATTATACTATCTGTTTTGTTAAAACAACTTTAATTCCTAGTAATTTTTTCTATATTGTTCATGTAGGGTCTCAAAATATTCGGAACAATAATTGATCCATCACTTTGTTGATAATTTTCCAAAATTGCAACAAGAGTTCTTCCTATGGCTAAACCACTGCCATTTAAAGTTCCTACAAAAATTGTTTCCTTATTGTCATTTTTATATCTAGTTTTCATTCTTCTTGCTTGAAATGAACCGCATGAGGAACAACTAGAAATTTCTCTATACTTATTTTCAGAAGGAAGCCATACCTCAATGTCAAAAGTTTTTTCAGCACTAAATCCCATGTCACCAGTGCACAAGATTATTTTTCTGAAGGGTATATTTAGAAGTTCTAAAATTTTAGTTGCACATTTTGTCATTCTATCCAATTCATTCATACACTCATCATTTTCAACAATACTTACCATTTCAACTTTATAAAATTGATGCTGCCTAATCATACCTTTGGTATCTTTTCCATAACTACCTGCTTCTTTTCTAAAACATGGTGTTGATGCTACAAGCCTAATGGGTAGTTTTTTTTTATCAATGATTTGATCCTTCACTATATTTGTTAATATAACTTCAGCCGTAGGTATTAAAAACTTCCTTTCAGTAGAATCTTCAAGCTTAAGTTCAAATTGATCATTTTCAAATTTGGGTAATTGACCAGTGCCAAACATTGTGTTGTCAGTAGCTATTAATGGAGGAGAAATTTCTTTATATCCATTATGGTTAATGTGGGTATCAAGCATAAAATTTGATAATGCTCTCTCTAGTAAGGCCAATTTATCTTTAACAAAAACAAATCTAGAACCAGTAGTTTTTGTAGCAATATCAAAATCTAGCATATTTAAATTTTCTCCTATTTCATAATGTGATTTTGGTTTAAATTTAAATTCAGGAATTTTTCCATGTTTTGAAATTTCTATATTTGAATCTTCATCTTTACCAATTGGAACATCAGAATGTGCTATGTTAGGTATGCTTGATAAAATATTATCTAATTCAATTTTTGTACTTAATTGTAATTTTCCAATTTTTTCAATTTTTGTAGAAATAGTTTTTGATTTTTCAAAAAGTGTTTTATCTTTTAATTTTGAAATAAGTTTTTTTTCTTTTTCAAAAATTTCTTTCTCTTGAATATATTTTCGATTAATTTCATCTAATTTTAAAATTTTATCTACATCAATATTTAAAAATCTTTTTTTTAAAGATTCTCTAAAACCATCAATATCATTTCTAATGTCTTTTGTGTTATGCATTTTTATTATTCTTTTTTTCGATAATATTTACAGAAAATATAGATAATTCATATAAAATCAATAAAGGTATAGCCAAACCAATTTGAGTAATTGGATCGGGTGGTGTTAATAATGCTGCAACTCCAAAAATTATAACAATAACGTACTTTCTTCTTTCTTTTAAAAATTTTGAATCAACTATACCAACTCTAGCTAATAAGCTAAGAACTACTGGAAGCTGGAAGCTGATACCAAATGCAAAAATTAATTTCATCACTAAAGATAAATATTCATTAACTTTTGCTTCTAATTGAATTGGCAAACCTGTTGTAAGACCACTACTTTCAAATGAAAGGAAAAATTTAATTGCTAATGGCATGATCAAATAATAAACAAGCATTCCACCAAGAAAGAATAATATTGGTGTTAATACTAAATAAGGAATAATTGCTATTTTTTCATGTTTATAAAGTCCTGGTGCAATAAATTTCCATATCTGCATTAGTATAAAAGGACAAGTAACAAAGAATGCAGCAAAAAATGAAACTTTTAAGTAAGTTAAAAAAGTTTCTTGTAGAGCTGTAAAAATTAGTCTTCTTTCAGTTCCATCATCTTTTACAGCTTTAGCGTAAGGTTCAACAAGAAAACCATACAAATGCTCAGCAAAAAAATAACACCCTACAAAAAAAATAATTAAAAAAATAAAAGATTGAATTAATCTTTTTCTTAGTTCTGTAAGGTGACTTATAAAACCACCATCATTCTCAGATTTTGTCATTATCTTTATTTTTGTCTTTATTTTTTGTTTGTGGTTCTTCAGTTTCAATTGTATTTATATTTAGATCAGCAACTTCATCTTGAATATTTCCGATATATTTTTTTGCTGTTCCAACCCATGATCCAACTTTTTTTAACATAAATGGAAAGTCCTTGGGACCTATAACTACGATAGCGACACCAACTACTATTAGTATTTCAAACCAACCAATAGTGGGCATTTGATTTATTCTTTATTTTTTGTATCTTGATTATTTTCAGAAATATTTTGGGGCTCTTCATTTTTATCAGGAATATCTGTATTTTCATCAGGAATATCTGTTGCCATTCCTTTTTTAAAACTTTTAATACCTTTTGCTACGTCTCCCATTAAACTAGAAATTTTTCCTCTACCAAATAACAGGACAACAAGAACTACAATGATTGCAATCTGACCAAATCCAATATTTCCCATAATAACAATATAACCTGTTTAGTAAATTTTTAAAAGTAACATTTTAACTATCTTCTTCATTGTTTAGAGTGTCACTCAACATTTCGTCTATATTTGAATAAATATTTTCTTTTTCATCTACTTCTTTTTCTTTATAAAACTTTCCAGTACCAAATATTGAACTATCTATACTGGTGCTATCTATTAAACCAGCAGAGCCCAATTCATCTACAGTAGGTAAATCTGACAATTTTTGTAAGTTAAAATGACTAAGAAAATCCTCTGTACTCACATATTGTATTGGTTTACCTGGAACATCTTTTCTTCCTTGAGGCTTTACCCAATTTAATTCCATTAATATTTCTAGTGTGTTAGTACCAAAAGCAACACCTCTTATTTCTTCAATTTCAGCCCTTGTAACAGGTTGATGATAAACTATAATTGATAACGTTTCTATTGCAGCTTTCGATAATTTTTTTTCAACTGTTTTCTCTTTAGACATTAAGTTTGATAAATTTTCAGAAGTTCTAAATGACCATTTTTTAGATATGCAAACTAAATTAATCCCTCTTTGAGCGTATTCTTTCTTAAGCTTTTCTAAAGTTTTTTGAACATTTATTTTTATTGAAATTTTTGTTTCAATAGTATCAACATTTAAAGGTTCAGCTGCAGCAAAAACTATAGCTTCAACTTCTTTTTCACCCATACTTAACTTTGATGGAAAATTTAAAATTTTTAAATTTGATTTTTTTTTAATTTTATTCATTTAGTTGTTTAATATAAAGATTTTCAAATAATTTTTCTTGTTTGATAATAATATTTCCTTCTTTTACAAGTTCAAGCGATCCAGCAAAAATTCCAGCAGTGCCTGTTTTTTTATTTTGCAAGGTATTATTAAAATTTTCCGGTATAAGGTCGTTAATATTCTTCCAATCCATTAAATTACCAAAAAACTCCTTAATTCTTTTAATACCGTCTTCTGCTGTATAAACGGGTAATTTTGGAATGTTCATACGGTGAAAATCTCGTGTCATAATAACTGTTGAATACGTTTTTAATAACTCATAAAGATTTAATTTATATTCAGCATTATAAATACCACCTATTTTATTTTTTATACCTCGCATATAAATATCTCTTCCTAATCTTTTTCTTTTTAACATTTGGTCAGAAAGTAAACGAATTAATTCTAATTTTTTTAATTGAAGTTTAAGTTTTTCTGCAACTTCCAAAATCTTAAATTCTTCCTCAGGAGTTCCTGGTAATAATAATTTTGATTTAAGGTAAGTTAGCCATGTAGCCATTAATAAATATTCAGAAGCAATTTCTAAATTAAGATTTTTTTCATTTAAAATATATTCATGAAATTGGTCGGCAAGTTTAGTAATGGAAATATTTTCTAGATCAACTTTTTGTGTCTTAGCCAAGTCCAATAAAATATCTAGCGGTCCTTGATAATTGTTGAGATTGACATTAAAATTATTAGAATCAATTTTTGACATTTCAAATATTAGCTTAAAATTTTATAAAATTGTGATGTTTTTTTAACTATAAAACTATCTACTAAAGGTGAATTTTTAGCTACAATTAACATTTCTCTATAATTGGCATTACAGTGCAAAACTAAATTGCAACCAGCGCTAAATGCTTTTAATGTGTTTTTTTTAATTGAGTATTTTAAGCTTTTCATAGAAATATCATCTGAAATAATAATACTATTAAATTTTATATTTTTTCTAACTAGTTGGATAACTTTTTTAGAATGTGTGGCAGTATTTAATTTATCTATATCGCTGTATATAATATGTGCTGTCATAGCAAAAAAACTTTTTTTATTTCTAAATGTAGAAAAATCATTTTTTATTAGATAATTAAGCTTTGAATTAACAGTAGGTGTTAATTTATGACTATCGACTTTGGCTAGCCCATGACCGGGTATATGTTTAATCACTGTACCAATATTATTTCTATGAAATAATTTGATACAAATATTTCCTATTTTATTTACAATATCAGCTTTGCTGGAAAAAGAGCGATCACCAATAATATTGTTAGCGTTTTTTCTCCTCATATCTAATACTGGAGAAGTATTAATATTTATTCCAATTTGCTTAAGTAAATCTGAAGTTTTATTTATAAAAATTTTGTAATAATAATTGAATTCATATTTGTTGGTTTTAAAAAGATTTCCGAAATATTTTGAAGTTAATGTATCAGCATTAAAAAATTTACTCAGTCTGTTAACTCTACCTCCTTCTTGGTCCAATAAAATTGGATATTTTTTGTCTTGAAAGATTTTTCTAATATCCTCTGTAAGTTTTTTTGTTTGATTAAGTGAATCTATATTTCTAGAAAAAAGTATTATTCCCCAAGGTTTAAATTTTTTAAGAAATTTTTTTTCTTTATTAGATAAAATTATCGATTTAATTCCAGTAATAAAAGATCGTCTATTAATCATTGCCATTTAATAATTCCCAAAAATTATATTTTCTTTTATTCTTATTAAATTTTTTTTCCACATATTCAATTATATTATTAGTGTCACTTTCTAATAATATTAATTTTTCTGAAAAATTTTTATTTTTAATGTTAATATTTTTATAAGATCTGTATGAATTTTTTTTATTTGAATCAGAAAAATAATACTTTAGGGTTAAAGAAAAAAATATAATTATAATTGATATAAAAAAAAAAATTTTTAATTCTTTTATCATTACATTTTTTCAGGTGTATTAACACCAACTATGCACATACCAGATTTAATTACGTTAGAGATGACTTTGAGAAAAACTAATTTGTCATTATTTATTTCTTTTTTTTCATTAATAAATCTTTTACTTACATCTGCTTTGCCCATATTCCAGTAAGAATGAAATTCAGAAGCCAATTCGTAAAGATAAACGGGTATTCTGTGAGGTTCTAATCTTATACTGGAAATTTCAATACATTTTGGCCATGCTGCAATTTTTTTTAAAATCTTTATTTCATTTTCAGTAAAATCAAAATCATAGTCATCAATATTTAAATCCTCATTAATATCTATATTAACATGTCTAAAGACTGAAGATATTCTAGCATAACAGTATTGAACATAGTACAGAGGGTTATCTTTTGATTTTTCTTTAACTTTAGTAAAATCAAAATCTAATTCAACATCACTGCTTCTGTTTAACATAATAAATCGTGTCGCATCCTTACCAACTTCAGAAATTAAATCTTCGATCGTAATATAGTTCCCTTTTCTTTTTGACATTTTAAATGGCTTATCATCTTTAATTAATTTAACCAGTTGACTGACCTTACATGTTAATTTATTTTTTGATCCAGAAAGAGCTTCTACTACAGAGGTAATTCTTTTGATATAACCAGCATGATCTGCTCCCAATATATTAATTAATAAGTCAAAATTTCTATTTAGTTTAGTGTTATGATATGCAACATCATTAGCAAAGTAAGTCCATGATTTATCTGACTTTTGTAAAGCTCTATCTTTATCATCACCGAAATCTGTAGATTTAAATAAAAGTTGTTCTCTTTGCACCCAATTTTTTTCATTTTTACTTTTGGGTGCTTTAATTTTACCCTCATAAATTAAATTTTTATCTTTTAATTTATCAATTACTTTTTCCACTTCTTTATTCAGAGCAATATCTGTTTCACTAATAAATTTATCATGGACTATTCCAAGGTTTTTTAAATTTTTTTTAATTAATTTTAATGATTCAGCTACAGCAAATAATGTTAACTCTTTTGAAATATTTTCAAAATTATCAAATTTTAAATTTTTATTCATGTTTATAATATTTTTAGCGATATTAATTAAGTAATCACCAGGATATAAGTCTGAATTTTCTATGGGAAATTTTTCATTATTTAGTATTTCTCTAATTCTAAAAAAAACAGATTTTGTAAAGCTAATAATTTGATTTCCATAATCATTTACATAGTATTCTTTTAAAACTTCGTGTTTGTTAAAAATTAAAATATTTGAAATAACATCTCCCAATATAGCCCCTTTAAAAGGTCCAACATGCAAAGGTTCTTTAGGATTTTCTGAAAAAAATTCAATTAAGTTTTTTTTTTTTTTTTCCTTGATATTAACACCATAATTTTTGTAATTTTCACTGACCTCTTTAATAAAATTATTCCAGTATATTGGTTTAAATTTAATATTTATAAAACCTGGTATGGCTATAGAAATATTTTCAATATATGGATCCTCTTTTTTGATAAAACTAATTAATTGATTAGCTATATCTAAGGGTGATTTTTTATTAATCTTAGACAATACCATGCAAACATTTGTAGAAATGTCATAATCCAAATTTGCTGGTGGTATATCAACATTAATTCCATTCAAGGAATCGGGCAATACAATCAATCCTTTTTTATTTAATTTGTTAATAAGGTTTTTAATTTTGTCTAAATAAATATCAAAAATATTCATTATATGTTTTTGTGTAAGTTAATTGCAAACCTATCTGTCATACCGGAAATAAAATCTGCTATTGCTCTATGTTTATCTGTTTCTAATTGTTCTTTAGTCAAAAATTTATTTGGCCTTTTATTAATTGATAAAAAAAGATTCTTAATAATTTTTTTTCCCTTATTATTTTTAATTATAACTTTTTTATTATTATACATTTTTGTTCTTAAAAAAAATCTAATTTCTTTTTCTATTATTAAAAATTTTTCAGAAAAACAAACAATAAGTTCACTATATTTATAAACATCATTTAAGGATTTAATCTTATTCTTTTTTAAATTGTTTATTGTATTCTTTATTAAATCTTTTACCATTAGATCGATTGAATCTCTTATTATTTGATATATTAAAATTTCTTTATTGTTTTTTTTTATATTTTTTTCATGGGAATTATAGATATCTCTAAAAAAATTAATTTCAATCAACTCACTTAAGTCAAACATTTTAGCTCTTATACCATCCTGTATGTCATGGTTGTTATACGCTATATCGTCAGAAATTGCGGATATTTGAGCCTCTAATGAAGCAGATTCGCTGAAATTAATTTTATTATTAAAATGTTTCAATCCTATTAATTTTTTAACTAAACTTTGGTTATTAATTGGACCATTGTGTTTTAACAGTCCATCTAAAGTTTCTACAGTTAAATTGAGACCTTTAAATTTTAAATATTTATTTTCTAGAAACATTATTATTCTTAATGTTTGAAGATTATGATCAAAACCACCGTAATTTATCATGCAGTCATTTAAAGATTCTTCACCAGAGTGTCCAAAAGGTGTGTGACCTAAATCATGAGCTAAGCTCAATGTTTCAGCAAGATCATCATTGAGGTCCAAATGTTTTGCAATAGATCTAGCAATTTGAGCAACTTCTAGTGAGTGAGTAATTCTAGTTCTATAATGATCACCTTCTGTATTAACAAAAACTTGAGTTTTGTGTTTTAATCTTCTGAATGAAGCACTATGAATTATTCTGTCTCTGTCTCTTTGAAAAGGTGTTCTGTATAGTGAATTAAGTTCTTTAATTATACGTCCCCTGCTTTTGAATATCCCTAGTTTTGAGTAATTTTTCATACTTTAAATTCAATAAATTGATATTATATTAGTATTATCAGTGTTGTTATATGATTAAAGAAATTAAATTTACAGATAAAGCTATAAAACAGATTAATAATTTGTTGTCTCAAAAAGATCC
>Ga0114993_10006506_pt1 | contig 11006 bp, 15 predicted proteins | sample ArcticOcean_MG_C_FD_87042 | JGI IMG/M metagenome (GOLD analysis project Ga0114993, IMG submission 87042) | Marine microbial communities from western Arctic Ocean - ArcticOcean_MG_CB2_150 | ecosystem: Environmental > Aquatic > Marine > Oceanic | place: Arctic Ocean: Canada Basin | collected...
GAATTAAATAGATAGTAATCCACATAATTCCTGCAAGAATTACTGCTTTTGTTATATCATTTTTACCAGGTAAAGAATTTCTCGATAATGCATATACGATTCCAAATAATGAACCCATGGCAATCCCTAGAATCATTCCAGCTAAAACTTGTCCACTTTTTTGCCAGACCCTATACTCTTCATAATCTGCCCAAAATTGGGGATTATCGTCTTCCTCACCAGAAGCAAAAAGATTCTGATTTTCAATACCAATTGCCTGATCAAGGTAAGGCTCCACTATTGCAAAATTAACAGTACCATGAATTGCCCCTGCAAGTGCACCTGAAATCATAACAATTGCAATAAAGAGAGCACTTTTCATAAAATATTATCAAACTAGACCAATTAATAGAATACTTTAATTTTAGAACTTTAGAATTAGTAAATTAAATCCTAATGACACGGAAATCCGGCTGCATGTCTCATATCATGAGTAAGTTCATGGATAGTTAGATCAACAAATGCTTGGTCGCCATACACTACACTAAAGATATGACCTTGATCAAAACCTACAACAAATAATCCTGCTGCAAACACTATTGCTAATACCAATATTGCAACTTTTGATACACTTGTTTTTGATACACTAAGTTGTTGTACTTTAGACATCAAAATTACATTTTGTTGAATGTATTTATGTTCTTGGGTACGCTATTTTGAGAAAATATAGCAAAGTTATCATTTTGATCGATATATGGAACATCAAAACAATCTATAACCTAAAAGTTCCAGTGTTAAAAATTAACGAAGATATTTAGGATTTAAAATAAAATAAAAATTATGAAATTATATTATTTATCAATACCAATTATAATTGGAATTGTAGTAGGGGGTTTTCTTGGCGTATATGGAATCAACTCAAATGATTCAGAAATAGTGACACATGTCAAATTAATTGAAAACGGATCACCATTTCTTGGTAATGCTGATGCACCAATTACAATATTGGAATGGGGTGATTATCAGTGTACATTTTGTTACAAATTCCATCAAAATACATTAGAGATAATCCATGAAGATTTTATTAAAACTGGAAAAGTAAAAATTGTTTTCAAAGATTTTCCATTAAATGGCCCTGATTCAAAATTAGCTGCTGAGGCGTCTTACTGTGCACAAGATCAAGAAAAATATTGGCAATATCATGATGAACTTTATAAAAATTGGGGCGGAGAGAAGACAGGCTGGATTACAAGAGAGTCATTAACTGGATTTGCAGAAATAGTAAATTTGGATGCAGAAAAATTTAACGAATGTTTAGATGATAATAAATATAAAAATAAAGTAAATTCACTTTATGAATTTGGAAAAAAGATTGGAATTGACGCAACACCTTCATTTTTAGTGTTTAATGATCAAAAAATGATTAAAATTCGTGGAAATCAACCATTAGAAGTATTTTTGAAAACTTTTGATGAATTAAGTTAACTTGGTTAAACAACCCAACTACTGCATTTTGTTTTAATTTATTTCATAAAAAATTAATTTGGTTTTAAAAATTAAAATAATTAAAAAAAATTATTAGGATTTTGGCCACATAGATTTCCAAGTTTCAGCAAACTTTTTCATCATTTCACCATATGAATTCATTTGTGCTAGACCTGAAGAACTAAGAGTTTTTTGCCAATTATCTACAAATTGTTTGAAAACTAAAGTATCTGCACCACTCATAGATTTTTGCCAATTTTCAGTAAAATCTTTGAATGATGTCATTCCCGTATCACTCATAGATTTTTGCCAATTTTCAGTAAAATCTTTGAATGATGTCATTCCCGTATCACTCATAGATTTTTGCCAATTTTCAGTAAAATCTTTGATGGTTTCAGGACTAGATTCTGCACTTGCTTTTTCCCAAACTTGGTTAAATTTAGTTTGCAGATCATTACTGGCTTTTTGGAATTGCTCAAAAATAGATTTCCAACTCTCAAGAGATTTTGAATATTCCCCCCATAAGGAATCCCATTCATTATTTTTTGAATCTGTTGACATTAACTTGATAAGACTATCATTATTCTTAAGTAGATCTATGAAATAAAATATCCATCTAACTAATATTTTATTTTAAAATCATAGAAGTAATTAAAGAATAAAGAGAATCAAGTTATTTGAATCAAAATGTTTTGATCGGATTTTTTTTAAGACATTCAATAATTTTTAGGATTTTGAATGGTATATTGCCAAAGTTAGTGTCCTTTTCACATGATACTAACAAAACATCATCATTACTTAATGGAAAACTCATTACAATTACCTTATCCCTATAAGATAAAGAAAAATGAACTATACCAAATTCAGTATCAAATTCATGTCTCATTCTTACACGTAATGCAAGTTCCATGAACATCATTTCATCTTGTTTTTTAGCTTCAAGTGAAAGTAATCCATCTTTCATACCGCCAGCTGATAAATGTCCCCTAGCATTGATAAATCTGGCAGAACGCATCTTGGGATCTAATTTTAGAATTTTTTGACAAATGATTTCAAGTTCTTGCACATTGTCCATCTACATAGTTATGTGATACAACTATTTATTGCGATCTAAATTAATCAATAAGAGTGCAATCAAAATCATCCAAAAATTCTGCCGAATCACCTAAAGATATGACTGAATATTACAAACATTTGTCATTATTTTGGACAGACATCATACATCTAATGTCAAGTAAACCACAGGCACTAACATCAATTGGTCCAATGAGATCATTTGCTGCAAATTCAAAAAAAATATCTGTGGAATTAATTGAGATTAATGAAGGTTTATTGGGTTTCAATCAATACCTTACAGAATATTATAAACAATTAGCAGATGTCTGGGGCATAGCTCAAAAGAAAGTAAATCTGAAATCTCCAAAAATTCCTCAAGATGTGGAACATATAGAAGCAGTAAAAAGAATTTGGATAGATATTTTTGATAATGATTTTACAGAATTGTTTGATTCCAAAAAATTTGGGGAAAATTATGGAAACTTAGTATCAAAAGAATTAGAATTAACAAAACATTGGAATAACATCACAAATGTAATTTTACAATCAGTTAATCTACCGAACAAAGAAGAAATTGATGAAGTGTATAAAGAAATTCATTCATTAAAAAAACGTGTTTCAAAATTAGAATTAGAAAAGGAGAAAAGAAAAAATGCAAAATGAATCTATAATTGATCCTAAAATCATAGAGGAAATTTTAAAATTTAGTAAAAATATAATTGAAGCTCCAAAATTGGCATCTGCACCAGACGAAATAAATCTAGAAGTAACTCCACACAAGGTAGTTCAACAAATAGATAAAACTAGATTATTGCATTACAAACCAATTATTGAAACTAAACATAAAACACCTTTGTTAATATCATATGCATTAATTAACAGATATCACATCTTAGACATACATCCAGAAAAAAGTTGGGTAAGAAATCTCTTAGAACAAGGATTTGAAGTGTACATGTTAGATTGGGGAACTCCAACTAGTATGGATAAATATTTAGATTTTGATGATTATGTTAATGGCTATTTAGACTCATCAGTTGAATATATTAAAAATCAATCATCAGTAGAAAAAATTTCATTACAAGGATATTGTACGGGAGCAACAATTGCTACGGTATATACTGCATTACATTCAGAAAATGTAAAAAACTACATTGCAACAGCACCAGTAATTGATGGCTGGAAAGATACAACTGTAATTAGTAATCTAGCTAAACACATGGACGTAGATAAAATGGTGGATACTATTGGAAATATGCCTCCAGAATTCATGTATTATTGTTTTTCAGTTCTCAAACCATTTGAACAAGGAATTGAAAAATATGTCAAATTTTTTAAAAATATTGATGATAAAAAATACGTTGATAATTTTTTGAGAGTTGAAAAATGGTTAGGAGACACACCACCCATACCAGGAGAATTATTCAAACAGTGGATCAAAGATATTTATCAAGAAAACCTACTCATTCAAAATAAAATGCATGTAGGGGGAGAACTCATAGATTTGAAAAAAATAGACATGCCAATGTTTACACAAGTAGCAGTAGGAGATCATTTAGTTTCACCTGAATGCAGTATGCCATTACATTATGCAATAGGAAGTAATGACAAGACTTTGAAAATATATCCAACAGGGCATGTAGGTATGATTGCTAGTTCATTTTCACAAAAAAAAGTTTTACCTGAAATGGGAAAATGGTTAGCTGAAAGATCATAAAAAAGTAAAGAAAATATTACAAATTATTTTTTTATACTAAATGCGGAAATACATGACTGTAAAATATTTTTATTAAAATTAACAAATGATTCTACATTATCATTAAAGATTCTAATATTTTGTTGTGTTGTATCTATACTTGCTAATACTATTTGATTTTGTATTGATGAAGATTTTACAAATTCTTCACTAGTATCATCAATTATTTTTAATGTGGTAGTAGGAACATCAGATGTAATACCTGTTTTGGTTACAAATTCTTTTTGAAGTGAAATAGATGAACCCACCATATTTTCAAATGCTTGTAAATATTCCTGTTCTACATTAGTAATTGACTGATGGTATCGAGGTACTGATTTTTTAATTATATTCAACATTTTATCTACATTTTCTTGATATGTGGAAAATATGTCTTTAGAATTTACTTTTGTTGTTTCGTTTTTACTCAATTTTTAACCTTCTTAGTTTTAGATTTTTTTCCAATTGGTAAAATAATAACTTGAACCAAGTCACCATCGTCTAGACCTAGGGCATTACGTTCAGCTTCAGGAATTGAAATTCTACCATTACTGCTAATGGTTGTTTTGTATGCCCCCCAATTCAGAAAAGATGGAAGCATTTGTCCAATGTTAAACATTGTATCCATGCTTTTTGTTTGCATGGATGACATGTTATCCATAATATTGGATTGGGTCTGTCTAGTTTTATCAGAAACATCACGTAGAGTTTCTAATGGATTGAATGCTTGATTAGGTTGGTTAGTCATTAAAGAACCAAAATTTTTAATAAATTCAGCTTGAGCTTGACCACTTTTTTGAATCCAATCCTTGAACATTGTTGTTGGATCATATTGGTTATTATTACCAGTCACTACCATTAGTAGACAATAAATTGTATTTAAATCCTTTTATTAATTATTTAAAAATTCTAAAACATAAGAAGCAAATAGTTCAGGCTCCTGCACATATGGGGTATGGCCACATTTACTCATTTCATATAATGTACAATTCTTAATAGAAGATACAAAATCATTTGCAAAATTAACGGGAATTACGGGATCATCAGATCCCCAAATAATTAATGTAGGGGAAGAGATATTTTCAAGTTTTTTTGTAATTAAATCAGAATTTTTTAATCCCAATAAAGTAGACATAAAAGCAAATTTTGCATTAGGTAATTTCATTCTAGTTACAAATCCATCAATTATCTCCATAGGAATTTTTTTACCAGAACCATCCATTATTTCAAATGCATTTTTTGCACTTTGTTCGTTTGGATATAATGCAGCCATGATATATGCGTCAAGAGCAAAAGTAGATTGTTTCATTATGCCCGAAGGAGACACCAAAATTAATTTATCAACAGATTGAGAATGTGATGAAGTGTATTCTGCAGCTATTTGACCTCCAAGAGAAGATCCAATAATACTAGTTTTTTTAATACCTAAAGATATCAAAAATTTTTCTAAAAAATTTGAGAAAAAATCAATTGTGTAATCAATAAGGGGCTTATCACTATAACCAAACCCAACTAAATCAAGTACTATAACATGAAAATCTATTTCAAAAAGTGGTAAAACATACTGCCATCGTGCAGATGAAGCACCTAAGCCATGAACAAGTACAAGTGTTTTTTTAGAAGACCCAGATTCAAAATAACGAATTTTATTTCCATCAATATCTACAAATTTTTCTACCAATGTTTTAGTATCAAGTTAATTACTAGATAAGTTCTTGGCTTTACATACATCATCTAATAAATTCATAACCGTTGATTTTTCATACTTTTCTAAGATTTAGAAAACATTTTGATTAACTAAATCCTTTAATCTATTTTTAGTTCCAATAATTTTATTCTCAAAGACATAATTATCAAAAATGACTTTGCTCATGTTTTCTACCTCACAAAAAACTAGACATATCTACAATATACTCCAGTTTTGAAAATCCATAATTTAGGCTGTAATGGTATTAACAAGAACAAAAATGCCAATGTAGGAGAGGACATTGGAACATCATTACATCTATCATTACATTATTTTGATTCTCCATCATGATTGTGATGAATTACATACCACCCAAAAAGTAAGTGATCCTTTCTGCATGGATAATATTTAAAAATTAGGTACTAAAATTAACTAAATTCTCAAATACACTGTAATCTTGAAGAGAATATTAAAACATGTATTTCGTTATTACGAAAGTGGTTGTTGTTATGATTGAAGGTTATGGTTCCAAATGTTTTTGCAATTAACCAAGATGAAATAGGAATTAGTTCTCAAAGAATCTACAGCATAGATCATAAAATTATGGATAAAGCTGCAAAGAGTTTATTTTATAAATAAAATAAAAAAAAACACTCTAGTTTCTTGTAGGAGTGCAGGTGTTTATCCAAGATTGGATAATATTTTTGTTCAAATCAGTAAATGTAGCAACGTTGTCATTGAATGTTTTTACATTTTGTGTAGTTGTGTCAACTGTAGTTTTTACAATTTGATTTTGAATGTTACTTGCTTGAATAACTTGTTTGTTGAAATCAACAATTACAGTTTTTGCAGCTTCTGGAATATCTGTAGATAATCCAGATTTTTGAGCAAATTCTTGTTGTATTGTGATTGCAGCATCAAATGATTTTTGGGCAGCTTTCATACATTCTTCTTGAAAATGTGTTGTTGCTTGAAAATACTGTGGAGTATTTTTTGAAATACTATCAAAGCATTTTTGTACATTTTGTTTGTAAATTGCAAATACATTGTTTGGCTGATTTGTATTTTGAGTTGTTTTTGCTATTTGGGTACTCATGCTTTTTAACATATTAATCCCTATATATATTATTACCATTCATTACCGCTGAATGGTAATAAAATACATTGAATAGATTTGTATGTAAAATATAAGATAAATTAAAAATATGTTAATTCAATTAAATAATACTATGGATTATTAAAAAATATGAGTACTTCAGATGTAACAAAGAAAAAAATTGTAGAAAATAAAAAAATTGTAGAACCTGAATTAAACTCTATTTCACAAATATTAAAAAACAATACTCATGAGTTTACAAAAAAATTAGAGTCTCAATTACCTCTAAAAGTACAACAGTTCTCGGAACTATACACAGCATATCTTCATAGTATTAACAATACTTTTGATTCTTGTACTACATGTGAAAAAGAATTGTTTGAAAAACTAGGTGTGGATAAAGGATTAATCAAAGTATTTGGAGAATATACCAAAGCATACGCAGATAGTATGTTACAACAGATGGATTACTATGCTCAATTTAGAAAATATTCCACAGACACACAATTATCTGCAGTGAAGAGTTGGGATAATTTTATGACATCTATGATGGGATATAATCTTAAAATATTTAATCAATTTAAATAATTTATTTTTCTAAGATGTTTATCAAAATCTTCATCGATTCTAAAGGTAATCGTACTGGTATTTTTCTTACTCATATGCTAGAGTTATTTTTTAGCCTATTATGCTTTAAGAAATTAAAATTTGATAAAAATTAAAGAAATAATGTATGAATTACAATGTATCATGATATGGAAATTAGATGATTTTTATGCCTAAATTGATGGTTTTATTTCACTTAACTAAATTAAATATTTTTGATATTCTTCTTTTGAAATAATTTCATGTTCTAATTCCTTTATCTCATTGTAACATTTCTTACATGAATGTGTGATAAATTTAGTTTCATCAATAGTACAAATTGTAAAAATATCTTGTGACATCTCAATTTGTAATTTAGATATATCAATATGTTCACACATTTTTATTTTCATAGATACCAACTAGTAAAATTAAATTTAGAGATATGACTATTACTAATCATCATGATTTGTATTAGATAGGCCTGTATTCTTTTTTTCTAATTTTCTTCTAGGATACATGAGGGAAACAACTATCAAGAGATATTTTCTTGATAAGTTATGAAGGTACACAATTTTAGTCTAATTATAATTGGTTATGGGCTAGTTTCACTTGGAATGATGTTTATGATATTATTTATACAAACCTTGGGAAGTGCATGGTTGATTTTTGGAGTAGTTACACTTGTAGGCGCAATTTGGATAATAAGAAAGGAAAGGAAAGACGGTAAAACAGAAATGTTACAAAGTGAATTTTTAGCTATGGCTTTTACTAGATGTAACAAGTGTGGGGAATTAAGATTTGACAAAAAAGTCAATCGTTGTGGAAGTTGTGGTAGTGAAGGCTATCAAAATTAGCATAGATTAAAAAATTCAACTTCCAAAATTATGTCACTACTTGTATACCTAAAATGACACCTTTAGTATCAAAACGGGATCAAAAGTACTGTCTGAATATTATTTTAAACTTTTGATGAATTATAATTTGTAAATTAGAAATTAAATCAATATGGATTAATATCCGATAAAAAAGACAAACAATGAATGGTTAAGATCAATATAGAAAAACAGGATTCAGTTAAACTCTATAAAATTAGAAAAACACTTGAAGAATTGTCTAAAAAATCAGGTAGAGGTACAGAATTAATTACAGTGTACATCCCAAAAGGAAAACAACTTCATGAAATTATTAGTTCACTTCAACAAGAACAAGGAACAGCAGATAATATAAAATCTGATCTTACAAGATCCCACGTAGTTGATTCTCTAGGTAAAGTTGTCCAAAGATTAAAGCTATACAAAAAAACACCTGAAAGGGGATTAGTGATGTTTTGTGGAGCGCTACCTACAGAAGAAGGAGGGCCATTGGGAAGTGAAGTAGTTACAGTCTGGGAAATTGATCCACCAAAAGATTTGAATCAATATCTCTACAGATGTGATGATCATTTCCATGTAGATATTTTAAAAGATATGCTAAAAGATGATAATCTTATTGGGTTTTTAGCAATTGATGCAAAAGATGCAGGATGGGGATTATTGTACGGAGATAAAATTGAAGTGTTATCTCAAACGGGTTCAGGAGTAGCAGGTAAACACAGACAGGGTGGTCAATCTGCAAAAAGATTTCAAAAATTAAGAGAAATGGAATTAAGTTATTTTTACAACAGAGTTGCACAAACTACAAGAGAATATTTTATTGATATCTATCCCGTTAAAGGACTAATAATTTCAGGTCCAGGACCAACAAAGGAGGATTTCATAAATGGTAATTATTTAGAATATAGATTACAAAATAACATTATCAACACAATTGATTCAGGTTATGCAGGTGCTGAAGGAATTAGAGAGGCATTTGCAAAATCAGGAGATATTTTAGGAAATTTTAGACTAGTGGAAGAGAAAAAAATGATAGAAAATCTATTTAGAGAAATAAACACCAACACAGGAAAAGGATCATATGGATTACAAGAGGTTATAGAATATTTAAAAAATAATGTGGTTAAAATTTTAATGATTACAGATAACACTAATCTACATAGAGTAGAGGCTAAATGTAAGCGCTGTAATCACATTCAAGAAGAAATTGTAGAAAGACCACTTGTAATTCCAAAAAAAACAGAATACAAAAACAAACCTTGTCCAGAATGTAATGCAATGGATACAGAAGTTAATGAACAAGATATTGTTGATTACTTGGAAATAATTGCAGCAAAGACCGGATCACAATTAGAAGTTATTTCTGGAAGTGCAGAACATGGAAATATGCTTTCAAGTCTCGGAAAAGTTGCTGCGATTTTAAGATATAATCCAGGTCATTCTAAATAAGCGCTGCTCGAATTTTTACTGCAAGTTCAGATAATACATCATAAGTTGGAATTTGACGTTTTGTCCATTCTACTCCTTTGTGATTATATCTAGGAATAATGTGAATGTGTACGTGAGGGATAATTTGTTTTGCAGCTTTGCCATTATTTTGAGCTAAACTAAATGCATCTGCACCAGCTCCTATCAACACTGCTTTTGCAATTTTAGGTACTATTGAAAAGATTTTTCCTACATTATCTGAACCCATATCAGTAATTCTTTCATGGTGTTTTTTTGGAATTACTAATGTATGTCCATCATCAATTGGATATTTATCTAAAAATGCAATATGATCTTCATCCTCATATACAAGATGACCATCACGTTTTCCGTCTAAAATATCACAAAAAATACATGTCATATCAAAACATATTTTTCAATTTTATTTATTGTTTTTATTATATCTTTAATAGGGGTAATTTTACAGTTTGAACATTCATGGGTAGAAAAGATAGAAAAGAGCGTGAAATTAAACGGGATAATTATGCGACAAAACACTCAGCTGAGAAAAGAAAACAAACGCTAATTGCAATAGGAGTGTTATCAGTAATTGCAGTAATTGTAGGGTATTCAGGATATTTATTTTTAAACATGACAGTTGAAGCTCCAGGAGGTCCAGAAAATGCAGGCGCATTAGGAAGTGAGCATGCCCATGCAGGAATTTTAGTAAAAATATTTGGTGATGAATTTGATTTTTCAGCACCAGCTTATCAAATTAAATCCCCCTGGGTACATTTTGAATCTCGTGATGGTACAACTATCCATAAACATGCAACGGGAGTAGAATTAGAGTATCTCTTTGATTCATTATCAATAGGATTAGATGATCAGTGTTATGTTTTCCCTGATGGAAAAGCATTTTGTACAACTGATGAATATTCACTAAAGTATTTCATTAACGGGGAATTAGTATCAGACATAAGAAATTATGACATCATAGAAGATGATAAAATTCTCATAACATTTGGTGGAGAGACAGATGAGCAGATTCAAGAGTACTTGACACAGCTAGATAATCAA
>Ga0114993_10006517_pt1 | contig 10994 bp, 11 predicted proteins | sample ArcticOcean_MG_C_FD_87042 | JGI IMG/M metagenome (GOLD analysis project Ga0114993, IMG submission 87042) | Marine microbial communities from western Arctic Ocean - ArcticOcean_MG_CB2_150 | ecosystem: Environmental > Aquatic > Marine > Oceanic | place: Arctic Ocean: Canada Basin | collected...
GGAACTGGTGCAAGTATCAGGGATTGGATACATGTTGAGGATCATTGTAAAGCAATAATGTTAGTTTTAGAAAAAGGAAAAAGTGGTGAATCTTATAATATTTCTTCATCTAATGAAGTAAGTAATCTAACTCTTGTTACAAAAATTCTTGAATTTTTAAATAAATCTAATAAAAATATTCAATTTGTTGAGAATAGACCTGGTGAAGATACTAGATATAGTTTAGATTCAACAAAAATTTATGAGGAATTAGGCTGGAAACCTAAAATAAATTTTGATGAAGGATTAGAAAAAACAATTCAATGGTATATTTCTAATAAAGATTGGTGGAAATAATCCTGATAATCTAATCTTTTAATAATTTTTTTAATTTAGAAATTATAAAATTAATTTTTCATCTGTTATAATTTTTTTAATTTCTTCTTTTGTTAAAATTGTTACAGAGTTTGAGCCATAATCTACATTTAAACTAGTTTTTTCCACATTATTTATTGCACCGTAGTCATAATTTTGACTTTGTTTTTCAAAAATTATGTAATCTTCATTTGTTTCATATGCATTTCTGAATTCTTCTTTATTGATTAAAATTTCATGATATTTTTCTCCCGGTCTTACTGGAATTCTTTTTTCATTGTTACTTGCATCCATTAATTCCAAAATTGCTTCTTTCATCTCTTTTACTCTATAAGCTTTTAATTTTGGAACAAATACTTCTCCACCCAATCCACTTTTTATTGCTCTAAATATTAAATCAACAGCTTGATTCATAGAAATATTAAATCTTGTCATTTCAGGATCTGTAATCGTTATTTCTTTCCCCTTCTGAATTTGTGAAACAATAACTGGTAATAATGATCCTCTACTTCCTAAAACATTTCCATATCTAACACACAAAAATTTTGCTTTTCTTTTTCCCTTGTAATAATTTGCTGAAACAAATAATCTTTCCATTAACATTTTAGAAGCACCGTATGTATTCAAAGGTGATACCGCCTTATCTGTACCTATACCTACTACTATTTCCACATTATGATCTAAACAACATTCAATTAAATTTTGTGAACCATAAACATTAGTTTTTACTGCTTCAAATGGATTGTATTCTGCAGTAGAAATTTGTTTTAATGCCGCAGTATGAATTACAATATCTATGTCTTCTACTGCTCTAGAGAGTCTTTCTTTGTCTCTTACATCACCAATCAAAAATCTTAATCTTTCATCACTGATCTCATTTTGCATTTGAAATTGTTTCCATTCGTCTCTACTGAAAATTCTTAGAGTTTCTATATTTTCTTCTAAAAGTCGTTTAGTGAGTGCTTTTCCTAATGTTCCAGTTCCTCCAGTGATTAGAATTTTTTTACCATCAAACATTTAATTTTTGTCCAATTCAGTCTGTTTTATCGGTTTCCTTTTTAATTAATTAAAAATTATAATTATTGCTATTTTTTTACGCCTATTTTGTTATCTTTTTAATAAGATATCTTTGATTGGAAATTTTTATGATGTGATACGAATAAATATTTTTTTATCAAGTTTTTTTCCCCCATATTTGATATATAAAAATAAATCTGTTTTCTGTTAGTGATTATATTAATTCATACTACTGGATTTTTTAGTATTATATTATTTTCATCATCTTTTTTTATTGACCCATCAGGATTTTTTAGAAAAATTTCTTTATTTGTAAATTTATCACAAATAGCACAAAATTCATTTTCTGATATATTTGCTGCATCAAGAAATTTTTCTAAATACTTCTTAGGGATTTTTCCTTCATATTTTTTTACTAATTCAATACCTTCATTACGTGTTAGTCTTCCATGTCGAATTTCAATTGAAGCATGATCAGTTGCACGTCCAAACCCATATTTCAAAAATTTAAAGTAATCGTGAAAAACAGTGAAATACACATCTATATTTTCCCATTTATCATAGGTTCCTTCTTTTATTTCTTCATTTTCTAAAAATCCTAGTTCTTTAACTATCTCTAATTGCTTAAAGATATCCCATTTGATGTATGACCCAAGAAAAATTCCCATAATTCCAACTTTCTTAATTTCTTCATTTGAAGGATAGATATATGGAATCAATTCTTCTGTTTTAAATCCATGTTGTGTCATATCTTCGGGTTTAATCTTATCTAGGAAATATGTGACATGGTGTTTTTCTGTGGCAACACCATATTCTTCAGATGTTTCTCCCCAAATAATTAGAGGTATTTTGAATTTTACTGCAATTTGAACTGGTATTGTAAAAATTCCAATATGCTCTGGCCATTGAAAATCACCTAATTCAATTAATCCAAATTTTGCTAATTTAGAATATACTGTTGGATTAGGAGTAAATTCAATACAATCAACTCCTAATTTTTTAAGATTTTCAAGATTTTTTCTACCAATATCAGTTTGATCAAGAGGATGTAAATTTACAACAAGTGGATTTAATCCAAATCTTTCTTTCATTGTATAAGCTTGAAATGTTGAGTCTTTACCTCCACTAACGGGAATTATGCAATCATAATTTCTCTTATCTTTACTTTTGTATTTTTTAAGAATTTCTTTGAAATCTTTTTCTTTTTGTAACCAATCAATTGTTTCTTTTTTTTCACTGTTGATACATGCACTACAAACTCCATTTTTATCAAATTCTAGTAAAGGCTTTGTATCGGGATAGAGACATTTAGTACAATATTTCATATTTTACATTATTCCTAAATTATTGTCTTTATAATATTTTTATATAATTTATTAAGATTAAACATGTTTTTTCTCAAAATATGTAAATAAAAAATACATAATTGCTCTAAAAATATCTGAAATTAATAATGAATATGCTAATCCTATTATTCCAAATATTTGTCCAAGAGTAACTATTCCTACAGCTAAAATCAAAAATGATATAACACTTATTATAACAATATGGCCACTTTTTTCCTTTCCTAAAAATTGAGAAATGTATAATGTACTAATGGTAGTAGGAATTATACTTATTGAAATAATTGGAATAATATTTATGGATTCAGTATATTCAGGAAAATAAATTGGTAATATTTGGGGAATGAAGAATACTCCAACTAATGCTAGAATAATAGAAAAGCCTACTGTTAAAAGTTTAATTTTTTTTGTATTTGTGCCACTTGCATCTTCAGGTAAAGTATATTTTGTAACAATTTCTGGAACAACTGCTAAAACAGTAAGAACTTGTATTGCTAAATAATAATTTCCTAAAATTGTAAATCCAAATAATGGACCAATCAATAATTTATCAATTTGACGTTCTACAATCCAACTAAGATCCAAGACAAAGTTATTGGTTACAAATTTCCATTTAGTTTTTAACAAACAAAAATTTATTTTTGTAGATTTAAAACCAGCATAGATTCTTTCTATAAATGGTAAAAATGATAATCCAATCCCAAGTAGGACTCCTTCAGGGCCAATTATATAATAAAATATTAATGCAAATGTAACAAAAAGAATTTTTTGTAAAATAAAATATGCTGAATATTTTTTATAAAATTTTCTTCCTAATAATTCTGCAGTGGCTAAATTATAGACAACTGCACCTAAAACATAAACAGATAATCCAATATTTACAAATGTAAAATATAAAACTATGGCAGAAATTATACTTCCGCATATGGATAATAGAAATATTGTTGATTCTATTTTTACTTTTTTAGCTGTGAGGACTGTAATTGCCATTGGTCCTCCCATAAAAGAAATTGATGAAGCTATAGCAGCTATGGATATGTAATAACCTAATTCACCATAATTTTCTGCACCCAGTAATGCTGCAAGATAAATCCAAAATAATCCTGAAATAGCTGAACCTGTAATATTGCCAATTCCAATAATTCCTATACTTTTTAATCCCGATATCTTATCAATAATTCGCATTATAATAACTGAAATTTTTTATTGGTGATAAATATCTCTATTCAATTATGTTTAATCATTAATTTTTTTAGATTAAATTTTAATTTTTTTAGCATATAGATGTCCTGAAACTACAGTAGAATAACGATCACTATTGGGATTAGTTCTATATAACATGTATTTGAATCCAGAGTTGTCTAATACTTTTGTGAATTCAGAAAGATTATGTTTTGTGTATTTGAATGCATCATATTCTGATTTTACTTGATCAACTTTTTCTAAATCTTTTTCTGTTAAAAAGAATTCGCATCCTTTGCAATCCGTTTTTAAAAGATCAATGTGAGAAATATTAAATTTTTTCATTGCAGATGACAAACTATAACCTTCAACATCAAATTCTACGACGTTATCACCATGTGCATTATATACAAATGATGAAACCCCTGCAATGTCTGCTCTATTTGAATGATAGAACTTTAACATTCCATCTTTTCCTATGGCAGCATTAATGGGTACAATTTTTTTTGCGAGTTCAGGATTAAGACTAAGGTTTCGGATCATAGCATCATAATGTGCTTTCATAGGTTCAAAGGCAAACACTTTTGCACCTTTGCTTGCATATAACAAAGCAGTATCTCCACATTCCGCTCCGATATCTACAATTATTTTATTTGTATAGTCATAATCGTTTCTTATAGTATGAATTTCCTGACAAAAAGCTTCACCTATTGAATTACCTGGATGAATTGAATCAATATAAAATTTTATTCCTTGTGACGTCTCAATTATTTTCTTTCCGTTATATTCTGTAATTACTAATGTTTTATCTCGAAAATCTTTAAAATCTATTTTTTTAGTTTCAAAATTTGCACCGTATTTTGAACCACGAAATAAAGTCTCAATTAGATTTTCATCTTCGATGGATAAATTATCTAGAGGAATTGTGAAGGTATTCATTAGATCTATTGTTAGATGAATTTTTCGATCAGATGTTATTTCATATGAAGCACAATACTTCAATAGACCAATAAAATCCATCATTATCATAAACTGTGATGCTTTGAAATTAACTTCATATCCTTTAATTTTGACTTTATAGTTTTTTACCCCAACTAAAATTGAAAAAATCAAACCAAACGTATTGTCGATTACATCAACATAAGGGATTAGATAATAGATAATTCCAATATTTTCAAAAAGTGATTTTGGAATAAATCGTGGTCGATCAGGCAATTAACAAAAACATTTTTTGGTCGTATTTAAAGATGCCTTGAGAATTTTAAATTTGTAAATTAATTATAAGAAATATGTTTTACTAAATTTTTTGTTCTCGTATTTTGTTGAATAAGATTTTAAAGAAAAATAAAATTGGAAGAAAATATGAAATTGAGGTAAGATTTTAATAATGAATATCAAACATGGCTTTTGTGACTGCTTTAGAATTTTCAATAAATCTTCCTTCACAGCCAAATCAATTAATGCAACTATCTGAAGATTATGAAAATTTACCAAAATATCTTCCAGATCAACTCAAATCAGTTAAAATTATTGAGAAAAATGAAATTGAAACAATAACTGAAGAAACAATTATTTTTAGTACACTACTTAAAAAAAAAATTATTCAACAAGCAAGTCACATAAAAGATAATTCTAATCAATTAACTACTAAAATTATTTCTGGACCTGCTAAAGGAACTAAAATTATTACAATGTTTGAAAAAAATGATTCTGGTTCTAAAGTATTTTTTCAATTAGATTTAAAATTAAATCTTAAAGCAAAAATATTACAACCATTAGTTATAAAATATTATAAAATGATACTTTCATCTGTTTTGTACAAAATGAATAATGACATTCTCGAAATGGAAAACAAATAAAATGACTGAAGAAAATTTTGATGAAGTTTTTCAATTAGATAGATTTATGGTTGAATCTGAGAATTTTAAAAATAATAAACCGTTTAAATTTATGTTTGTTGAAAATATTTTCAAACCTGATTTTTATCAAAAACTTCACGATGGTTATCCTGATGAAGAAAATGACATGTTACAAAGTACTCAATTTTCAAAAAATACACTATATCGTGGATGGGCCAACCTGGACGATGTAACAAACAATGAAAATGCTGAATCTATCGAAGACCCAAAATTAAATCAACAGTGGAATAAATTATATCGCTATTTATCTTCAGATGAATTTATTAGAAAATTAAGAGAATTTTCCGGAGTACCCGTGAATAAATTAAAGAGTTTTAGATTTGGGTTGATGAAAAAAGGAGGATTTCAAATGCCTCATACTCATAACGATGGTCCAAGTACACTTATTCTCTTTTTTTATTTTTCTAAAGGATGGCAAAAAGGAGATCCAGGCGGAACTTTTCTTGCATCTGAAGAAGATGAATCAAAAATGTTTTTTGAACCTTATAATCTTGATAATACTATGTCAATATTACAAGATGGACCTTGTTCAACACATGGCGTTAGATACATTGTAAAAGATGTTTCAAGAAAAATGCTTCAAATTTACTATGAATCATATTCAGAAGAGGAAGGTTGGTCGGGTAAAGGCCATGAGAAACCTACAGAAGGCAAATTTGAACTTTAATATAATTTTAGAATTCCATCTTCAATTTTTTTAATGAATCTTTTAATGGTATTATTGGAGTTTTAAGAAAATTACTTGCTTTATTGTTAGACAGAGAAATATTTTTAGGGCGTTTTGCTATAAATTGTACATCTTCACTAGTTCCTTTTTTTACGAGATTTTTATCTAAATTAAAAACATCTGCAACTTCAAGAATAAATTGAAATTTACTTATTGATGTATTTGAAGATAAATGAATAATTCCACAATAATCTGTAATTGTAATTTCACTAATTAATTCACTTAGATTTGATACCTCAAGCGGCGTATAAATAATATCATCAAAACCTGTCATTGGTATTTGATTTTTCAAATTTTTAACAATATTGCTAATAAAATCTCTATTATTCACATCTATGCCAAAAATATTTGTTCTTACAATTACATAATTATCTAAATTTTCTTTAACAAACTTTTCACCTAAGAGTTTAGATTTTCCATATACGTTAATTGGATTTGTAATATCTTTTTCTGTATATGATCCTTTTTTTCCATCAAAAACATTATCTGTTGAAATATGTATTAATCTTATATTATATTTTTTTGAAACTTTTGCAATGTTTTTTACTCCTTCAGCATTTATAGAAAAAGCAATATCTGGATTTTTTTCAAGTAAATCAATATTTACATTTGCAGAACAATTTATTATAAAATTAGGTTTTAGTTTTTCAATACAATTAATTATGGATTCCTCATTAAGTACATCTAATCTAAAATCTACATTATCATCTGTATTAAAACCTGTAGTGAAAACCTCGATATGTAATTCTTTAAGTTTTCTCTCTAAGTGACTTCCTAGAAAACCTTTACCAATTACTAGGATTTTTTTATTCATAGTTAATCTTATTATTTATGCTAGTATTATAATTTAGATTCTACATTATTTTAAGACACAATTATATCTAAAATAAATTTTGTATAGTAATACTTGAAGAAAATTATATATTATATTACAGATCATGGAAAAGGTCATGCCAGTAGATCTATTTCTGTTATTAGGGAATTACAAAAACATGATATTGATGTAACAGTTAGAAATTCTAACTCTATAAAATTTATTCAAAATTCTATTCCTGGAATTAATGTATTATCATCTAAAACTGATGTTGGAATTTCCGTAAAAAATGATCTTCTATCAATTGATAAAGATAAATCCAAATATGAAATGACTAAGTGGATAGAATCATTAAATCAAAATGCTGAAAAGGAAAAAGAAAAAATTATTGGAATTAATCCCGATTTGATAATTAGTGATATTTCTGCAATGCCTTTTCTAGTAGCAAAAGAATTAGAGATTCCTTCAATAGCTATTTCAAATTTTTCATGGTATGACACATCTAATTTTTTAGAAGAACCTATCTTGGAAATCTTAAGTCAAGCATATGACTATGCATCAATTGCTATTAAATTACCATTTGGAACTCCTATGACACATTTTAAAAATAAATATGATGCTGGCATTATTGCAAGAAAAACTGAAAGAGAAAAAAAACAGATTAGAAAACAAATTGGTATTAATGATTCTGATTTTGTTGTTTTGTTTGCAATGGGAAATATGGTGAATGAAATTACTTGTAATTCTGAAAATAATATTAAAACTTTAGCAATGAATAGCTTGGTAAAAAATCCAAATGTAATTAATTTATCAAATTGGACAGAAGGACAAGAATTAGTCTCTATTTCAGATTTAGTAATTTGTAAATCTGGATACGGATTGATTTCTGAATGTCTAATTAATGGAACTCCTTTTTTTTATGTTTCTGATAATAATCGTATGGAACTTAATATGATTTCTAATGAATTATCAAAAATAGGACTAAAAAATGAAATTACTCTTGAACAGATTAATAATTTACAATTAAATCAAGAATTTATGAATTCTATAGAAAAATTTGAAAAAAAATCTAATGATACACCACGTGTTACAGAAAAAATTTTAGAATTTATAAAAAATTAATTTTGGTTATTTAATTTTTTTTAGATAATTTATCAAATCATATAAAAGATGCTTTATATCTAAAAATATAGGTAATGGAAAAAATAGTCATACAAAATCATATTATAGATAATTACCATTCACCTTTTATCATTTCTGAAGCTGGTCTTAATCATAATGGTGAAATTGATAAAGCATTTAAAATGATTGAATTAGCTAAACAAGCTGGTTCTGATTCCATAAAATTTCAAACATTTAAAGCAAAAAATTTTATTTCTGATTTGAATCAAACTTATACATATATCTCACAAGGCAATGAAATTACTGAACCTATGATTAACATGTTTGAGCGATGTGAATTTTCTATAAATGAATGGTTTGAAATCAAAAACAAATGTGAAGAAGAAAAAATTATTTTTCTTTCAACCCCAGTTAATCCATCTGATTTAGAATTATTAATAAAATTAGATGTGCCAGCTGTAAAAATTGGTTCTTCAGATCTTACAAATTTACCATTATTAACAAGCTGTAAGAATTCTAAATTACCTATTTTACTTTCATGTGGTATGTCAAGTTCTGAAGAAATTTCAAAATCTCTTCAAATTATTGGTTCGCCTGATAAAAATAACGTAGTTTTATTGGTATGTACATCTGAATACCCTACACCTTCAATAGATGTTAATTTACGTAGATTTCAAACCTTCTCCAAACTTTTCCCTAATGTTCCATTAGGTTTTTCTGATCATACTCAAGGATCCTTGGCATCATCTTTAGCAGTTTCAATGGGATCTTGTATTTTTGAAAAACATTTTACATTGGATCATAATTTACCTGGACCAGATCAATGGTTTTCTGAAGATCCAACTGGTTTAAAACAATGGATTGAATCAATTAGATTGTCATTTAAAATGATGGGTTCTTCTATAGTAAAACCAACAACTGGTGAACTAGAATTAAAACAGATTGCAAGAAAAAGTATCGTTGCATTAGAGAATATTCAAGAAGGTGAGATCCTAGAAGGTAAAATAGGTATTAAAAGACCAGGATATGGATTGTCACCTACATTAATTAATGAAATAACACTTAAAAAATCAATTAAAAATATTAAAAAAAATAGTTTATTGAAAATGGAGGATTTTGAATAATGGATTTAAATGAATTCCAAGATCTTTTTACAAAATTTATTAATTTTAAACAAAATCAATTTCATCCTTTAGTTTGTATTTCAGGCGAACCCGAGATTGGGAACAATGTAAGTATTGGTTTTATGTCTGAAATAAATTCTAAGGATTCGCAAGTTATTATTAATGATAATTGTGACATAGCATCTTTTGTTGCAATAAATTGTGCAGATTCACATAAAAGATGTATTGGAAAATTAGATAAAATTGAACGTAAAGAAATTATAATTGAAAATAATGTTTTTGTAGGTTCTCATTCTGTTATTAAAGGTGGAGCAATAATAGGTCATCATTCAGTAATTGCAGCTGGAACAATTGTTGATGGAATAAAAATTCCTCCTTATTCATTAGTATATGGGAACCCTACTAAAGTAAAAGAAGGATATTATTCTAAATCTTAAATTTAACTTCTCTTCTAGTCTATTAATTCAGTTATAGTTAATATGGATAAAGATCTTTTTTAATTTATGAGAGTTTTAGTCATTGTAGCCCATCCTGATGATGAGGTTTTAGGTGCAGGAGGTACAATGTTAAAACATTCTAAAAATAATGATTTTGTAAAAGTCATCTATCTTGCCACAGGAATATCATCCAGAGATAAATCAAATAAAAAAAATTCTATCAAAAAAGAAATTAATTCTTTAAGACTTGATGCAAAAAAATCATGTAAAATTTTGAATGTAGCAAAAACAGAATTTTATGACTTACCTGATAATAAAATGGATAGTATTCCATTATTAGACATTGTAAAAATTATTGAGAATGAAATTAAAAAAGAAAAACCAGATAGAATTTACACTCATCATTATGGTGATCTTAACATTGATCATCGATTAACCTATAATGCATGTCTGACTGCATGCAGACCAATATCTAAAAAAATTCCTGAATTGATTTGTTTTGAAGTTGCATCATCTACTGAATGGAATTATCCTTATTCATTTAATCCTAATTATTTTATTAATATTGATAAATATATAGATAAAAAAATTCAAGCAATGAAAATGTATAAAAATGAAATAAGAGAATTCCCACATCCAAGATCTGCAGAAAATTTAGAAAAAATGTCAGCTAGATGGGGTTCAGTTTCTGGCACAAAACATGCAGAAGCATTTGAAATTATCAGAAAAATAGAATAACCATTTTAAAAAATATTTTTTGATTTTTAGTAACAGTAAAATTAATTAAAAAAATAAATGCTCGATGCTTTTAGTAATTGTATGGTTATTGTATCTATTAATCAACCTGGATATCTACCTTGGATGGGTTTTTTTAAGCGTATAATGTATTCTGATGTATTTGTTTTCTTAGATGATGTACAATATCTTAAAAAAGATTGGCAAAACAGAAATAAAA
>Ga0114993_10006522_pt1 | contig 10990 bp, 7 predicted proteins | sample ArcticOcean_MG_C_FD_87042 | JGI IMG/M metagenome (GOLD analysis project Ga0114993, IMG submission 87042) | Marine microbial communities from western Arctic Ocean - ArcticOcean_MG_CB2_150 | ecosystem: Environmental > Aquatic > Marine > Oceanic | place: Arctic Ocean: Canada Basin | collected...
AGGAAGGTGAGCATGTGACAGCTTGAGAGGGAGGCCACGAAGGCCTGCTCAGGATCGGGGCTCCCCGCGGTGCCCAGATACTCTTTGGCAGCGGAGGCGCGAACGGCGATGCCATGGCCGAAGTCGAGAACGTGATCGCGGGAGTATTCCTTGTAGCCGAAGCCCTTGCCTTCGCGATTCCAGGTGAGGTTGATGATGTGGGAGCTCATGTTCAGGATTCGGGGTTGGCGGTCAAGAGGCACAAGATGTTCAGTCGAGGGGAGCGGATTTGGGACTGAGTTGGGACTTGGGTTTTGGTTCGGAGATCGTCGCGGAGCGCCCCGGGGATTTCCTCGCGGCCTCTTGGTTATTTGGCGGCGCGACGGCGGCTCTGTATCTCAAGGCGGCAAACTGAACACTCTAATTCGGGTTCAACTTCTGGTGAGCCTGCTGCCCCCACGCGAGGAACTTGTTGTAGTGGGTGAGTTCTTGGGCGGACTCGACGCGGGTGCTCACTGAGATGCGCTTGGCAATGAGTTCGCGGATCGGATCGGTAAGATCCGGTTGGTCCCGGATGACGAGATTGAGCTCGGCCGCCTTCTGGAGCGAGAAGATGTTCATGTTGCAGGAGCCGGTCAGGATGATCTCATCGTCAAAGAGGATGAGTTTGGCGTGGATCATGGTCTCGGTGAGGTAGAGTTCGAGGGAGGCCCTGGTGTAGAGATCGTGAATAGCCCAGTAGTTCACGTCGTTGCCAATGTTGGCTTCCTTGGAGAAGAGGACCGTGATCTTCACCCCGCGCTGAGCGGCGGCCACGAGGGCATCGGCGAACTCGGCATCGCCGATATAGGCCACTTCGATGTAAATCGACTTCTGAGCCTGCGCGATGAGCCGGATCACCTCGGGCTTGATCTCGAAAACCGACTCCCCCTCCTCGGGATGGGTATTGCAAACGAAGTCAATGGAGCGATCCGGATCGTAGGCGACATCGCCTGCCATGCGTTTCCGCAAGCGGGCGACGATTTCCGCATCGTCCAGAGCGATCATGTAATCGAAGTAATTCTGGTGGCGGTCTTCGATGTTGATGCTGCCCGTGACCAAGAGCCGTTCGTCGAAGATGTAGTATTTGGTGTGCGTCTTGTTGATCCACTCGACGGTCACCTTGGGGTGGGCGAGGATCTTTGCGCCCAGTTTCTGGGTGTGATCGTCTTCCACAAGGGTGTTGGGAAAGGTGGGCGCGATGAGCCGGTAGATGACCCGCTTGAGGAAGGGGATTGCGCGGGGCAAGAACGACTTTCGATTCATCTCAATCACCTCGCACATGATGGCGCCGATGTCCTTGATGATCTTGATCTCTACTCCCCGCTCCGCCGCGGCGAGCACCGCTTCGCCCACGTGGTTGCCGGCTTCATCCGACCGCCAGACGTACATGAAAATCTCGACGCTCTCCTGTGCCTTGGCCAGTTCCTCCACCACGAGGTCGAAGGTGGGTTCGGCAACCCGCTCCGGAGGGAAGGGACCGTCGAGGGGGGGGTGAAGAAGTCGGAGAGCGGCAGGGTGTTCGGACACGGTGTGAGGAAAGAAGACAGGAGCGGGAGTTCGGTGTCGAGACGATGAGGCCGCCTTGGGCTGAGCGTTGCTCGTGGGTTACTTTTCCAGGGAAGTGAGTTCCATCTTGCGAAACTCCACCACCGCGCCTTCTGCCTGGATGGAGATTTGACCTTCACTGACGGAGCACTCCTTCCCGTGATTCACGAGAACGCCGTTGAGGTGAACAATCACTTCCTTGCCCCGGCACTCGATGAGCATCTTGTTCCATTCTCCGAGAGGCTTCTCGGTTCCGTCGGTCAGATTGAGGATGCGGCGGGAGTCTCCCCGTTTGCCACCCCACTTCTGGTTCTTTCCGCGGGGACGCCGCTTCTCCATGTCGGGAACGACGATGTTCTCGTGAATACACCAGAAGTCGCCAGCGTGGCCGGAGTTCATCTGGACCTCGATGGAAGCGGGGAACATCTCGTAGAGGGCACGGGGAGTGGAGGCGTGGACGAGGACGCCGCAGTTGCCTGGTTTGCCGGGAAAGCGATATTCCACCGCGAGCTTGAAGTTGGAATACTTCTTGTCGGTGATGAGGTGGCCGTTGGGCGATCCCAGGCTGACGACCATTCCGTTCCGGGCGACGAAACTGGACTTGAGGTCGGGCTTGTTGTCGGCGGCAGGGATGTCGGCGTGCCAACCGGTGAGATCCTTGCCGTTGAAAAGGGAGATGGGCTGACCTTTGCCCTTCTCGTGGTGGTCGGCGAAAGCGGCGGAAGGGAGGAGGGCTGCGAGGGCTGCGAGGGCGAGGAGGAAGATCTTCATGGTTTGGAGTAGATTGAACCACGGAGAGCGGCGGGCACGGAGATATTTTTGTGATCGGGGAAAAGTCTGGTCAGAGGGCCGGGGCGAGCGGAGGAGGGAGCTCGGTGGAGGTTGGAGCCAAGTCGTCCCCGGCAGGGCCCGGTGGGCGTCCCGGCAAGGCGCGGCAGGACGCGGGCTGTTCGAAGGTCCCGCTCGGAGGAGGCGCGGGGCCGAGCACGCACGAGATTGCGCAAATTCTGATTTGAGATTGGGGAGCGCCTGTCTAGATTCCGCCCGTCTATGGGACGTGCATTTGAATATCGAAGGGCCTCGAAAGAGAAGCGGTGGGATAAGATGTCGAAGGTTTTCCCTAAGTTGTCGCGGACCATCACGATGGCAGCGAAGGAGGGGGGATCGGATCCGGACTCCAATTCCAAGCTGCGCACTGCGATTCTCAATGCCAAGGCGGAGAACATGCCCAAGGACAATATCGAGACCGCGATCAAGCGGGCATCCGGTAAGGACATGGCGGACATCTCGGAGGTTTTTTACGAGGCCAAGGGGCCGCACGGAGTGATGCTGTTCATCGAAACCGCCACCGATAACACCAATCGGACGGTCACCAACATTCGCACCCCCATCAACAAGGCGGGCGGGGAAATGCTCAACTCCGGGTCGCTGCAGTTTCTGTTTGATCGCAAGACCGTGCTCCAGTTCGAGAAGAAGGAAGGACAGGAGCTGGATGAAATCGAACTCGAGCTCATTGATCATGGACTCGAGGAGCTGGAAGAGAATGACGGAATCGTGTTTGTCTACGGGGACTTCACAAACTTCGGTTCACTCTCGCAGGCCTGTGAGCAGCTTGGGATCGAGCTCACCAAGGCCAGCCTGCAACGAATTCCAAATAACCCGCAGGAGTTCTCGGACGAGCGGCTGGATGAGATCGAGGCGCTCATTGACAAGCTTGAGGACAACGAGGACGTCCAGGCGGTGTTTACCAATATCGCGTAGGCGGGCGCTGGGCTACATGGTCACTTTGGTGCCGAGCATCTCAGTGTAGCGGTTGATGTAGGCTCGTGCCGTGCGCTCGTGGTTGAAGCGCTCTTTCGATTCCGTCATGATACGGGAGAGCTGCGCACTCCTGGTCCCGGCGGGGAGTTGATGAAAGCGGATTGCTTCGTCGATGGTCCAGCGCAGGCCGGCCGCATCGAATGTCTCGAAGAGAAAGCCGTTGCCTGTATTTCCGTCCACGTTGAGGTGATCGACGGTGTCGTGAATCCCGCCCGTGTCGTGGGCGAGGGTGAGGGTGCCGTACTTCGGGCTGATCATCTGGGGGAGTCCGCAGGGCTCAAAGCGCGAGGGCATGATCATGAAGTCGGCCGCTGCGTATCCGAGATGAGAGCGCTTCTCGGAGAAATCCACCACCGCGACGCGACCATTCAGATCGTGCTTCTCCACGAGCTCATGGAAGGATTGTTGATAGCTTCCGTTTGCGATGATGGCGATCTGCAGGCCCACGTTTTCGTAGTCGGCAGTGACCTGGCGCAGGATCTCGGCGAGGAGTTGGGGGCCCTTCTGCACCGGGTCGAGGCGGGACGGCCAGAAAAAGAGCGGGGCGTTCGGGTCGAGGTGCAGACCGAGCTCCTTTTGAAGGAGGGCCTTGCATTTCCGCTTGCCCCGAGCGTGATCGGCGGGACCGAAGGGATGGTCGAGGTAGGGATCGGTCTGCGGCTCAAAGGCGCTGTCGGGGGCATTCAGGATGCCGGTGGCACATCCCGCCTCCGATTTTTTCCAGAGTTCGTGTCCGATGTGGTCGGGAACAAAGTCGTGTCGCCCTTCGATCACCTCTTCAAGGAAGGTGGTGCTAACGCTGTTGACGTGGTCGGCCGCAAAGATCCCGGTGGTGAGCAGGTCGACGGGATTGTCGGTCCGCATCTCCTGGTAGCTGTTCGGTTGACCCTGAAAGTAGCAGTGGGTCCAAAAGTCTTCGGCATCGATGCCCTTGTCTTCGATGCGGGCGAGGGTGAGGCGCTCGGTATGAATATTGTGGACGGTGAAGAGGCACTTGATGCCGTGCTTCTGAGCGACGGCCGGGATCAATCCAGTCATCCAGTCATTGCAGTGAATGAGATCGGGCTGCACTTCGGGAATGATGTGATTGATCACCTCGCGTTGAAAGGCGAGAGCGACGTTGTGGTTTTCGGTGGCGTTGTAGACTTCCGAACGCCGGTAAAAGGCGGCGTCTTCTGCGAGATGAATTCGTTGTTCGGGGAGTGCACGATCGACCTTGTCGAAGGCATTCTGCCAGCGCTCCTTCATGCCAAGATCGAACATGCGCGCGTAATTTGGGAGCGCGACATGAACGCGGGCACCCTGGGAGTGGAGAGCGTGAACAAGCGAAGCAGAGACATCGGCCAGTCCCCCCGCCTTGGCCGTCATGCGTTGGGCCAGGTTGCCCATGCCCTTTGGGAGGTAGGTAATCTCCGGCGTAACGATCAGGATCTTGGGGAGATGCTTGTCGTCGCGAAGGGGTTGGTCGGAATGATGATCAGGGACGTTCACAAGAGAGAGGACGGTTCCCGGCAGGCGCGCGGAGCTAACAGGGCGGCGTGCAACGGAGCAAGAACTAGATTTTCTTAGCGGCAGTTCCTCAGCGTGTGTTAATGAATTCGGTGATAATTTCCTAGGGTGTGGTCAGCTTGGTTCGTCACAAAATGGAATGGAAACGAACTTCGGAGAAGAGCTCGCTTCGCTCGGAATCCCGGTCGGAATGCGAATCTTAGGTCCAATTGCGGCGGTGCTCGTCAGGCATGAATCTCGATTCAATTCTGCCTCGTGCCGCGCCAACCGATCCAACGGGTTCCGCGCGGCATGCTCGAGGATTTCAACCCCTTGCTAGTCTAGGAGGGATACACGGTGTAGCCGCCGGATTTCTCGTCCGCTTCCAATCTGACCAATCCGTTGGATTCTGCCTCCAGGAGGACTTCGTTGAAGGAGCGAAATCCGTGGGCGCGCTCGTCAAATCCGGGATTCATCCTTTTGAGGGCCTGCTTGATCATGGATCCCCAAATCGCCCCGTCGCCGTTGCGCTCCTGGCTGAGCGCTTCAAAGGTGCTCATGACTTGGTCGAGGGCCTCCTCGGTGGTCGGGCCCTCCAGTTTTTGAGCAGTCTTTTTCTTGGCGGCCTTCTTGGTGGTTTTCTTGGCAACCCGGGTGTTGACGATGACTGGTTTCTTCGTCACTTTCCGGACGAAGTCATCATAGTAGATGAACTCGTCGCAGTTCTTGATGAAGAGATCAGAACTTGAGTTTTTCACGCCCACTCCAATCACGGTCTTGGCATTCTCGCGGAGTTTGCTGACGAGGGGGGAAAAGTCAGAGTCACCCGAGATGATGACAAAGGTATCGACGTGGCTCTTTGTGTAGCAGAGATCCAGTGCATCGACGACCATGCGAATGTCGGCAGAGTTCTTTCCTGACTGCCGGAAGTGGGGGATTTCGATCAATTCGAAGGAGGCATCGTGGAGCTCGCGTTTGAATTCCTTGTAGCGGGAGAAATCGCAGTAGGCTTTCTTCACGACGATGTGCCCTTTCAGGTAAAGCCGTTCAAAGACTTTTTCGATCGAGAAGGTCGGATAGCGCGCATCGCGTGCTCCAATTGCAATGTTCTCCAGGTCGAGATAGACCGCCATCGTAGCGTCGGGAGCATCGTGTAAATTGCTGATGGAGGGACGCTAGCACTTAGGCGAATCAAGCCAAGGGGAATGGTGGTGCCGACGGGAAGAAGTGGTCATTGGGGGAGAGCGCAAGGAGACCCGACGTAGAGCTCTCCGCCCCCAATGACCGCCAGGAGGTAACGCTAGCAGGCTGCTAGATCAGGACGATGCGATAGATCCTGGAGTTATCGGACCCGGGGGCCGCATCTGCATCCTGGAAGGAGGAGGGGCTTCCCGTCGCGAGGTGAGTCCCGATCGAGTCCAGCTCGCGGAGGAGGAATTGAGATCTTCCACCCCGTAGATTTTGCCCGGCACACTGGACCAAGTCACCGTGTTGCTCGTCGAGGAATGGGTGATTCCTGTGATTCCCAGGGTCGAGGTGGAGTCAAAGGGATCGGTTCCGGCCAGGGATTCAGCGAGATCGGAATCGCTGTCGCTGGTGGGGGAGATGATGGTATTGGCGACCCATTCGTTCCCGATGGGCACGGCGACCTTGCGGGCGGTGCCCCGGGCACTGCTTGCGCCTGCGCGGCTTCTTGTAGTCGAGGCCCAGGTCGTTGGTGCGCACGGCCTGCAATTTCTCAGTCATGTGGACCTTGAACCGGGTCACCGTCTTGGCGTGCTCCACGCTCTTCGCCAGGTTGGTGTATTGCCTGGGATCCTTCTTCACGTCGAAGAGTTCGATTCCCCCCTCGGCCTCTTCCCCGTATTGGATGTAGGCCCACTTGTCTTCGCGCAGGAGAAATCCTTTACGCATCGGTGCCACACAGAAGGCCGTTTCGCGGACTCGTCGGGTCGGATCATCCAAGAGGGGAGAGAGGTCCTTTCCCTGCAGGCGGGCGGGAACATCCAGTCCGCAGAGCTTGGAGAGGGTCGGATAGAGGTCGAGCAACTCGACGAAGGAATGACACACCGCCGGCTTCTTGCCGGGCACGCTGATGATGAGCGGGATGCCTGCCGATTCGTCGCGTAGGCTCACCTTGGCCCAGAAGTCGTGTTCGCCAAGATGGTAGCCGTGGTCGCTGGTAAAGATCACAATGGTCTTGTCCTCCAACCCGGCCTTCTCAAGGGCGTCGAGCACCTTGCCGACCTGCGCGTCCATGTAGGCCACCGAGGCGTAGTAGCCCCCCACGGCCTTTTTCTGGCGCCGCAGGTCCATCTTCATGTTGAGACTTGTCTTGTAGTTGATGCCTGCCTTGGGGATGTCTTCCCAGTCGCCCGCAATCTTGGGTGGCAGGGTCATCGTGCTGTAGGGGAGAAACGATTGGTAGTAGGGCCGCGGTGCGACGAAGGGGACATGAGGTCGCACGAACCCCACGCCCAACCAGAACGGCTTGTCCTTGTGGATGGCGATCAGCTCACACGCTTTGGCCGCGGTCTTGCCGTCGGAATGCACGAGATCATCGCCGTCTGCCTCGACCACCACGAAGGTGTTTCCGCCCACCGCCGGCTTCTTGCCATCGGGATTGTTCTCCAGGGTTTCCCCCTCGCCGGGTGCCTTCCACTCCGGTCCCTGGCTGTTGAAGCGTTCGGTCCAGGAGGCTTCATCATCCGCGCCGTGATCGCCCTTCTCGATTCCGCCGGGCACGCCCATGTGGTAGATCTTGCTCACCCGCGCGGTGTAGTAGCCGTTGTTTTTGAAGTGCTCCGACCAGGTGGCGCGATCCCCAATGCGCGGACGCGGATTCCGGTAACCGAGTTCGCCGGTGGCGTGCGGATAGTAACCCGACATGAAGGAGGCGCGCGATGGGCCGCAGTAGGTGCCCTGGCAGAAGGCGCGCGTGAAACGGGTCCCCCGGGCGGCGAGGCGATCGACGTTTGGAGTGTGGCAGACCTTGTTTCCGTAGCAGGAGAGGGCCGTGTAGGTGAGGTCGTCCGAGATGATGAAGAGAACGTTGTACTTCTCTGCCCTTGCGAGGGCCGAGAGAGCGAAGGTGCAAATAGCGCAGAGGATGACGGGTAGGGCTGATCTCATAGGGCGTGATCAGAATACCAGCGTGGCCCCACAGAGCTATCAGATTGACCTGACCCAAGGGGGCGCTACTAGGGTGTAGCATGAAGCGCAGAACGTTTCTCTAGCGCTCTCCAGCGCAGCGGCGGTGACTCTGGTGGTCGCCCGAGGGGCATGAAAATAAGCGCCGGGTGACCGTGTGTCCCCGGCATGCCGATCAACATGCCGAGATGGGGATTGCCTGTCTCGAGGCGGGAGTGAAGGGAATCTATGTCGAGAAGCCGTTTTGTTGCATGCCCGCTTCGGGCTCTCCTCGGGGGTCATGAATCTGGCGAAATTCGAAGAAGTGGGAAGGTCCACGATTGGCAACCTGAGGCAATTTCGCTAGCAAGCGGGATGCCCAAGCTCGCCACCCTGATAGTCCTCCTCTGCCTGGCTCTCCCAACCCACGCCAAGAAGCCAAACTTCGTCATCATTTTTTGCGACGATCTCGGCTACGGCGACTTGAGTTGCTTCGGCCACCCCGCGATCAAAACGCCGGCCCTCGATGCGCTCGCCGCGGAGGGGCAGAAGTGGACCAACTTCTATGTTGCGGCCAGTGTGTGCACTCCCAGTCGGGCGGGTCTCATGACGGGGCGTCTTCCGATTCGCAGCGGGATGTGTTCAGATCGGCGGGCCGTTCTCTTTCCCGATTCGGCGGGCGGTATTCCGGCCTCCGAACTCACGATCGCGGAAGCCTTGAAGAAGGAAGGCTATGCCACCGCCGCGGTGGGCAAGTGGCATCTTGGGCACCTTCCCCAGTTTCTTCCCACCGCCAACGGCTTCGACAGCTACTTTGGGATACCCTACTCGAACGACATGGACAAGGTGCGTGGGACCGCGAACCATTTCGAACTTGCCGGAAACGAGGACTACAAGGCCTACAACGTTCCCCTCCTGCGGGACACCAAAGTCTTCGAGCGGCCTGCAGATCAACGCACGATTACGCGCCGCTACACTGAGGAAGCGGTGAAGTTCATCAAGGAGAAGCAAGGGGGCGCAGCTCCCTACTTTCTATATCTCGCGCAGAGCCTGCCGCACATTCCGCTCTTTCGCGACAAGGCCTTTCGTGGGCACAGCACGAGCGGAATTTACGGAGACGTGATCGAGGAAATCGACTGGTCGGTCAGTCAGGTCATCAAGGCGATCAAGGAGAGCGATGATCAAACCTACTTTGTCTTCACCTCTGACAACGGTCCCTGGCTGACCTTCAAAACGCACGGCGGAAGCTCCGGTCCGCTGCGGGAAGGAAAGGGCAGCACCTGGGAAGGGGGCATGCGCGAGCCGACCGTGATGTGGGCGCATCCCAAACAACTCAAGAAGGGGATTGTGCACGAGATGGGGAGCACTCTCGACCTCTTGCCGACTTTCGTCAGCCTGGCCGGTGGCACGCTTCCCCGCGACCGCGTCTACGACGGTCATGATCTTTCCAAGGTGCTCGATGGATCAGGAAAGAGCCCTCGGGAGACGATGATCTATTATCATGGCGAACAGGTTTTTGCGGTGCGCCATGGTCAATTCAAAGCGCACTTTCAGACCAAGGAGCGCTACACCGGTCAGAAGCAGGCCCGCCAGCACGTTCCGCCGCTGCTCTACCATCTCGGTCACGATGTCGGAGAAAAGTTCGACCTTGCCAAGGAGCATCCCGAAGTCGTGGCGAAGATTCTGGCCCTAACGAAAGCGCACAAGAAGGGTGTGAAGCCGGTGGAGAATCAATTGATGAAGCGCGCCTCGCGGAAGTAACGGCGTGCAGGATTTCTGCCTGCTCCTGGCCACCGATTGATCCAGGGATGGCATCCCCCGCTGGCCGTTGAGATCTCCTCGTTCACTCGTGATCCCTGGCGGGAGCACGAGGATTCAAGAGGGCAAGGATTTCGCGGGCTTCAACATGAGCGAAGGGCCGCGCTATCGGCTGACCCTGGCTCGGGTCCTCCTGCCGCAGCGTTCCTTCCTCTTGCTGGACGAACCGTTTGGCGCTCTGGATGAAGAGCCGATCAACTGCGTGGTGTGGGCGATCGAGACGGAGCGTGAGCGGGGGCAGGGGGTTGTTGTTGCGACTCAGGCGTTGCCTGAACGCTTCCAAATAGGTCGAGTGCTCCGGGTGGAGTGAGGGTTGGAGGCCTTAGCGGGCCTGAGAGCCCTCTGAACGGCTGAAGCCGTCACTCCAGCTTCCGAGGGTCACGCTCGGATCTGATCGATCTTCCGCTTGTCCCTCTTCTTCGGGCCAAGTTCGGTCTTTGCGCCCATCGCAGCTGTGATGCTGTTGTAAACGTCGAGGCCCTCCGCGCCTACGTCCATGATCTGGCCGGTCTTGAAGCGGTCGTTGGCACCGGTGATGGCGTGGAAGACGCCGGAGAGTTCCCGCTTCACGTTGTTGTGGCGACCGTCGCCCGATTCGGTCGAGATCGTGATGAGGGAATTTTGGAGGATGCTCTTGCCGTTGGCCTCCCTGGTCTTGTCGAGGCGGGTGAGGAAGTAGGCGACTTCGCGCATCTTCATGTGGGCATGGGCGCGCAGTTGCTCGTTCTTCTTGTCCTCCTTGAACTTGTGCCACCACTCGTGACTGCAGCCCTTGTCGCCACTGGCATTCTGCTGGCGGGCATCATCGAAGGTGCAGATCTTGCGGCCTCCGTAGTGATAGTCGCCGGTGAGGCGGATGCGTTCGCCGGCTGCGAGGAAGGTGAGGGAACCAAAGCGCGCGCGATCCATCTCGATGGCAAGGGCGTAGAGGTCGGCCATGAGGCGCCACTCAGTGGTGAGTTCCTCGAGGGTGATGTCGATGCCCTGACCGCCGGGATCGGCAGCGCCCCCGTGCCGGAGGGCGGAGCGGGGAGGGCGGGGAGGGCGGGGAGGGCCGCCGGAGTCCTTCTGGTGTTTCATGGAGAAAGCGCGCTGCTCGTATTCGCGAATGCGCTCGAGGTGTTCAGCGACGCGCGCTTTGGAGGCCGAGCCGAGCGGTGAGTTGTTG
>Ga0114993_10006523_pt1 | contig 10989 bp, 9 predicted proteins | sample ArcticOcean_MG_C_FD_87042 | JGI IMG/M metagenome (GOLD analysis project Ga0114993, IMG submission 87042) | Marine microbial communities from western Arctic Ocean - ArcticOcean_MG_CB2_150 | ecosystem: Environmental > Aquatic > Marine > Oceanic | place: Arctic Ocean: Canada Basin | collected...
AGCCAAGGGAATCATCGCCCGAACATACCGTGGCCGGAGGCTAGCGGCGAGTCGGGGGCAAGTAAAGGGTTGTCTGGAACAAGACTGTCGGGGCTGCGCTTGCTCCGCCCGGCGTAGTTCGCTGAATCTCTCCAAGGACTGAAATAGTGCGATTACGCGCTCGCGTCATACCGCTGGCGAGCGGAACACTGCTCAGCATGGGGCTAGATCCGGGCTAACGCTCGTTTTGCTGCCGCTACCGTGTCCGCCAAGTCCTGGTCTGTGTGTGCGAGGGACACGAACCATGCCTCAAATTGAGACGGGGGCGGATATACGCATTCTTCCAGCATAGCGTGGAAGAATTTTGCGAAACGATCTCGATCGGTTGCCGATGCTGAGTCCATGTCAGTCACCGTGTCGCCGGTAAAGAACACTGTCAAAAGGGAGCCGACGCGATTGACCACCGCAGGGACCCCGGCTTCAGCGAACGCCTCAGAGAGGCCGTTGGCCAGCGCAACGCCCTTGCGGTCGAGTTCCTCGTATACGCCGGGCTTGGCAAGTTCTTCAAGCATGGCAATACCGGCCGCCATCGCCACAGGGTTTCCGGAAAGCGTGCCGGCCTGGTACATCGGTCCCAGCGGGGCTACGGTGTTCATGATCTTCGTGCTTGCGCCGTATGCTCCGACCGGCAATCCACCGCCGACAATTTTGCCCAAGCATGTTATATCCGGGGTTACCCCAAAGATTGACTGCGCCCCGCCGAGGGCGACGCGGAATCCGGAGATTACTTCATCAAAGATAAGAAGCGCACCGTCTTTCTCGGTGGTACTTCTGAGTCCTTCAAGGAACCCTTCAACGGGCCTTACAACGCCCATGTTACCGGCAACCGGCTCCACGATCAGTCCGGCAATTTGCCCCGGGTTGTCAGCGAACAGTTTCTCGACAGCTGCAAGATCGTTATAGGAGGCGACCAGCGTGTCACGAGCGTAGTCCGGGTGTACGCCTGCGCTGTCCGCTATCCCGTGTCCGGCGGCGGCGGACCCGGCGGACACGAGCAATGCATCTTCGTGTCCGTGGTATCCACCAATAAATTTTATAATCTTGTTGCGGCCTGTGTACGCCCGCGCCAGTCGGAGGGCGGACATCGTCGCCTCGGTCCCGGACGAAACAAATCGCACCATCTCAATCGACGGCACCGCGGACACCACAAGCTCCGCCATGCGAACCTCTGCTGCGGTGGGAGCGCCGAAGCTGGTGCCATTGATCACGGCGGCCTGAACAGCCTTTAAAACGGCGGGATGGGCGTGGCCCAGGATCATCGGACCCCAGGAGCAGACGTAATCAATCAGTTCATTGCCGTCTTCGTCCCAGACGCGCGAGCCTTCCGCCCGATTAAAAAAGAGTGGCGTCCCACCTACGGACGTCCAGGATCTTGCGGGGCTATTGACCCCCCCAGGGATAAGTTCACGGGCGCGGTCAAACAACTCTTGCGAGCGGGTGGTATCCAAGTGTCATCACCTGTCGGTCAGGCTAGAAGGGTTTTGCTATTCAATACGGGCAGGCGGGAATTCTACCCGAGCAGGGACTCTATGGGGACCGGTTATCTGCCGTTGCGCTCGTCTACTTCAGACTCTATTTGAGCATCTTCATCACGGAGTCCAAACAGTCGTAAGATCGCACTCACCGCTTCATCATCATCACGAGTCCGGAGGAACGAGATCGGGTCCGCAAGAATTTTTGAGACGATAGATTTTGTCATCGATTCGATGACAGAGCGCTGCTCTTCGGTCAGATCCTTCAGACGGCGAAACCCGTTTTGTAGCTCCCGCAACCTGATCTCTTCGGCGTGTGCGCCGAGAGCCCTGATCACCGGTTCCGTGGCAAGCGCCGTGAGTGACTCGTTAAATCGTGGCACGTCTCTGTCGATAATGATCTCGGCTTCCGCTGCGGCGCCTGCGCGGTCGGCGCGGTGCTCGTCAGCGATAGCCTGCAGGTCCGGGAGACCGTAGAGAGTGACGTTTGGCAGTTTACCAACCGTGTCCTCGATGTCACGTGGCATGGCTAGGTCGAGCATCACCAGCGTGTGGGGCTTGGTGTCCGAATTTTCGAGCGCAGCCTGTACCATTTCTCTGGTGATGATCGGTTCGCTGGACGCGGTTGCGGAGATCACTACGTCTGCGTTTGCGATGGCCGAGACCAGGTTGTCCCTGAGGACCCAATCGCCGCCAAGCTCTTCTGCGACGCGTTCGGTTCGTTCTGCGTTGCGTCCGGCGACCGTCAGCTGGCCGGCTCCCATGCGCCCAAGAGTACGCGCCGCAAGTTTGCCGGTCTCGCCCGCTCCAACTAGCAGGACATGACGATCCTTCAGCGATCCTATGGCCCGCTCCACAAGTTGAACTCCGATAGAACTGACCGTTAGTCGGCTGCGGCCAATGCCGGTGGCCTCACGGATTCGTCTGCTACTGCGAAGAGCGTAGTGGAAGAGTCTGGAAAGAGGTGTATCGACCGAGCCGGCCTCGCCGGCCAGTCTCAGCGCGGTCTGTACCTGTCCGGCGATCTGGTGCTCGCCGATGACCATGGAATCAAGTCCACAGGTCACCCGAATAGCGTGTCGAACGGCTACATCACCTTCGTACACATAAGCGACGGCCGAGACCTCGTCCTCGTTGAGGTCTGCCATGGCCCCCAGCGACGCTACGAGTCGTGCACGGGCGCTATCAAGGTCTTCACCAGTGGTGTAGATCTCGGTGCGGTTACAGGTCGACAGGACCACTGTTTCTCCGAGCTGCTTTTGCAGTTGGAGTAAGAAGTCAGGAAGGTTCCGGTCATTGACCGAAACTCTCTCCAAGAGCTCTGTTGAGGCGGTCCGGTAATTCAGCCCGGCTACAAGGAAATTCAAGTTGGCTCCGTGTTGTACGCGACAGCGACAAAACTCTAGCACAGCGTGACGAAAGTCACAAAGCTAGTCCGAGCCATTCATCGGATAAGTCCATGCTACTATCCGGTCTCCCAGTCGCAGGTGTGCGATGACCCGGTGATGAAGCCGTAAACTACCAACAATTCACCGGATTACACTTGATCAGGCCCACATATTTCGAGACCGGAGAAGGATTTGGCCCTCAACATCAAATCGCCGCAAGAGCGCGGTTACACAAACCCGGACCTACTGGTCACGACCGACTGGCTGGCCGAGCGCCTGGACGACCCGAACGTTGTCGTCGTTGACCAAGATCTGCCGGAAAACTATGCCCGAGTTCACATTCCCGGCGCCGTCGTCTATCAGGACCACTACTACAAAGAACTGTCAGGCACGCCGTACATCCAGGACGCCCGGACCTTTGCGACAACGATGGAGTCTCTCGGCATAGGTGACGCGACGACGGTCGTTGCGTACGACTCTGACGCCAACCACGTAGCCGCCCGATTATTTTGGGCGCTCAAATACTACGGCCACGAAGACGTCAAAATTCTCGACGGCGGGTTCCCGAAGTGGTTGGTTGAAGGCAGGCCTCTGTCCAGAGAAACACCGACTCCACGGCCCGCGAGTTTCACCTCTAGACCGCAGGGCGAGGTGTTTTCCGACAAGGACGATGTCCTTTCCTGCACCACCGAAAGTAATGCCATTCTGCTCGACGTCCGTACAGATGAAGAGTGGAACGGAACCAACAAGCGTGGCACGGCCCGTGGCGGCCGGATTGGCAATTCCGTCCATCTAGAGTGGAAGAACTTCATCACCGAGGGCGACGTGCCAGTTATCAAGCCGGCAGACGAGTTGCGAGAGATGCTTGAGGCAAACGGGGTGACTCCTGAGAAAAAGGTCGTCACCTACTGACAGGGTGGCATCCGTGCGTCGCACGGATTTCTGGTTCTCCAGCTTCTCGGCTACGAAAATGTCCGAGTTTACGATGGCTCCTGGCGGGAATGGGGCAACGCGATCGGCTACCCGATCGTCACATGAGCGCGTTTGATCCCGGGGGTTGATTGCGATCCATCTCCGGGCCTTTCTCCCAGTGGGAGAGGGGATGTGCGCCCCTAGTCCTATACCTTCTCCGTGCGCCTATTCGTTTCTTTGAATCATTAAGGGGATCGTGTGCCTGAGCCCTTGCGCCTTACTTCTGGACAATCTGACGACATGTTTGAGCTGTTGCGGCAGATGACCCTGATCGAGTCCCCTACTTCAGACAAGGCCGCAAACGATCGTTTGATAGAGATTGTTCGAGACCGATTTGAGACTCTTGGAGCAACAGTAGAGATCGATACGCAATCAGAGTTCGGGGACCACCTCCTCGCACGCTGGCCGGGAGAAGGCAAATCGGGACTTGTGATCGGGCACATTGACACCGTTTGGCCGATCGGGACTTTGGCCAACATGCCTTATCGGGAAGAGGACGGGAACATTTACGGCCCAGGCGTTCTGGACATGAAGGCCGGGATCTCCGCCACAATCACGGCGCTCGATATGCTCAGAGACACAGGCAACTGGCCAAAACGAGCGCTCACGGTGCTGATCAACTCGGACGAAGAGGTCGGTAGCCCAAGCTCGCGGCCGCTCGTTGAAACCGAGGCTGGTAAGTCGGCTTACACCATCGTCATGGAGCCGGGCATGGGCATTGCACTCAAGACGGCTCGTAAGGGGCTCGGTGAATTCCGGCTCCACATCAAGGGCCGAGCATCGCACGCCGGCGCTTTCCCGGAAGATGGCATCTCGGCCATCGAGGAGATGGCACATCAGATCCTTCACATACAGGCGCTTAAGGACTGGGACCTGGGCACGACCATCAATGTCGGCCTCGTAGATGGCGGATCGGCCCGCAACACCATTCCGGCCGAAGCAAACGCCGTCATCGATGTCAGAGTCACATCAGCGGACGAAGGTCACCGCGTCACGAACGCACTGCACAACATCAAGCCGGTAAACCCGGAGACCTCCCTGGAGATGACGGGGACGTTGCACCGCCCTCCGATGGAGCGCGAAGGTCCAGTGGCCGAGCTTTTCAGCCGCGTCCAGTCGATTGGTGCAGAACTCGGACTTGAACTCAGTGAGTCGTCGACCGGCGGTGGCAGCGACGCAAATTTGACCGCGGCGCTTGGGATTCCCACCATAGACGGTATGGGAGCGGTGGGTGAACACCCACACGCAGACGGCGAGTACCTGGCCATCTCAGAGTTGCCGAAGAGGGCCGAATTACTAGCCCACTGCCTCAGGAATTTGTAGGGCGATTTGATTCGCCCAACGGCCCGTCATAAGACCCGGAATCGTACGGGTCTGGTCGCTTTCCGGCCGGGATTAACAGTAGTGGCCGACCGGACGTGCGTATCACTTCGTCCGCCGTGCACCCGAGTATGGCGCGGAGCCAGCCCCTGCGAACAACAGAAGCCATGACCAGCAGGTGCTCCGGTGCCGACTCTTGAACGGCTGTCAGTGTGTGCGCCACGGGCCCTACCTCTACGCGGGTGCTTACTTCAAACCCTTCCTCCAGTAGCAGGGCCGCGTGGTCTTTGAGATACCCTTCGGCCAACTCCACAGCGCCCCGAACGAATCTCGGGGCCACGCTGCTCAGCTCCGCGGCGTGGTTGAACCCTGCTATCTCCGGCACCACGCGAATGAGTGTGATCGGCAGGTTGCCCACGCGGGCGATGCGACGGACGTAAGGAAGCGCGAACTCTGATACGCGTGTCCCGTTTAATGCCACAAGCAGTCGCGTGAGCGGAACATCTCCACTCTTCATATTCCTAGCCCGGTGTCCATTCAGTATTAGCATCGGGATCGGGGACCGGACCCGGATTTTTTCGCTGACGCTTTCCGTAACGTGTCGGAGCGCCGGATGGCGTTCACCGGCTGCCAGCGCCATCAGGTCAAATCCACCGGCCGAGGCCCGTGACACGACGGTATCAACAAGCTCCCCAGCGGCAGTAGTGGAGTGCGCCATGATGCCGACGTTATGAAACTGCTCCACCACTTCTGCAAAGTACTCCCGGGCCAGACCCTGGGCACGGTCCGTAAGCATGTTCGGGTACTCGATCTGCAAGTGACCCGTCGAACGTGATCGTGTTGGACGTAGGACGTGCAGCAACGTCAGCTCGGAATCGCACCAATTCGTCAATTGGACGAGATGGGGCAGAATTCTCTCCGTGCTCTCGGAACCGTTCATCGGGACTAGAATACGATTGAACATGGGAAAAGATTAGCCAGCGCCACTATAAACAAACCCCGCTGACTCTCGGCGAGTCTCCGATATCGCCCCGAGGCTGGCAAACTAATTCTATTCCCCCACTCGGACCCTGGCGTCGATTGGATTGAATACGAAATTTGAAAGTTGACGCCTGTGCGACGGTCCTCGTGGCGGCTAGACTAAGAACACTGTGATTCATCCGGGTCTGGATCGCCAAATTCGCCCGGGGAATCGATGTCGTTACCTGACGCTGGGCGGTTTCGCCCGATTCACACGAGAACTTCCATCACTCTTGCCGATTACCCAGTCTAAACTTGACGAAGTAGCCCTTTCCAGAGCCGAATATGAGGCGATTGTTGATCGTCTCGGGCGCGACCCAAACCCACTCGAACTCGGGTTGTTTGGATCGTTATGGAGTGAGCATTGCGGCTACAAGCACTCGAAACCGCTTCTCCGGACACTGCCTGGGGATAGTGACCGATTGCTCACCACACTCGGCACAGAGAACGCCGGTGTTCTGGACATCGGTGACGGGATGGCGATCGCTATGAAGATTGAATCCCACAATCACCCGTCGGCTATCGAACCACGTGAAGGCGCGGCGACCGGCGTCGGTGGGATCGTGCGGGACATCTTTGCGATGGGCGCTCGCCCGATTGCGCTCCTGAACTCGTTGCGGTTTGGCAAGCCGGACAGCGCCCATAACCGTTATCTGCTGGATGGCGTTGTAGGCGGAATCTCTTTTTACGGAAACTGCCTTGGCATCCCGAATATCGGTGGTGAGGTCGTGTTCGCCTCCTGTTACGACGGCAATCCGCTTGTGAACGCCATGTGCGTTGGGCTGATCGAGGACGGATTGATCATGTCCGCCCGGGCCGAAGAACCCGGAGATTTGCTGCTACTAGTCGGCTCCGATACGGGCCGTGATGGAATTCACGGCGCGTCCGGCCTGGCTTCCCGTACTTTTGAAGAGCAGAACGAACTTCGGTCCGCCGTACAGGTCGGCAATCCCTTTCTTGAGAAGGTCTTGATAGAGGCCTGCATGGAGGTTATCCAACTCGATAGCGTGGTCGGGCTGCAGGACTGTGGTGCGGCCGGAATTACGAGCGGCGCTATAGAGATGGCCGAACGCAGCAACATGGGGTTGCGTCTTGACGTGTCTGTTGTCCCCCGGCGCGAAGAAGGTATGACGCCGTATGAGGTGATGTTGTCTGAATCGCAGGAACGCATGCTGCTTGCTGTGAAACCGGGGCGTCAGCACGAGGTAGAAACCGTGTTCCGTAAGTGGGACCTGGACGCCACCCAGATCGGCGAATTCGTGGACGGTGATTCGGTTGTGATCCTGGACGGTGAAGAGGTGATGTCCGAGACTCAGATCAAAGTACTGACGGACCCGCCCGAATACGAGTTCGATCCACCAAAACCGGCCTGGATAGTGACCTTACAAACGGCCGATCTTGACGCCATCCCAATCCCGAACGAATCGCCATCAGACCTGCTTCTGAAGATGCTGGCTACTCCGAATATCGCCTCCAAACTGCCGGTGTTCAGGCAGTACGATCACCAGGTGCAGACGAACACGGTCGTGGCTCCCGGTGGAGACGCCGCTGTAATGCGACTGAAGGGCAGCAAGCGCGGTATATCTTTATCCACGGACGGCAACGGTCGTCTTTGTTACCTGGACCCATACATAGGCGGCCAAATAGCGGTCGCAGAGGCTTGCAGGAATGTGTCAGCAACCGGCGGCCTTCCGGTTGCGATCACCGACTGCCTTAACTTCGGGAGCCCGGAGACCTTAGACGGCCAGTACCAGCTTATGCAGGCGGTTGCCGGGATCAAGAAAGCGTGTGAGGCGTTCGACATCCCGGTTATCAGCGGCAACGTGAGCCTATACAACGAAGCGCCCGGTGGTGCGATCTACCCGACGCCCGTGATCGGCGCTATGGGCCTCTTGGACGATGTCCGGAAGCATGCGTCGGCCGGGTTTGCAGGAGACGGCGATGTTGTTTATCTCATTGGCTCAGCGTCAATCAAAGGGGATGCTTCGACACTCGCCGGAAGCGAGTACATGGATGTGATTCTGGGTAAGGTTGAGGGGCAGCCCAAGCTTGATCTCGATCTAGAAGTGAAGACGCAGCAAGCGTGTCGCGACGGAATCGTCGCCGGAGTTGTGCGGTCGGCTCACGACGTGTCCGAGGGTGGCCTTGCGGTCGCGCTGGCAGAGGCGGCGATTCTTGGAGAACGAGGTGTCGTGGTTGACGTCGCTCTGGGCGGTCGGTGGGACGCAGCTCTCTTCGGAGAGGCGCAGTCACGCATCATCGTGACGGTGGCTGCAGATCAAACGGGCGAGTTGGAACGGACCGCGGTAAACGCAGGCGCACCTTTGTTGCGCCTGGGCACGACGGGCGGAGACCGGTTCGTCATCGGTGATCTCGTTGACCTGTCGCTATCTGATGTGTCGGAACGGTGGATGTGCGGGTTCCGGGACGCGACACAGAACACCCCGCCAACGACCAGTTAAACCGTGTGCCAACAACTTAATTATCATTTAGACGAAGTGACGCTACGTTTGACACGATTTGACCGCGATGCTAAATTTTGAATAGTGGTTTATGAATGCGAGTGCCAGATCGGCGCTCGCTTTTCGCGACCCCATCGACGTGAGATGAATGGGATTCGCGCCCCCTGGAGGCCCCATTGCCCAGGTACGACTATCGGTGCGCTGACGACGCCTGTGAGAACGACACATTTGAGGTGTCCAAGAGTTACACCGATGATTCCATCACCATGTGCCCGGTTTGTAATGTGGAGGCCAAACGGCTGCTGTCGCCCATCGCCGTGCACTTCAAAGGCAGCGGTTTTTACGTGACCGACAATCGGGCGTCCAATGGTGCTTCAGACGTTGGTTCGACTTCGGATTCTTCCGAAAACGGGTCAAAGTCTGATTCCGAATCTGAGTCCAAGACCGAGAAGAAGTCGGAGCCCAAGTCTGAAAAGAAGTCTGACTCCGGCTCGAAGAGTTCCAAATCGGACAAGTCAGAACCGAAGAGCAAGTCTCCGTCGAGCGACTCCAACAACACTTCGAAGGCCACTTCCCCCTCTACATAGAAGGGGTTACAACAGTATCGTCAGCGTTGGACTTTCTCCGTCCGTGTCGCGCTGGCGACCCTAGGCCCGCCAGCGCTAGTACACCGAGGTCCTAGAAGGGCCATATTATTGCAATAACGCGCTCGGACTTTGACGCGTTTCAAACGACAAGCCCCTCTCCAGATCGGAAGTGGAGAATCGTTTAACCCGGTTTTCGCGGGCTGCCAAATTACTGTGCAGGCGGAGCAAACCCCCTTCGGCATTTTCGCGGACATTAATTGGCTCCTTTGATTTCGGGATAACATGATGTCTCACCGTTAATCCAGCGCAGAGGGGGCCTTTTTGCGAGCTGTTGTCCAACGCGTAAGCCATGCGTCCGTGGCCGTGGATGGTTCTGTGACCGGAAGCGCCAGTGTGGGACTGGTTATCTTGATAGGAATTACACACAATGATGGGCCGGAGGATGCGACCTACCTCCGGGACAAGATCACCAATCTTCGTATCTTTCACGGTGATGACGACGATATCGAATTCGAACGATCGGCGTTGGACGTTAAGGCCGACATTCTGCTCGTCAGCCAGTTCACGCTGTACGCATCGACTCGAAAGGGCCGGCGACCCGGCTTCACAGAGGCCGCTCCCGGAGCGATTTCTGAGCCGCTTTTTAACCAGGTGGTTGACGCGTTCAAAGAGACCGGATTACGGGTTGAAACGGGTATATTCGGTGCAAAGATGCTGGTGGAACTGGCAAACGATGGGCCGGCAACGTTCATCCTCGACACGGCCGACTGGAAGACGCCAAGACATGGTTAGACCGTCACTTATATTCAGGACAAGATCGGGAGTACATGCACGATGCAACTAGAGCCACATATCGAACAGTTCATCCATGACAACCCGCAGGGCGTGATGACGACATTCCGTAGCAACGGAATGCCGCAGCTCAGCATCGTCACGGTCTACCCGCGTGATGGCGGCGTAGGTATCTCGATCACCGAGACCCGGATCAAGTTCAAGAATCTTCTCAGAGACCCTCGCAGCTCTATCCTGGTCTCTCACGAGGACTGGTGGTCCGGGTTCCTCGTGTTTGAGGGCAGGATGGAGATGCAACACTCGGGGAACACCGATCCGGAGGAGTTGCGACGGGCCCGTCAAAATATTTTCAGCGCAACCACTCGTAGGCGTAGTGCTAATTGGGACGAGTACGACAAGCTCGTGGATGATGATAAACGAGTCGCCATGATCCTCCGGCCGGACGCTATCTACGGATCAGCGCTGGCGCGCATGGAGGCGGCGCGGGGTTAAGGAATATTGGATAACCCCGCGGGGGCGGCACTAACTCCCCACGGTTGTGACAATTACACCTTGATCGTTGATTTCGGCTCTATCCCGGGGTTTGTCCACCCGGATATTTCCTACACACCCGTCCTGTCGGAAACGCGTAGGGCATATGTCTACCCCGTGCGGTCGATGGCAATCGCCCCACACGACTGCTGCGGCGAGACGCTGTGCTCGGGGATCCGAAAGGCGTGTGTGAATTCGCCTTGTATGACTGTGACCAGAACGCCATTCCGCCCTATCCCAGTGACCTGTCCGGAATGTTCCCGTTGGGACTGACTACCCAGCTCTCCAATCGGTCGGTGGTTATGGGATCGCTTTCGCCCTCCCCGGAGTTCTAAGTGAGTCCGTCGACACAAGAGAGCGGCCATCAGGCGACCAGAAGGTGTGCGAGCCCTCGAATTGTCAGCAG
>Ga0114993_10006524_pt1 | contig 10989 bp, 8 predicted proteins | sample ArcticOcean_MG_C_FD_87042 | JGI IMG/M metagenome (GOLD analysis project Ga0114993, IMG submission 87042) | Marine microbial communities from western Arctic Ocean - ArcticOcean_MG_CB2_150 | ecosystem: Environmental > Aquatic > Marine > Oceanic | place: Arctic Ocean: Canada Basin | collected...
AGCATTTACAATGCCATCAACAAGTTCTTGGTCCACGTCACCTGCTTGCAACAGCATCGCCGATTGCACTGGTAGCAATTCATATCCAGGGACGCCCGGGCCAGCAAGCATGACGACAAACGCAAGTTTGTCATCATCCACAGCAACGAGTGGGCCGATGATTCCACCCTCACTATGTCCTATCACGCCAACTCGCAAGGGATCAATCTTTGGCTGCCACCGTGCAGCGTCGACCATGACAGATACATCTGTTGCAAAATCAACAGATGTTACATCTTTCAGAGTTTCAACATCTTCAACAACTGATCCTCCAACACCGCGATCATCGAAGCGAAGTACAGCAATTCCGTTTCGAGTGAGATAATCTGCAATCACAAGAAAGGGCTTGTGACCCATCAGTGACTCATCTCGATCTTGCATGCCGGAGCCGCTAATCAAAACGGCGCATGCAAAGGGTCCTTCACCTTCTGGAACAGTAAGCGTTCCCGCAAGCGTATGACCTTCTGGGTGAAGGGCTGTGATTTCAGTACTTGTATATAGAAACGGACCTTCAGGCATTTGGGTTCTAACAAGAATAGGTACTTCGTCAACTCTCGCAAATGCAATTGGAAACGTCATCCCCGCTTGATCCATCTGGCCAAGTAACATGGTTTGCTCGTCATTTTCTTTCACTGTAAACACAAGACCTGCCTGTGGTAATTGTGCAACGAGTTCTGCGTGTTCATTGTACGTTGCTGCAATTGGCATGTCTTGAGCACCTTGAGTTGGAACTGTTAAAAGAACAAATGTTCCTTCTTCCGATTCGCTGATTCCAAGTGTCATCTCAAGTAGACCAAACGTCGGCACCTCAATTGCACCTGAATATAGCCGTGGTTCGTCGTTGGCAGAAACTTCAGATGAAATGAGCAACAGCCAGATCGTCATTTGGCATAAGCATTGTTTCAACATCATTGTCTCCTTGGCGAGTTTACTTTTAGTCAGTTTCAATCTCAACGCACCGTGCGTCTGACCAAAGATCTTCTAGATCATAGTATGCCCGAAGTTGTGGTTCAAATAGGTGCGTCACGACAGTAATATGGTCGGTGACGATCCACGTGGCACTTGAGTCAACACTCTTTCGAAATGCTGGTAAGCCCGCTTCCTTTCCTAGTTCTGCGAGTTCGTCTGCAACCGACTTCATTTGACGGTCACTTGTACCTGTGCCAATCAACACAAAATCACAGACTTGACTCACTGTTGAAACATCAAGCAGGAGAACGTCTTCGCAGTGCCTGTCAATCAGTAAACGGGCTGCGGACACCGCGAATGCGGCGGCAGCAGCCGTTTGGTTTTCTAGTCCTGAATGTGACACTTATAGTCCCAATGCTCCCGCGACAACAGGGCCAAAGTTCACAACAAGACCTGCAAATACAACAGAAACAATTGCAATCAACTTAATCAAAATGTTAAGTGCAGGTCCTGACGTGTCTTTAAAAGGATCACCAACGGTATCACCTACAACACTCGCCTTGTGGGCATCAGAGCCTTTGCCGCCGTGCTTACCCGATTCAATGTATTTTTTGGCATTATCCCAAGCACCGCCAGCGTTTGCCATGTAGATCGCAAGTGCAAAGCCGCTTGTTAAACCGCCAACGAGTAAGCCCATCACGCCGCCTACTCCAAGGAGAAGTCCAACAATAATTGGAACTGCAATGGCGAGGATTGCTGGTCCGATCATTTCTTTTTGTGCACTTGCTGTTGAAATGTCTACACAACTTCCATAGTCTGGGTACGCAACACCATCAACTACTGTTTGTTCTTTTGGCCAATTCATCGGATCAGCGATTTCTTCGTCGCTCATGCCGTTTGCTTTGAATGCTTTTTTCATCACACCAAATTGTCTACGACATTCGTGCATCATTTCGTAAGCAGCTCGTCCAACGGCGTTCATAGTGAGCGCACAGAAAACAAACGCAAGCATTACGCCAAGGAAAATACCGCCAAGAACTTTGGGGTTCATGATAGTGACATCGTAGAAACTCAATGTTTGTTTTATTCTTGCTTTGTGTGAAGGAACAATATCAAACTTAATGTCATTCACAACGACGCGGTGAGCGTTTTCATCACTGTTCCAAGCAAAGTCAGCTGAGAGTACGCCTTCTGCCCAATCAAGTTCCCTTAATGCTGCTTCTGTTTTATCAGATGAAAGTAAGAGGCCACCAAATGTTTCGCCGTTGTGGTTTGCAACGAATTCCCTATTGCCTAAGTACGCAACTGTATTTTCTGCGGCTTCAACCATTGCGATGTCTTCAATAATTTTCTTGTCGAGACTTGTTTGAACAACTGAAACGTATGCAGCCAATAGCGCAAGTGCTGTCAATGCTGCTGAGCCAATCGCGAAACCCTTACCTGTTGCAGCGGTTGTGTTACCTAGCGAGTCAAGCATATCTGTTCGTTCACGCACGATTGGTGGCTGACCTGTCATTTCAGCGTTACCACCAGCGTTATCCGCAATTGGACCGTATGCATCGGTTGCAAGCGTAATGCCAAGCGTGCTCAACATGCCAACGGCAGCAATACCAACGCCGTAAAGACCAAGAAGGAAGTTTTCATTGCCACCTGAAAAACCAAAGGCAGCAATAATCGCTACAACGATGACGATCAATGGCGCCCATGTTGAAATCATGCCCTCTGCAATACCCGAAATAATGACTGTCGCTGCACCAGTTTCGGTTTGCTTCGCAATTCGCTGTGTTGGAGCGTGTTCGTACGAAGTGTAGTACTCAGTTGCGTACGCAATGATGAGACCAGCGGACAAACCAGTGATGATTGATGCCCATGGTCCCCACCATGTAAATCCGTCAACCTGAATATCTTTAAACAAGTAGTAGAACAAACCCCCACAAAGAACTGCGATGAGGAACGAAGCAACGTACACACCCTTGTGTAGGCCCCTTAGAAGTTCACTGAAAGATGCATTTTCTTTCGCACGAACAACGAAAACACCAACGAGTGAACAGAAAATACCAAGACCGGCAAGTGCCATTGGTGCAACTGCCAGGGACATGCCAAACTGATTAGCTAATTCAGGGGTTGCGAAGTTAATGCCCATTGCAGCTGCAGCACCAAGTGCCATTGTTGCGAGGATCGAACCGTAATAACTTTCGTACAGGTCCGCGCCCATGCCTGCAACGTCACCAACGTTGTCGCCAACATTGTCTGCAATTGTTGCTGGGTTACGTGGGTCATCTTCAGGAATACCTGCTTCAACTTTACCCACCAGATCCGCACCAACGTCAGCGGCTTTTGTGTACACGCCACCACCAACACGAGCAAATAATGCTTGGGTTGATGCACCCATGCCAAACGTCAACATAATCGAAGTAATTTCGACAAGTTGTTTACCCGGCATAACTTCGTTCCAAACATAGAACCAAACCGAAGCATCAAGAAGTGCAAAGCCCACAACGATAAGACCCATCACAGCGCCCGAACGGAACGCTACTTTCAAGCCATCATTAAGGGATTGCTTTACTGCCCATGTTGTACGCGCAGATGCGTTGGTTGCCATTTTCATACCAAACCAACCACACAAGCCTGAGAACAACCCAGCGATTGGTACGCCAACAGCCGACCAAATTGGTTGAATTCCTGCAAATCCAAGAGCTGCAAGTATTGCAACTAACACAATAAATACAACAAAAACGACTTTGTACTGGCGTTTTAAGTACGCCATTGCACCAGCACGGACGTGCTCGGCAATTTTAATCATTTCGGGTTCGCCTTCGCTTTGCGCCATTACATTTCTGCTAAAAAGAAATGCCATGATGAGGGCGACAATCGCACCAACTGGTGCGAGGTAGTACAGCTCTGGGATTGATGCTGTTGTTTCTTGAGCAAGCATGAAAAAGTTCATGTTGAAATTCTCCTAATTAGAATTCGCCCTACACGGGCTAGACTTAGTTTCTTCTTTGTGTGAGTTCGGCACACTCTGTTTGAAAATTAAATCGCCGCTGTGCGTTGCACGCGGCACATACTGTTTGTGTTCTGGGTCGTACACTCTATACACGTAGCGTGTTTTATTTCCGGCCTCGTCCACCGCCACCGCCGCCGCTACCGCCACCGCTACCGCCACCGCTACCGCCACCGCTACCGCTACCGCCACGAGTTGTTTTTGGGGGGGTTCGTTGAAGTTCTGGGTGCAATTCACGATGGATTCGTGATTCGGTTCGTCTCTTTGCACGGCGTTTTCTCTCCGAAGGCTTCTCGAAGTACTGTCGCTTCTTAACATCTTTGATCAGGTTTTCCTTTTCACAAAGTTTTTTGAAACGACGCAACATCTGACTTGCAGATTCGTTTTGCCGTGCTTTAATTCGTATCGCCATAAGTTCCTAAACCTTCCTTTGAATCAAGTATTGAGAGCCACGTATTATCATACATAGTGGGCACCATTGCAAGGGGGTGGGGGAGTATTGCTAAACCATTTGTTTTCAGAGGTTTGCAAAATGCTCAATAAGCGATATTCTGCTACTAACATGGAGTTACTCGTTGATACCTGGAATGTGTTGCATCAGACTGGCATATTGCCACCTGATCTTGCTGGTTTAGAGGTCGATGAACTCGCCTCCCTGCTCTCAAAAGGGCGTTGGGCTCGAGACAGGATATCCCTGATTTGCGACGGCACTCCCGGTACCGTACTCAAAGTTCCATCTCGCAATACAGAAATCATATACACGGGGGGAACAAAATCTGCTGATCAAGAAATTATGGATCGTGTTGCTGCTTCTTCCTCAGCAAACCGAATTGTCGTTGTGACCAACGACCGAGAAATCGTCCGTTTCATTCGAGCCAAAGGTGCGCAGCAGCTTGGGTCGGTTGAATTTCTCGAAGCGATTATTGACGATCACCAAAAGCCAGGCAAAAAAATAACTCGGAAACCTTCTGGCTTGTCACCTGAAAAAGCTGCAGCGTGGAAAGAAGAGTTTGATTTTGATCTTTCCGATTTGGATGATCTTCAAGATGAAATACTAGATACAGAAATATCGGAAACAGAATCAACGCTTCAGAAAAAAACACAAGCAAAGAAGATTCCAAACCCCCCACCACCACCTGAACCCGAACTTCCAGATGATTTAATCGACGAAGCGCGGAAGTTAGCAGAGTAAATTCACCGGAGTGAGTTTATTTATGGTTGAAGTCGCTCCCAAGACCAATCGCTGTCGAGGCAGGTGTACCGAATGCGATCGTGTAAGCGTCCGTCATGTCCTTGCCAAAATTCGATTTCGTCAAGCGAGACTCGCAACCCCCCCCAATGTTCTGGACGTGGAACGCTGCAACCCACCCACTTTGCCGTGAGCGAAGCTACCTTTGCCATCATCACCGCTCTGCTTTTCAACGGTTGTGACTGATCGCTTGCCCAAGCACTAATTTGACTTAGTTTATCTCTCGTAGCAAAATAAGCATCCGATTCTTCTTCGGTCAATCTGGAGACAATTCCCCTAATTCGTAATTGCCGCTGGCAATCATCCCAATGAAATAACATTGAGGCATGTTCGTTTGCTTCAAGATCTCTCGCCTTTGGGCTTTCAAAATTCGTAAAGAATACCCCTCCATGCTCGTCGAATCCCTTCAAGAGCACCATCCTTGAAGAAGGAACCCCTTCGCTGTCCACGGTCGAAAGTGCAAATGCAAGAGGATTTGGCTTGGAATTTGAAGCAACTGCCTCATCAAACCATTGTTGTGCACATGCAATTGGTGATTGTGATGGAGTGTCGAAGTTCATTTATGTTGAAAGTCCTAACGATAGAGGAGATATATTGCATAGAATATACGCGTGCTGCAATGACTGCGTGAAAGCCTAGCAGCGTCGACCTCAACGAAGGAGGTTAGTCATGCATGAAAAACGAAATTTTATCCTTGTACTCATTGGAACTGCGTGCCTGCTTTGGGCAATCTGGGCTTGGACGATGTCGGGAAGTGGCTTCGTTTATGAAACAAAATTATTTCCCACGCTCATTACACTGGCAATTGCAGGGTTTTTAATCTACGCCTTTAACATTGAAGATCAACTGCCTGATCGACTTGGTGAACTTGTAGGATCACATTACTTTGAAGCTGATGGAGTCTGCCTGTTTCCTCTGGTTCGAGCATCATCAAATGGTCCCGAGTTGTCAATTTATTATCAAAACAGGTTTGAAAATCCTGCTTCTGTTATCGTACATCTCCGGCCAGAACAACAATCTTTTACCGTTGTGCAAGATGCTACTGATGTTCACATTGCGTTCAGGGTTGGAGGGGGTGACGTCGGCGTGTTGCACCAACCTATTATTGTTCCGGAAACATTGCGGGGCGAAATCGTCAATGTACAAATGGTTGGCGTAAGTCACTATCCAAGAAGTCATGGTACGCGTTGGCGTCGTCATGAGGGTCGCCCCTGTGGAACGATGGATGTTGATTGGGTTGGTAACGCAATGAGAATAGGAGCTCATGAAGTCGACGGAACAATCGAGCTGAGAGATCCTGTCATGCTTCATCTTGCTATGCCAAAAAACATTGAGCAACCAGAACCACATAACACTTCGTGTCGGCAGGAGATTCTATAAAAAAGATCGCCCTTTGAGCGATCTTTTTTATTGGGTTATAAGGATGATCAATTACATCGTATACACAACATCAAGCGCTTTGCCCAATCGTTCATGCATATCTTCGAGGTGCGACTGTGAATAAATATCCAACGAAGTACTACTCGCAAGAATGTCGCCCAGTTGTTTGTGCAATGCTCGTGTGTGATACAACGCAAGTGTTCTTACTGGTCTAAACATACGGACGCGGCCTGTTGAAAGGTCAATAAGCCGATCAGTCATTTCAGCCTGCAAATTTCTTTTCATTGACGAGATCATTGGTGAACGATTTGTCCAATTATCGCCTGTTTCTTCGATATCACCATAAACAGCGTCCATAAGTGTTTCAAAAATCTCAACCATCGTCAGCGCATCCTCATCCGCTGGAACACGATATTCATTGTCGTACACCATCCCAAGCCTGCTTGGTGCAAGGATTGATGTAAGCATTGACGCTTGAAGCCCAAGAATCCTGTCGTGTACAGGCCATGTGGCATCACCACTGTCACCTCCACCGCCATACCACTTATCAACATTAAAGTGAGCAAGCAGGTTTGGAGAAAGATTGTATGCATCTTCGTTAAATATGTACTCAATAACAAAGTTTAATGCGGCTCGTTGTTGCTCTGCGGGAACAACTGTTACGGGTGGAACACCTTCTTCACCAAAGTCGCCTTTCTTGTTTCGATTAATAAATGCACCACCTATCCAATCAACTAACATTCCTGCTGCACCTGATTGCATACGTAGCGTTGTTTCATAACCTCTTCGAGCTTTAGACCAACTATCACCATCTTCAACATACGAGGTAAGTAAATCTTCACGTAGTTTTTCAACGATTCTCATTTGGTTTTGTGCATACGTCAACGGATCTTTACTAAAATCGTAACGTTTCGCAAGCGGGTCAGGACCAGACGTATCTTCGTCAGTAAGGTAGGCATTTTCTGGTTCGTTCGAACGTTTCAATACATCTTCTTCCTTACCGAGGGTGTATCCATACTCGATCGCCCATATGTCGTAGAGTCCAACGCCGATCATCGCAAAGTCACCTTGGACATCTCCTGTTCCCATGTTGAAATTGACTGGGTTGTAATCCATCACCGATGCGGTAAATGGTTTCTTGCCAGTCATATCTACAGAGTTAATCTCTTCCATCGTGTAAAGACCTGACGCCTTAAAGTTGTGGCGCAGACCAAGTGTGTGACCTACTTCATGACAAACTAATCCAGAAATGAGTGGACCAATAAACCATTCAGGAATTCCATCAAGTTTATCGTCTGTTGCTCGAGCAGTTTCTGTAGGCGGGCCCGTCTCAATAAGATCAAGCGCTTCAAGACCTAATCTTGCAAAAGCCATTTGGCTTGCAAGTTGATACGCTGCTAAACAATGTCGATCTTCATCATCTAACCATTGTGCAATTTCTGCAAGATTCTCATCGCTCGCAAGTATTGGGTCAATTAAAGACTTCCCAGGATCTGATTCACCCGCTTTTTCGCGTCGATCACGCTCAGTAAAAATTCTTGCCTGTTCAATTGGACTTGCTGTTCGAATTCGTGGGTCCCATTCTGGATAATCCTCAAGCCATTGAATATCGGAAGGTGTCAAGGAAGCCATTGCTTCTTCAGCTTTTGGAATTTGTGAATACCACCTCCAATACGCTCGAATCCAACCGTCTGTGAGAACGATGTCTGCATCAAGAATTTCACCTGTCATGGGGTGAGCTCGTGATGGGCCTATTGCAGTTGCGATATCGTTGTTCAACCAACGAAGGAAGTTATACCGAACATCTTCTGGGTCTTTTTCCATGTGCGCACCAGTTGCTTCATCTTGGTAATAGACTTCAATGGCACTGTCAATACCAATTTTTTCAAATGCTTCGTTCCAATACAACACGCCATCACGAACCCATCGTCGATACTTCACGGGGACTGTGTGCTCGATGTAAAAAACGATCGGTTTCTTTGGTGGACTCAGTGACAAACTAGAATCACTTTTTTGAAGATCCCAGCGGTTAACGTAATGAATCCACTTGTCTTCTTCATGAGGTTGACCTAAGTCACGAAAGTCGGTTGTAAAGTATCCAACTCGTTCATCTGCTTTTCGTGGTTTGTATTGACCACGTTCTGGAACTTCGCTGATTGAATAGTGAATTGTTTTGAACTGTCCACCGGTTGTTGGCATTTCCAATGCAACTTCTAGGTTTTTTGGAAATGATTTTGCTGTTTTAATTGTTGAAAGTCTGCTATTTGCACCTCTGCCTACGGAGCCAGCAATCGTTGATGCGTTATTTACAAGTAAACTGTCTAAGTCGATCACGGGTTGTCCGTTTGGTCCATTTGCAACGATAGGAACATCGATCAATACCCTATCTGTAAATATTGTGTCAACAGATGCTTTGGATGTTTTATTGCCTGTTGATCTTACGGAAACCTCTGGTGAAATGAATGCAATTCGATCGTCATATTTTCGCAAGTAGATGTACGCTTCGTTCCCTTGCAAACCAGAAAAGATGACACCAGCAGATGGGGTCACGGCAATAAAGAATTTTTTTCGCTCCCAACCCCGAGGCATTTCAAGGAGCATTTGGTTTTTTTTGTTATCCACCCAAAGTCCAAAGAGTGCACGCGAACCATCCGCCGTCGATACGACTTCGCTGAAACCTTCATTGACTTCGCTAAATTGCTTTGGTTTTGCCAAACTTGGTGCAGTTGTAATTGCAAGAGCACCAAGGGCAAGTGCTGTGAGTGTTATTCGATTCTGAAACATGGGTATGACTCCTGAAGTATCTTCTCTCCAATACGACTCTGCATTGGTTTTGTTCCCGCAATGATCTATATAAGTAGCATTCGGGGCAGCATCGGCATTCCACCTAGATCACCTCTAAACCTACTACGCGCAGAACACCCATTGTGGTTCTCGGACGTCATCAAGTCAAAACAAAAGATTGTATTATTCGAGATAATTTACAGCAGACGATTGCTTGCTTCTAAATGACGAAAACGATGTTTTTAGACAAGAATCGCCCATCGCGAGTATTTGAACGGCAAATGTAGCTGCATTGATGGCTCCTGCTCCACCAATAGCGAATGTCGCAACTGGCATTCCTTTGGGCATTTGGACTGTTGAAAGGAGTGAATCAAGCCCATCAAGTGACCACGCTTGCATTGGGCAACCTAAAACGGGCTTTTCTGTATGGGCTGCTACAACCCCAGCAAGGTGTGCCGCGCCCCCAGCTGCACAAATAAAGAGCTCTACACCTCGTTTTTCAGCGTCTGCGAGATATTCCTGAAGCCTTTGGGGGTTCCTATGGGCTGAAATGGCATTACATTCGTGGTGGACGCCGAATTTTTCGAGCGTTTCACTCGCTTTCTTCATCGTGGGCCAGTCAGAGGTACTCCCCATCAAGATGCCTACCCTTGCTCCATCTGTTGTTGTGTAATCCGCCATCGCTTTATTCTAGCATGGGAGCCTTGGCGAGGGTGCCCAAGGACATCCTAGTGCAAGCACCAAGGCATTAATCCTCGCCGCGTAACTTGGCAAGGACTGTGAAATCCTCAAGCGTTGTGACGTCTTGGTTTGAATCCGTGCCGGCAGCGACGTCACGAAGCAACCGCCGCATAATTTTACCGCTGCGGGTTTTTGGAAGTGCGTCTGTAAACTTCAAAAGATCTGGCTTTGCAATCGCACCAATTTCATTTGCGACGTGCTTTCGAAGTGCATCTTTAAGTTCTTCGGATGGTTCAAAACCATTTGCAAGAGTACAAAACGCTGCAATACCAGTTCCCTTGATCTCATGGGGCACTCCAACAACAGCTGCTTCTACGACAGATTCGTGACTCACCAAAGAAGATTCGACTTCCATTGTTCCAAGGCGGTGACCAGAAACATTGATCACATCATCGATGCGACCCATGATCCAAAAGTTATCGTTCTCGTCAATTCGTGCACTGTCACCAGCAAGATACATTCCATCGACTCGGCTGAAATACGTTTCAATAAACCGATCGCGGTCACCAAAAATTCCACGCAGAGTTGAGGGCCAAGGCTTTCGTATAACCAACAACCCTCCAGCGTTCTTCTCTACTTCTGAACCATCATCGTTGACAACAGCTGCGTGAATACCAAAGAATGGTCGCGTACATGAACCGGGTGTCGTTGGGGTTGCAGCAGGAAGCGGGGTCAACATATGACCACCCGTTTCAGTTTGCCACCACGTATCGACAATAGGGCAATTGTTCCCACCAATTGTTTCGCGGTACCACATCCAGGCTTCTGGATTGATGGGCTCTCCAACTGTTCCCAAGATTTTCAAAGAACTCAAATCATGCTTTTGGGGGTATTCGTCCCCCCACTTCATGAATGCTCGAATAGCAGTTGGGGCAGTATAAAA
>Ga0114993_10006526_pt1 | contig 10987 bp, 11 predicted proteins | sample ArcticOcean_MG_C_FD_87042 | JGI IMG/M metagenome (GOLD analysis project Ga0114993, IMG submission 87042) | Marine microbial communities from western Arctic Ocean - ArcticOcean_MG_CB2_150 | ecosystem: Environmental > Aquatic > Marine > Oceanic | place: Arctic Ocean: Canada Basin | collected...
CTAAAATTAAGAACTTTAACATTAAATAGTCTAGCAATATAGAAATGACCAAACTCATGGAATGTTACTAAAATTCCTATAGCTATAAAAAACCCTATTATGCTTTGTATTATTTCCATTTTATATTTTCTTAATCAGTTCTTTTGTATATTTCCTTGTTAATTCATCGCTAGCTAATATAGAAGAAAGCGTGCTATTTTTTTTAGCAGGAACATGTTTTAAAGCCTTTTCAATTATAACTGGTATATCGGTAAATTTAATCTTATTTTCGAGAAATTTTGATACTGCAATTTCATTAGATGCATTAAGAATAGTTGGCGCATTAAACCCCATTTTAAGTGCTTTAAAAGCTAAATCTAAACATTTGAACTGACCTCTCTTAACTTCGGAAAATGTTAAATTATCAAACTTATTACTATCTAATGATTTAATATTTAATTTATATCTTCCGGGCCATGAAAGCGCATAGCTTATTGGGATACGCATATCATGATCACTCATATGAGAAATGGTGGATCCATCATAAAACGAGACTAAGGCATGTATTATGCTTTGAGGGTGCACTAATACTTTTACTTGATCAGATTTGAGGCCAAAAAAGAGACAGGCTTCTATGACTTCAAAACCTTTATTCATCATAGTCGCAGAATCAACCGAAATTTTTTTTCCCATCTTCCAATTAGGATGTTTTATTGCTTGAGCTACCCGAACATTTGAAAGTTTATTATGAGAATAATTCAGAAACGGACCTCCTGATGCAGTTAATGTTATTCTTTTGATAGATTTACTATAAAAGTTTTTAGTTCCAATATTATATTCTAAGCCTGACGACATTAATATCTGTAAAATAGCATTATGTTCGCTATCAACTGGTATTAAGATAGCCCCACTAATTTTGGCAGCTTTTATTAGCAAGGTTCCAGACATGATGAGGGATTCTTTATTTGCTAATAATATTTTTTTTCCAGCTTCAACTGCCCTAAATGTTGGCTCGAGTGCGGCAGCACCAACTATTGCTGACATTACGCAATTGCATTTTTTATGGCTAGATACATAATTATAATTTTTTTTTCCATATAATATAGTAGTTTTACTATTTATTTTTTTACACATTACTATTAATTTATCAGCATGGGTTTTATCTAAAACTACAGCAAAGTCAGGATTTGTTTTTTGTATCTGTTTAAAGAGTAACTTATAATTAGATTTAGCGGTTAAGGCAAATATTTTAGGTTTCTTATCTAATTGATCTATTACTGATAAGGTATTTATTCCAATTGTGCTAGTTGAACCAAGTATTGTAAGTTTCATTATAAGAATAACCAAAATTGTATAATTGCAACAACAGGAAGATAACTATCAATTCGATCTAACAAACCACCATGTCCTGGGAGAATATTGCCCATATCTTTAACATTATGGTGACGTTTGAAGACACTTATAAATAAATCTCCAACTGTGCAAAATATGCAACATAATACCACAAAAATTATATCAGACGCTAAAACAGGTATTGAAAGATAATATATGAATATCAAATAAGAGATGAATAACGGTATTAGTATTGAAGCAATAAGGCCTTCAATTGTTTTTTTTGGACTAATGCTTTGACATAATAATTTATTACCAAAGTTTCTACCTACAAAATAACCAGAAATATCAGTCATAGAAATTAACGAAATTAAAAATATATAATAATAATTCAAATTAGAAACTTCAGTATGTGAGAAAAGTAAATAGCTATTAGTATTTGTTACAGAGGCAGTACTTGTGCTTGCAAATGAAATTAAAAGAAACCAAGTAAAAAGAATCATCACTAAACCCAGCAAATTAGATCCTTTTTTAATAATATTCTTTGTAATTTTAAAATTACAAATTAGATCAATCAATATAATATTCCAAAATATAAGAGAGATTGAATTAATAATAACAATATAGGTATGTGATGAAAAAAACAGAATAAATATAAACATAGAAAAAACTAATAAAGCAAGCAACTTATATTTATCTTTCTTTCTAACTTGCGAGACTGTCAACCATTCATTATAAGCTTGGATTGATATTAATGAAAAAATTAGAGCCAAGAGAAAAGGGTTAAAATAAACTAAAATAAAAATAAAAAAACCTGCAAGTATCAAACCAGTAATAATACGATTAAACATCTTTTTTTAAATTATTTTTCTGGTTTTCAAGAGCCCCAAATTTTCTAGTTTTATTTTGAAAAAATTTAATAGCAGCATCCAGCTCATTTTCATTAAAATCAGGCCAAAGACAATTAGTAAAATATAGCTCCGTATATGCATGTTGCCATAACATAAAATTGCTTAGTCTTTGTTCTCCGCCTGTTCTAATTAAAAGATCAGGATTATTTGTTTTCAGCGAAAGATGTTTCTGAATATTGTCAGCATTAATTTCATTTATATTAATATTATTTTCATTAGAAGAAATAAAACACTTGAATGCATTAATTATATCCCATTGTCCGCCATAATTTATTGCAAGATTTAGATGCATGCCTTTGTTGTCTTTAGTAGTATTTTCTGCAAATGCAATATTATTAAGAAGTTTCTTATCAAAGGCTTCCATATTTCCTATAAACTTAATTACAATATCATTAGAATTTAATTCATCCAGGTATTTGTTTATAGATTCACTAAATAAATTTATTAATAAATTTACTTCATATTTAGGTCTTTTCCAATTCTCACTACTAAATGCAAATAGCGTTAAAGCAGATACTTGTCGTAATGTACAAGCATCAACAATTCTTCTTATAGATTTAATTCCGGCACGATGACCAAAAGCTCTGGGCATATTTTTACTATTAGCCCATCTGCCATTTCCATCCATTATTATAGATATATGATTTATGTTTTGATTTAACATGGTTAAATTTCGCTAATTTCTGATATTTTTTTCTCCACCATTTCTTCAGAGTTTTTAATAAATTTATCAGTTATTTCTTGTATTTCAATAGTATAATCATGTTCAAAATCTTTCGAAATTTTTTTATCTTTTTCTAAGTTCGAGATATTGGTGTTAATATTTCTACGAATGTTTCTTAGCGATACCTTTGTATTTTCTCCTTCTTTTTTTAAAATTTTAATCAATTCAACTCTGCGCTCTTGAGTGAGAGGGGGAATTTTAATATGTATATTTAGTCCATTCACTACCGGTGACAACCCTAAATCAGAAGTTAATATGGCTTTTTCTATAGATTGAAGTGCGTTCTTATCCCATACATTGACAGTGATTGTTGCGGCATCTGTAACAGTGATACTTGCAAGCTGCTTAAGGGGTGTTTTGGCATCAAAATAGTCCGCCTCTATTTGATCTAACATACTAGGGTTAGGTCTCCCTACTCTTATTTTATTTAAAGTTTGGCGCAGGACTTCAATAGCTTTATTCATGCTATCTTGAGTATCTTTTTTAATTTCTTCAAACATAATTATATTATTTTAGTTCCTATATTATCATCATGTAGAACTTTTTTTAAGTTTCCTTCGGTGAGTATGTTAAAAACTCTTAATGGTATTTTGTGTTCTTGGCACATTACAACGGCTGTTGTATCCATTACTGATAGATTCTTTTTGATAATATCAGAATAAGTTATACTTTTAAAAATTTTAGCATCTTTGTTTTTGACAGGGTCAGAGTCATAAATACCATCAACCTTTGTCCCTTTTAACATTATTTCAGCATTTAATTCAATTGCTCTTAAGCTTGCAGCTGAGTCAGTCGTAAAAAATGGGTTGCCTGTGCCGGATGCAAGAACTACTACACGTCTTTTTTCTAAATGTCTTTCTGCTCTCCTTTTAATATATTTCTCACAAACAGCATTTACACTTAAAGATGACATAACCCTACAGGGTATATCTATTTTTTCTAAAGAGCTTTGTAAAGCTAGAGAATTAATTACGGTAGCTAACATACCCATATGATCAGCAGTAACCCTTTCTATGCCGAGTTTTTCTAAATCAGATCCTCTGTAGAAGTTACCGCCACCTAGAACTATGATTAATTCTATATTATCTTCATACACAGAATGTATCTGATTTGCTAAGCTTGTAATGACTGAACCGTCTATACCGTAGTCTTTTTTTCCAATTAGAGCTTCACCACTTAGCTTCAGCAACACTCTCTTGTATTTGACATTTGTCATAAATAGATAAATTTATTTAATCTGGCTATACACTTCTTTCGCAAAATCTTCTTCTTTTTTTTCAATACCTTCGCCCAATTGATATCTAAAAAACTCAAGTATTTCATTATTCTTAATTATTTTTCCAAGAGTAGTAGTGTTGTCCTTTATAAACGGTTGATTCAACAAAGTATTCTCTGTGATAAATTTTTTAATTTTTCCATCTAAAATATTTCTCTTTATATCATCTTTTTTGTTTATTTTATCAAGCTCAGCCTTATATATTTCTTTTTCGTTAGTTAAGACATCTTTATCTAAAGATTCTTTATTTAAACCCAAGGGGTTAGAGGCAACAATTTGCATACAAATATCTTTGCCAAGTTGTTCATCATTATCTTTTAAGACAATCATTGCTCCAATTTTATTATTATGAGTATAACCAGCAACATAATTATTTGGTTTATCTTTCAAAATATAACGTCTGATACAAATATTTTCACCCAATTTAGTTATAGATTTCTTTCTTATTTCTTCCATGCTTCTAATCAGGTCTTCATCATTTGATTGCATAAATTCATCAAGGTTATTGTATGGTGATTCTATGATTAAAGAAGAAACTTTATTTACAAAACTTAAAAAATCTTTACTCCTTGCTACAAAATCAGTTTCAGAATTAATTTCAATTAACAAAAATTTTTTATTACTTGAATGGAAGGATATAATTCCTTCGGCTGCTATACGAGAAGATTTTTTATCAGCTTTAATTCCTTCTTCAGACCTCATTAGCTTGACTGCATCATCTAAATCATTATTAGCTCTATTTAGATATTTTTTACAATCTAAGATTCCAGCTCCCGTTATATCTCTAAGTTGTTTTAGAAGGTCTAAGTTATTTAACATAATTATATCTTTTTAGTTTATTTTTTAGGGTCTGAGTCAATCTTGATAGTTTTTTTAGCCATAGTTTTTGGTTTATCTTTCTTGGGTTCAACATTTATGACTTGTTTCTTTTTAAGGCTTTTTGGTTTTGCTATAGCAGTTTTCTCATTAACAGATTCTTTAGTAGCTGGTATTGAAAACTTACTTTTTGTTTTCATGATAGTTCCTGAAATTTCTTTAATGAATAATTCTAATGAAGACATTGAGTCATCGTTTCCTGGTATCATATAATCAACACCATCAAATGAGTTGTTGCTATCAACGATTGCAATTACAGGTATATTTAATTTATTTGCTTCTTGTATCGCTATTTTTTCATATTTTGTATCTATTACAAATAATGCATCTGGAAGTTTTTCAAGGTCTTTAATTCCAAATAAATTTTTTTCAAGTTTTGCTATTTTCTTTTTAATTACCAATGATTCTTTTTTTGTCATGTTTTCTAGATTAGAAGATGCCAAGAAAGTTTTTAAATTATCTAATTTTTTTATAGAATTTTTTACAGTATCAAAATTAGTTAACATCCCTCCTAACCATCTATTATTAACATATGGCATTTTTGCTTCTTGAGCATACTTAACTATAAGATCACGAGCTGCTCTCTTAGTCCCAACAAATAATATCTTTGAATTATTTTTCGCAAGTTTCTCTATGAAATTAATAGCAGAATTAAAATGAACTATGCTTTTTTCTAAATTGATAATATGGAGTTTTTTGTATGTAGTATATATGAAGGGACGCATCTTAGGGTTCCAGTATTTTGATTGATGACCAAAATGAACTCCTGCTTCAATCATTTGTTTGATAGATAAATTTGACACGTATTTACTTACTCCTCTGTTTATCCGACTGTTCTGTTATTGAATATTTCTTCATAATTTATATTGATAGGAAGTTTTTAGCATATTTACGTGGATTCAACAATAGAAATCTGATAATTTGGCCTAAAAAGTGCTATTTGGGTAATATAATTATGGCTCATATTAAATCAAGCAATGATATTGAAAAAATGAGGGTTGCAGGAAAACTTGCATCTGAGGTTTTAGAAATGATAGAACCACATGTTGTTGCTGGTATTTCCACAGAAGAACTTAACTCAATATGTCATAAATTTATTATTGAGAATCAAAATGCTATACCGGCACCATTGAATTACAAAGGATTTCCAAAATCAATCTGTACATCAGTTAACCACCAAATATGTCATGGTATTCCATCAAACGACAAAAGACTTAAGAATGGAGATATTATCAACATAGATGTTACAGTAATAAAAGATGAGTTTCATGGTGATACAAGTAAAATGTTTTTAATTGGAAAGCCATCTATTCTGGCAGAAAGGCTTTGTAGGGTTACTAGAGAATGCATGTTTAAAGCTATTGATTTGGTGAAACCAGGGCTTCATGTTGGTGATATTGGAGCGGTAATTCAAGATCATGCAAATAAAAATAACTTTACTGTTGTAAAAGATTATTGCGGGCATGGGATTGGAAAAAATTTTCATGAAGCTCCTCAAATACTTCATTATGGAATTAAGAATACAGGTATAACTCTTGAAGAAGGAATGACATTTACTATTGAGCCAATGATTAATGCTGGCAAAGAAAAAACAAAGCTTCTTAATGATGGTTGGACTGTCGTAACACAAGACCATTCTTTATCAGCTCAATGGGAGCATACAATTTTAGTTACTAATAATGGCCATGAAATTTTGACTGTTCGCAATGAAGAATTAAATGTGGAGCAAGTATCATGAAAAATACAGAAGTTATCAAAGTATTATCTAATCTAATTAAATGTAAATCTATAACTCCAAATGATGATAGTTGTCAAACCTATATAGGCGGATATTTAAAACAATTGGGATTCAATATATATTTAAAAAAATATGGAGATGTGAGTAATATAATTGCAAAAAAAGGTTCAAGTGGGCCAGTTATTGCATTTGTTGGACATACTGATGTCGTCCCTACTGGAGATATTGATCAGTGGTTCTCAAATCCTTTTGAGCTAACTGAGTTAAAAGGTAAATTATATGGAAGAGGTACATCAGACATGAAAGGAAGTGTTGCTTGCATGATGTTAGCAATAAAAAAATTCTTGGAAGAAAATAGTAGTCATGATGGAACAATTATGATGATTTTGACTAGTGACGAGGAAGGAGATGCTATAAATGGCATACAAAAACTAGTAAGCAATAATGATCTAAAAGAACATAACATTGATATGTGTTTGATAGGTGAACCAGCATCCAAAAATAAATTGGGCGATACTATTAAAAATGGAAGAAGAGGGTCGCTGTCTGGCACAATAGTTATTAAAGGTGTACAAGGACATATTGCTTATCCTCATAATGCAAAAAATCCAATTCATTTATTTGCTCCAATTTTAGATAAATTAGTCAATCAAGAATATGATAAAGGAAATGATTATTTTCCTCCTACCAGTTTTCAAATCTCAAATGTTAATAGTGGTGTTGGAACAGGAAATATCATTCCTGGTGAATTAACTTTTGATTTTAATTTCAGATACTCTCCAGAAAGCACAAAAGAAATACTTCAAAAAAATGTAAAAGATATTCTAGATAATAGTGGAGCTGATTATGGTGTCGAATGGTATCATTCTGGCGAGCCATATTTGACAACTGAAAAAAAACTACTCAACGCTTGTATAGATTCTATAGATAGCGTTCTTGGAATAAAACCATCAGTGTCAACTGATGGTGGTACTTCAGATGGAAGGTTTATGGCTAAAATTTGCAATGAAATAATTGAGTTTGGCCTCATCAATGAATCTATTCATAAAATTAATGAATATACCACCGAACAAGACCTAAATGACTTAATTAATATATATAAAAAATTACTAAATAAAATTTTAACTTAGTTAAGTTAAAAAAGAAGATTTAATAAGATTTTTTGTATACTCAGTTTGAGGATTATCTAATATTTGGTTAGTTGTATTTGATTCTATTATTTTAGACTCTTTAATTACATACACTCTATGTGAAATTGATCTTATAACTTTTAGATCATGACTGATAAAACAATAACTTAAGGAATATTTTTTCTGTAAAGAAACAAGGAGTTCCAAAATATTTTTTTGAACTAACACATCTAGCGCGCTGGTTGGTTCATCTAATATTATTAGTTTTGGCTTCATCGATAAAGCTCTTGCTATCGCAATTCTTTGTCTTTGACCGCCAGAAAACTGATGTGGATATCTTTGAAGCATATTTTCTGATAAACCCACTTCTTTTAATAGATTTTTACAAGTATCTCTAACTTTTTCCTCTGAGATAGCTTTATCAAAAGCCAAGATTCCTTCGGAAAGAATTTCTTTGATGGTATACCTGGGAGATAGTGAAGAAAATGGGTCCTGAAAAACTATTTGAAATTTTTTTCTGAATTTTCTTAGATGTTTTGAGGACATAGCGCTTATATCTTCACCATCAAAAACTATTGTCCCATCATAACTAAGCAGCTGTAGAATAGTCATCGCTAATGTTGTTTTACCAGACCCTGACTCACCAACAATTCCGATTGTTTCTCCCACTCTAATATTAAGATTAATATCATTTAATGCTGAAAAATACTTTCTATTATTTTTAAAAAAACTATTTTTGACTAAGAATTTACAAGAGAGATTTTTGATATCTAACAAAATATTATCTTTAGGTGGATTACCCACCAATCTTTTCGGATTACTGGATATTAATCTTTTTGTATACTCATGCTGTGGATTAGTAAATATTTTATTTGTGTAGCCTTGTTCGATTATACGTCCATCCTGTAAAATAATTAATCTATCTGAATATTTTTTTATAAGATCTAAATCATGAGATATTAATATTAACGACATTTTTCTCTCTTTTTTAAAATCTTGAAGTAATTCTAATATTTGAAGTTGAAGCGTAACATCTAATGCGGTTGTTGGTTCGTCAGCTATAAGGATATCGGGACTACAAACTAATGCTATAGCAATCATTACTCTCTGTCTTTGCCCGCCTGAGAGCATATGAGGGTAGCTTTGAAGAATTTTCTCATGATCTTCTAGTCCTGTTTTTATTATAATATTTTTTGATAAATCTTGTACTTTTTTATTATCATTGGTTATATGCAATTTAATAATTTCTGTTAACTGCGTATTTATAGTTAGAACAGGGTTCAGGGAAAGCATCGGTTCCTGAAAAATCATAGATATTTTATTTCCACGAATTGACTGTAAGCTACGATCATCTAAATTAAGAAGACTCGTATCTTGATAATTAATTTCTCCTTTTTCAATACTAAAAGTAGTTTTATCAAGCAGACTCATTATTGATAAACCTGTTAAAGTTTTTCCAGACCCTGATTCTCCAACAATCCCTAAGGTCTCACCTTTTTCTAAATTAAAACTAACATCTTCCAATAACATTTTATTAGGCGAATGTTTATTTTTTAGATTAAGATTTTTAATTTCTAGAATATTCATGATGATCGCGTATCAAGAGATTCTCTTACACCTTCTCCAATAAAAATTAAAAGTAGCAGCGTACCTACAAGAACAAAAAATGTTGACAAAGATAACCACCATGCTTCTATATTTTCTTTTCCTTGCGAAAGAAGTTCTCCTAAGCTTGGTGTATCTGGGGGAACACCAAGTCCTAGAAAATCTAAACTTGTGAGTATTAATATTGCCCCACTAATTCTAAACGGCAAAAAAGTTATAACTGAAACCATGCTATTAGGAAGAATATGTTTTAAAATAATTTTTGTGTTCGTTAATCCAAGAGTTCGAGCAGCGATTACATATTCCATATTACGTCCTTTTAAAAATTCTGCTCTCACATAATCAGATAAACTCATCCATCCAAAAAGAGATAAAAGAATAATTAATAATGAAATACTTGGTTCAAATAATGATGAAAAAATTATTAAAAGATAAAGTTCAGGCATAGACCCCCATATTTCAATAAATCTCTGTAAAAAAAGATCTGTTTTACCAGCAAAATAGCCTTGAATGGCGCCAAAAAAAACACCTATTACAATTCCAATAAATGTAAGAACAAAAGCAAAGATTACTGAAAGCCTGAAACCATATATAAGTCTTGCTAAAACATCTCTGCCTCTATCGTCTGTTCCAAGATAATTATATTTTGATGGAGGGGCGGGATTTGGGGTTGAATTACTTAAATTTATACTATCATAAGAATGTGGATTAAAAGGAAAAACTGCCCAGTTATCTAGCTCATTAATTCTTCTTATCATAAAGCTATCTTTATAATCTGCTTCTGTATCGAAGTAACCACCAAAATTTTTCTCACTGTATGAAATAACTATTGGGTAATAAATCTTATCATCTATTTTCATTATTATAGGGTTATCATTACTCAAAAGTTCAGCAAAAAGACTCAAGAAAAAAATAATAACAAAGATATAAAGGCTGTATTTATTTCTAGCATTAGAAGAAAATTTTTTCCAGAATATTTTGTCTTGGTTAAAAATATTCATTTATTTTTCCCAGAGTCTACTGAACTAAATTGTATTCTTGGGTCAACAAAAACATAGCTAATATCGGTAAGAAGTTTTGCAATTAACCCAAGAAGAGTAAAAAGAAATAATGTGCCTAAAACTACTGGATAATCACGATGTAATATTGATTCATAAGATAACAAGCCAATTCCATCTAAAGAAAATATAGTTTCTATCAGGATGCTTCCGGTAAAGAATGCAGAAATAAATTGAGCTGGAAATCCTGTGAGAATTGGTATTAAAGCATTTTTAAAAATATGTCTATATAGAATAGCATTCTCACTTAACCCTTTAGATTTTGCTGTTAATACATATTGTTTATTTATTTCTTCAATAAAACTATTCTTGGTAAGCATAGTCATTATAGCAAAGCTTCCTATAACTGAAGATAGTA
>Ga0114993_10006541_pt1 | contig 10975 bp, 12 predicted proteins | sample ArcticOcean_MG_C_FD_87042 | JGI IMG/M metagenome (GOLD analysis project Ga0114993, IMG submission 87042) | Marine microbial communities from western Arctic Ocean - ArcticOcean_MG_CB2_150 | ecosystem: Environmental > Aquatic > Marine > Oceanic | place: Arctic Ocean: Canada Basin | collected...
ACACTACAGAAATTTTTTCATCACTTTTAGATGATCTCAATACTCCAAAATATTTTGCTAAGTTACACGAATTATACAACGCAGCATCTAAAGGAGATAAGAAAAAAAAAAATGAATTTAATGAATCTTGTAGATTAATTGGAATTTTTAATGAAAAAAAAGATGTATTAAAGAAAAGAAAACAATCATTAGCTAAAGTTGATGAAAAATATATTTTAGAGAAAATTGAAGAAAGAATTAAAGCTAGAAAATCAGGAGATTTTAAACTTGCTGATAAAATTAGAGATGATCTCCTTGAAAATGAAATTGTTATAGAGGACAAGAAAAATAAAACTGAATGGAAATATAAATGAGTAAAGATAAAATATTTATTTTTGACACCACTTTGAGAGACGGGGCCCAGACCGAAGGCGTTGACTTTACTGTTAATGATAAAGTTAAGATTGCAAAGACACTTAATGAAATAGGGGTAGATTATATAGAAGGTGGTTGGCCTGGCGCCAATCCAACTGATACAGAATATTTTAACATTTCACAAAATCTTAATAAAAGTATTTTTACTGCTTTTGGCATGACTAAAAAACTAGGTAGAAGTGCTGACAATGATCCAAGTTTAGCTCCAATTCTTAACGCTAATACAAAAGCAGTATGTATTGTAGGTAAGTCATGGGATTTTCATGTTGACGTTGCCCTAGGAATTACAAAAGAAGAAAATTTAGCAAACATTAAAGAAACAGCTAAATATTTTATCAAAAATAAAAGAGAATTTATTTTTGATGCCGAGCATTTTTTTGATGGATACAAAAATAATCCTGCCTATGCTTTAGATTGTTTAAAACAAGCTTTTGATGAGGGAGCAAGGTGGTTAGTTCTTTGTGACACAAACGGAGGAACTTTACCTCATGAAGTCGGAGACATTATATCTGAAGTCTCAAAATCTATACCTGGAAAAAATTTAGGGATACATGCTCATAATGATACTGAAAATGCAGTAAGTAATTCTCTAACAGCAATTTTAGCTGGCGTACGTCAGATTCAAGGAACAATAAATGGCTTAGGAGAAAGATGTGGTAATGCAAACATTATGTCAATAATTCCAACTTTATTTTTAAAAAAAACTTTTAGTAAAAAGTTTGAATTAAATATAAAAGCAGAAAAATTATCATCTCTTACTGACTGCTCAAGAATGCTTGATGAAATATTAAACAGAAAGTCTAATAAAAGTTCAGCTTATGTTGGTGCATCGGCTTTTTCTCACAAAGGTGGACTACATGTTTCTGCAGTTCAAAAAGATCCAAAAACATACGAACACATTGATCCAAAACTTGTTGGAAATCATAGAAACATAATAGTTTCTAACCAAGCAGGTAAATCAAATATTTTATCTAGATTAGAAAAATATGGAATTAAAATTGATCCCCAAGATCTAAAAGTGCAAAAAATTTTAGAAAAAGTTAAAGACAGGGAGTTTTCCGGTTATTCATACGATGGTGCCGATGCTTCTTTTGAATTACTAGCAAACAGACTTCTTGGGAAAGTACCTGATTATTTAAAAGTTTATAGTTATAGTGTAACCGTAGAAAAATCCGAGAAACTAAACACTAATGCAGAAGTAGTTTTTTTAATTGATGGAAAGAAAATTAAATGTACTGGGACAGGAAATGGTCCTGTTAACGCACTTGATAATGCAATCAGAGAAAATTTTTCAAAAGTAGAAAAATATTATAATTTTTTTTCAGATTTAAAATTATTAGATTATAAAGTAAGAATATTAAATACAGGCACAGAAGCTATAACGCGAGTATTAATTGAAAGTACAGATAAATCAGGCGTAAGTTGGTTTACAATAGGAGTATCTCCAAATATTATTGAAGCATCATTCAAAGCCTTAATTGACAGTCTTGATTATAAACTTTTTAAAGAAAAGGCACCAGCAAACTTAAAACTAAATGCAAAATAAATTTGGATTTATTTTAGTAAACCCACAACTTGGTGAAAATATTGGAGCCTGCGCAAGAGCACTAAAAAATTTTGGTTTTTTAAATCTTAATATTGTATCCCCAAGAGATGGCTGGCCAAATACCAAAGCTAGAATGACATCAGTTGGTGCCTACAATGTAATTAAATCTGCAAAAATTTATAATACTGTTAACGATGTTGTTAAAAAATTTGATTTAGTTTTTGCAACAACCGCAAGAAAAAGAGATATTAATAAAAAACATATTTCAATAATTGGCTTTATTAAACGTCTATCTAAACACAAAAAATCAAATATAGGAATCATGTTTGGTCCAGAAGCTTCAGGACTTTCTAATTATGATTTATCTTTATCAAATTTTATTATTCAAATCCCCACTTCAAGTAAGCTAACTTCGTTAAATTTATCTCACGCAGTAATTGTTGTTTGTTATGAAATTTACAGATCCTTAAATTTTACTAAATTTAGGAAGGAAAAAATATTAACTAAATTGGCCTCTAAAAGGTCAATCAAAAACTTGATTAAATTTTTAGAAAAAATGTTAGATGATAAAAATTTTTTTAAACCTCCCGAGAAGAAAAATTCTATGATTTTGAATATTAATAACATTTTTGGTAGACTAGAATTAAACGATAAAGAAATAAGGATTTTGTTTAGTATTTTTAGCTCTTTAAGCAAAAAACAGTAAGCATAGTATAATTGACAAACACCATACAAAGTTTATAAAACACTCACTTATAAAAATGACAAAAAGAATTAACGCCAAACATAAAGTAGATCGTAGATTAAAAGTTAATCTATGGGGCAGACCCAAGAGTCCATTTAACACAAGAGCTTATCCGCCAGGTCAACATGGACAAAACAGAAGAGGCAAGCCAACGGATTATGGCATTCAACTTAACGCCAAACAAAAATTAAAATTTTACTATGGAAATATTAACGAAAGACAGTTTCGAAATATTTATAGAAAAGCAATTACTAAAAAAGGTGACACAACTGAAAATTTAATTGGATTTTTAGAAAGAAGATTAGATACAGTTATTTATAGAGCTAAATTTACACCCACTGTTTTTGCCGCAAGACAACTTATTAATCATGGACACATAAAGGTGAATAAAAAGAAAGTAAATATTTCTAGCTATCTAGTTAATGAAACTGACATTATTGAAGTTAGGGAAAAATCAAAAACCTTAACTGTTATTGACGGAGCCCTCTCTAGCAAGGAAAGAGAAGTTCCAGAATACATACAGTTAGACGACAAAAATAAAACTGTAAAACTGATTAGAGTTCCTAAATTTGCTGAAGTTCCGTATCCAGTTATAATGGAGCCAAGTTTAGTTATTGAATACTATTCAAGATAATATTGAATTTTTTTAGTTTATACAAAAGACAATTTTTATTTTTTTTTAAAAAAAAAATTAATATTGACCCTGATACAAAAGCAAAAAAATTATCTCTCGAAAATCTTTTTATTAAATATGGATCTGATAAATCAAATTTTTGGAAAAATAAAAAAGAAAATGGTCACGGTTACACTAAGTATTACTTAAAACATTTAGAAAAATTAAAATATAAAAAATTAAATGTATTAGAAATTGGATCCTATGCTGGAGCTTCTGCCGCAGCTTTCTCTAAATATTTTCCAAATTCTAAAATATATTGTTTAGATATAAATATCTCAAATTTTAAATATATTTCAAAAAAGATTTGTGTTTTTGGGATAGATGCAACCAAAGAAAAAAGTGCCAAAAGTTTCTTAAAAAAAACAAATATTTCTTTTGACCAAGAATATTTTGATATTATTATTGATGATGGGTCACACAAATTAGATGATATTTTAAAAGTTCTGAAATTTTTTTTTAATTATCTGAAATCAAAGGGCTTTTATATAATTGAAGATTTTAAACATCCAAATTTTTTTAAACATCTAGATGATCCTAATGAACCTAAAATAGACAAATTTATTAACTATATAAATAAAAAGAAAAAATTTAATTCTAAAATTTTAGATGTAGATTTTCAAAAAAAATTATTTACTAAAATTAACTATATTAAGGATTATCAAGGAATATCTAAAATTTCAAATATAGCTTTTTTAAAAAAAAATTAAATTATTGATTTATTTTTTAACAATTCTTTTAGTTCTCCTTTTTCAAACATTTCTTTAACGATATCGCAACCGCCAATAAATTCTCCTTTTATGTAAAGCTGAGGTATAGTTGGCCAATCACTGTATTCTTTTACTCCCTGTCTGATATTTTCATTCTCTAAAACATTAATTCCTTTATAATTTACATTTAAATGTTTTAAGATGTTTGAAACAGCCATTGAGAAACCACATTGAGGCGCTTCCGGTACTCCTTTCATAAAAAGACAAATATCGTTTTTATTAATTATATTTTTAATTTCTGTCTTTGCGTCCATAATTATTTGACCTCTGTTGTTATTGACAGCGCATGTAATTCGTTACCCATTTTTCCTTGCAATGATTTATAAACAAGTTTGTGTTGTTCAATTTTTGATTTCCCACTAAATATTTTTGAACTAATTTTTGCAGAATAGTGATTATTGTCACCTATTAAATCCTTAATTTCTATAGTCGCATCTGGTATAGAACTTGTTATCAGTTTTTTAATTTCTTCAATTGATAGAGCCATTAGTAATTATTGTACCATTTGTTGTTAGCTTTATATAGATCATTTATATGAATTTTTAATGTATCAGGTATTTCAAAATAATCATTTTGTACAGTTGCTACCGATTCATTGAAAATATTATTTTCTTCAAGGATTTTTTTAACTTTATTTAAATTAATTGGCTCAATTTCTATTAAGTATCTTCCTTGATCTTCACCAAAATAGTATTCCATTGAATTTGAGAGTTTTTTTGGTCTATCTATTTTTAAACCACATCCAGAAGATAAGCTCATTTCTGCAAAAGCCAATATTAAGCCACCAGCTGATATATCGTGAACAGAAAAAACTAACCTATCATTTATAAGTTTTAATACTGCTTCTCCGTTATTTTTTTCATTAGATAAATTTATTTCTGGCGGAGGCCCTTCTCTAAGAGAATATATTTCTTCAAAAAAAACACTTTGATAAAGATGACCAAATGTTTTTCCAATTTGTAAAATAATATTTCCATTTTTTTTTAATAAATGATTAATTTTATTTTTTGTATTCTTTATAAGTCCAACGCCACCAATAACAGGGGTGGGATATATATTTTTTTTATTTGTACCGTTATAAAAAGATACATTTCCTGAAACAACTGGAAAATCTAAAAATTCACAAGCTTCTTTAATTCCCAATAAACATTCAGCAAACTCACCCATAACTTTAGCATTTTCAGGATTTCCAAAATTTAAACAGTTTGTAATAGCAATAGGTTTTGCGCCTACTGAAATTAAATTTCTCCAATTTTCACAAACAATCTGTTTCCCGCCAGTATATGGATGTGCTTTACAATAGTTTGCAGAAGAATCTACGGTAACAGCAATTGCTTTTTCTTTTTTATGAATTCTTATTATCGCAGCATCTGAACCTGATCTTTGAGCTGTATCAGTCATTACCATTTGATCAAATTGATCTGTTACCCAACTTTTATTAGATTGATTAGGTGAAAATAATATTTTAAAAAGCGCATCTTCTAATTTAATTTTTTTAAGATCTTTAATATTGATTTTTTTTTCTGGTAATTTTGATTTTGTCCACTTTCTATTATAGATAGGCGCTTTAGAAGCCAAAGCATCAATTGGAATTTCTCCAACTATTTCGTTTTTAAATTTTAAAGTTAAATTATTTGTATTAGTAGTTTTACCTATAACAGCAAAATCAAGATCCCATTTTTCAAATATTTTTTTGGCTTCCTCTTCTTTTTTATCCTCTAATATAATCAACATCCTTTCTTGACTTTCTGATAACATCATTTCATAAGGTGTCATGTCTTCTTCTCGACAGGGTACTTTATCTAAATACAGCTCCATACCTAAATCACCTTTTGACACCATTTCAACACTTGAAGATGTTAATCCAGCAGCTCCCATGTCTTGAATTGAAATGATTGAATTACCTTTCATTAATTCAAGACAAGCCTCCATTAAAAGTTTTTCAGTAAATGGATCACCTACTTGAACAGTAGGTTTTTTATCTTCTGAATTTTCATCAAATTCTGCTGAAGCCATTGAAGCACCATGTATACCATCTCTGCCTGTTTTAGATCCGACATAGACAACTGATTTGTTTAAACCTTTAGCTTTTGAATAAAAAATTTTATCTTTTTTTACACAACCTACAGCCATAGCATTTACTAAAATATTTTCATTATAAGTACTGTTAAATTTTATTTCTCCAGCTACTGTCGGTATACCAATGCAATTTCCATAGCCTCCAATTCCTGAAACAACACCATTAAGTAAAGTTCTTGTTTTTGGGTGATCAGGAGAGCCAAAATGAATAGAATTTAAAAGTGCAATGGGTCTAGCACCCATAGTAAAAACATCTCTTAGTATTCCACCAACTCCAGTAGCTGCACCTTGATACGGCTCTATGTAAGAAGGATGATTGTGACTTTCTATTTTAAAAATAATTGCATCATTGTCTCCAATATCAATTACACCAGCATTTTCACCAGGACCTTGTATAACTTGTTTTCCTTTGGTGGGCAGATTTTTTAGATGAATCCTCGAAGACTTATAAGAACAATGTTCATTCCACATTGCTGAAAAAATTCCAAGTTCTAATAAGTTAGGTTCCCTTTTGAGTAATTCTTTAATTTTAGAATACTCTTCAGTTTTTAAGCCATGTTTTTCAACAACAGCGTTTGTAATTTTCATTATTATTAATTGAGCAAGCTAGCAAATAAATTAGCCCCATCGTTATTTGAAATAATTTGATCTACCATTCTTTCAGGATGGGGCATTATTCCTAAAATATTTTTTTTTTCATTAAAAATACCTGCGATGTTGTTTAAAGATCCATTTGGATTACTTTGTTCATTTATATTTCCATTTTCATCACAATATTTAAAAGGTATTAAATTCTTGTCTTCTAATTCTTTCAGGTGGTTTGGGTTTGTAAAATAATTTCCCTCATTGTGAGCTATATTAAGTCTTAACAGTTGATCCTTTTTATATTTATTGCAAAATTTATTATCTATATTGACTGCCTTTACATAAATATCTTTGCCAAGAAATTTTAAATTTATATTTCTAAGCAAAACTCCTCTTAAAAGGCCTGTCTCTGTTAAAATTTGAAATCCGTTACAAATCCCTAAAACTAAACAACCATCATTAGCCGCTTTTATTACCTCATTTAAAATATTTGATTTTGCAGCTATCGCACCCGACCTAAGGTAATCCCCATAAGAAAAACCTCCAGGTACTACAATTAAGTCTGATTTTGGCAAACTAGTATCTTTATGCCAAACCATTTTGTTTTGAAATTGTAATTTTTCTAGCGCAACAGCTATATCTCGATCACAATTGGAACCTGGAAATACAATTACCGATGAGTTCATTTATTAAATTTTAGATATTTCAAAATCTTCAATAATTAGGTTGACTAAAAGTTTTTCACACATATCTTTGATTTTACTTTTAGCTTTAGTCTCGTCATTTTCATTAATTTCAATCTCAAAATATTTACCTTGCCTTAAATTTTTAAGTGTATCCATTCCCATATTTTGTAATGTTTGTTGCACTACGTTGCCTTGAGGGTCAAGGACATCCTTTTTTAAAGTAACTTTCACTGAAAATTTCAATTTATTTCTTTTTAAATTTTATGGATGCAGTTTCACCAAAATTTACTTCACGTACGTTTGATTCCTCAGGTGTAATACCCAGTCTTCTTGCCACTTCTTGATACGCTTCAATAAGACCGCCTAAATCTTTTCTAAATCTATCCTTGTCTAATTTTTGGTCTGTTTTTAAATCCCACAGCCTGCACGTATCAGGGCTAATTTCGTCAGCTAATATTATTTCATTAACTTCTTTATCTTTATTCCAAATTCTTCCGTATTCAATTTTGAAGTCCACTAATTTAATACCAATACTTCTAAACATGCCTTGAAGTATATCGTTAATTCTTAGTGACAACAGATCTATAATTTTCATTTCTTTCTCTGTGGCCCATTCAAATGCATAAATATGTTCCTTCGAAATCAATGGATCTTTCAGTTCATCATTCTTTAAATAATACTCCAACAAAGGTCTTTCGAGATCTGTTCCTTCTGAAATACCTAATTTTTTAGTTAAAGAACCTGCTGCAATATTTCGAACTACGAATTCAATTGGTACAATTTCAACTTTTCTAATAAGTTGCTCACGCATATTTAATCTTTTTATAAGATGGTTTTGTATTCCACATTGACTTAATGAACTCAAAAGGTATTCAGATATTCTATTATTTAAAACACCCTTACCTTCAATGTTTGCTTTTTTTAAAGCGTTAAATGCAGTTGTATCATCTTTAAAATGCTGGATAACCAAACCTTTTACATTTGTTTCGTAAATAATTTTAGCTTTTCCTTCATATAATTTATTGCCTTTTTTCATGAGTGTCTATTTTTTTAAACTTCGATTAAAAATTATATTAATTCTTTTTGTATGATAACTAAAATCAAAAAGTTTTTTTAATTTATCAACAGGAAGTTTTTTATTAATTTTAGGATCTTCAGTTATGTTTTTATAAAACGATGACCCATTATCCCTTGATTGCATAGCATGTTTTTGAACTAAAGCGTACGCCTGTTCTCTTGTAAAACCAACTGTAGTTAATTCTATTAAAACTCTTTGAGAAAAAAATAAACCATTTGTTAGGTTAAGATTTTTAAGCATATTTTTCGGATATATATTTAGATTTTTTATTATGCCATTTAATCTTGTTAAAGCAAAATCTAATGTAGCAGTAGCATCTGGACCTATATTCCTCTCAACCGCTGAATGAGAAATATCTCTTTCATGCCAAAGCGCAACATTTTCTAAGGCAGGGATTACACTTGATCTCACCAGCCTCGCAAGCCCAGTTAAATTTTCACTTAAGATAGGATTTTTTTTGTGTGGCATTGCTGAAGAGCCTTTTTGTTTTTTTCCAAAAAATTCTTCAACTTCTAATACTTCTGTTCTTTGTAAGTGTCTAATCTCAGTTGCTAATCTTTCAATTGAACTTGCTATTATTCCAAGTGTAGAAAAATACTGAGCATGTCTATCTCTTGGAATAACTTGAGTGGACACAGGTTCAACTTTCAATTTTAGTTTTTTTGCAACATAACTTTCATCTCTTGGGTCTATATTAGCAAAGGTTCCAACTGCACCTGATATTGCACATGTCGAGATTTCATTAATAGAATCTTCTAATCTTTTTTTATTTCTCAAAAATTCTTGGTAAAATGTTAACATTTTTAATCCAAAAGTTATTGGTTCGGCGTGTATGCCGTGACTTCTTCCAATACACAATGTTTTTTTATGTTTAATTGCCTGTTTTCGAATAGAGACTAGTAAATTTTTAATATCAGCTAACAGTATTTCACCGGATTGCTTTAACTGTAGATTAAAGCAAGTGTCTAGTACATCAGATGACGTCATTCCTTTATGAAGAAACCTTGCTTCTTTTCCTACTTTTTCAGTAATAGAGGTTAAAAAAGCTATAACATCATGTTTAACCGTTTCTTCTATTTTTAAAATTCTGGCAATATTAATTTTTGCTTTTGATCTAACTTTTTTAACCACACCTTTTGGAATAATTTTTAATTTTTCCATTGCTTCAGCTGCCGCAAGCTCAATATCAAGCCAAATTTTATATTTGTTTTCATTCGCCCAAATATTTTTTAGTTCTTTTCTAGAATATCGATCAATCATATAAAATAAGGAGGTTGGTTCAGTTTGTTTTTTGATAAGGTAAAAATTTCATATCCTGTTTCTGTTATACCTACAGTATGCTCAAATTGTGCTGACAGTTTTTTATCTTTTGTTACCGCTGTCCATCCATCATTTAGTATTTTACTCTCGTATTCACCTTCATTAATCATTGGTTCTATCGTGAATATCATCCCTGGCTTAAGTTTAGGACCAGTTCCTTTCCTTCCGTAATGCAGAATATTTGGTTCCTGGTGAAATACTTTTCCAATACCATGACCACAAAAATCCCTAACGACGGAAAAACCTTCTTTTTCCACATAACTTTGTATAGTTGAACCTATATCTCCTAAAGTAATTTCTTTATTCAAAATTTTAATAGCTTTCATCATTGAATTATAAGCAACCCCTGTTAGTTTTTTTGCTTTAACAGAAACTTCTCCAACATAAAACATTCGACTTGTATCACCATGCCAACCATTTTTAAATGCAGTGACATCAACATTAACTATATCACCTTCAGTTAAAGATTTATCTTTAGGTATACCATGGCAAATGATGTGGTTTTGAGAGGTGCAACACGATTTAGGAAAACCTCTGTAAAATAATGGAGCAGAGTAGGCGTCATTATCATTTATAAACTGATAACAAAGTGCGTCTATCTGATCTGTGGTTATGCCCGGTTTTACAATTTTGGCTACTTCGTCTAAAGCTCCAGCCGCTATTGTTCCCGCAACTCTTGTACCATCAAATGCTTCTTGAATGCCTTTACTCATTAATTTGAAATTTAATTTCGTTATTTAATATTATTCCTTTTGACAAAAATTTACAATCGTAGCAAATAATTTTTACATTGTGTTTTATCGCTTTTATTAATGTTTTTGAATATTCAGGGTCTATATCTTTTGCAATCTTAAATCTATTACAATCTTCCCTCTGAATCACAAAAAGGAGATAAGCTGCAAAACCTTTTTTGGTAGCGTTGATTAGTTCGTTTAAATGTTTTGTGCCTCTAGAAGTTACCGAGTCTGGAAATTCTGCAATTTTAGGTTTTCTTTTTAAAGTTACATTTTTAACTTCAAGGAAAGATTTAATATTTTCATCTTCTAAATAAAAATCAAATCTTGTATTCTCACCAAAAA
>Ga0114993_10006546_pt1 | contig 10970 bp, 13 predicted proteins | sample ArcticOcean_MG_C_FD_87042 | JGI IMG/M metagenome (GOLD analysis project Ga0114993, IMG submission 87042) | Marine microbial communities from western Arctic Ocean - ArcticOcean_MG_CB2_150 | ecosystem: Environmental > Aquatic > Marine > Oceanic | place: Arctic Ocean: Canada Basin | collected...
CACAGACCAATGTTAGCATTTGGATTATTTAGTTTATTACTTGTAAGTGGAGGAGTAATTGGAAAAATAATTACTTTATCACAAATTTTTGGAATAAGTGCAGGATTGACTACAGGATTTATTGTATTGGGAGTAGTAAGTTTCATGTTAGGCATACTTGCAAGCATAGTGTTTAAGAGACAATCTTTTTCAGAAAAAGACTTGCGTCACTATGTTAATGAATTTAAAAAATATCAAAACTATTCAAACGTATAAAAATTTAATTTTGAAATTGTTCAAATGTTTCTTTTGCATGAGTAACAGAAGATATACCAACTACAACATTACGTAGTTTTGGGAGTGAACTTACATACGCATGTGCCTGTTTAAGATCAACATATCCTCCTGCAAAAATATTCATTGCTATTACTTTACCTTTATAAGATTCCAAAGAATGTTCACATTGCTTCCGATTAGGATTCATCATAAATCCACATTCATTAAAAGAAGTCATTATTTCAGAAGAATCTAAGTTCCATTCAGATAACTTTGTTGTTAATGTAGGGAAATTTTTTGTACAAAATCCAGCATTGACATCATATTCATCATGTAGATGCTCAGAAAATGTTGTAAAGATTTTTTCCATATTTAGTGCCAATGCTAAATCAGTGAGTGCAGGGTGTAAAAAGACAGTATTAAGATGAACATTTTTAAATTTTAATAATTCAACATCTATGAAAATTTTAAATAAATTTTCAATATCTTGTTTTAAAAATCCTAGTCCACCTTTTACAAGAAATTGTATATCTTTTTTAATTCCTGCAGAAGTTAAGACTTCTTTTAATGTGTTAACCATTCCTTTTTGACTTGTTTTTGTTACGTATTGTTGTGCATAAGGTATTAGTGGACTGAAATTAATTTTTTCAAGTAAATCAGTTTTTGATTCTATTGCATCAAATAATTCTTGAATATTAGGTCTACTGCCAACCATCATCTCCCTCATTCCAAACTTATAACTTTCTTGGATTACGTTTACAGCGTTATCAAAGGAGATAGTTTTAGAACGTTCACGACCACGCTCATTAGAGAGATGATCTACTCCAAAAAATGGATTATCCCCCAATAAGACATTATCAAATTTACTCAATATACTGCACCTGTTGTTGAGAATTTTTCTTGTCAGATTCATACATTGCTTCAATTACTGATTGAGTTTTACTAGCTTGAAAAACATCATTAAAGGACTTTTTATTATTTTTTATACAATCTACGAAATACAAATCTTCTAAAGAATAATCAGGTCCTCCAACATCAAAGGGTATTTCTGATTCTAATTCTTGCTTATAAATTCTGAAATTTAATTTATCAAATTCGAGTGTTGATTCATTAAGATCTATTTGAATAAAATCTTGGTTAATTCTCATAGTTCCATTAGAGCCGCTAATAATTACATTAATTTCAGGCATTCGATATCCAGGTTTACTCCATGAAGTGTTTAATTCACCTTTAATTCCATTGGTAAAAACCATCGACATGGAAGCCTCATCTTCAACATCAGAGTATATTTTACTAGTTTTACCATTAACATTTTCAATATTACCGAAATACCATAATAAAATATCAATTAGATGACAACCAAATTCCAATAAAACACCGCCACCACTCAATTGTTTTTTATATCTCCAACCTGATGGTTTTGAAAAAATATTTGAAACAAACATAGATGATTCAACTTTAGAAATATTCCCTAAAATTTTTGAATCTAAAAGATATTTTGCTTTAGAAAAAGTACTGATGAATTTACCATTATAACCTACACTAGTAATCAAATTAGTTTCTTTTAATGTTGTACATATTTGTCTGGCATCATTCTGATTTTTCGATAATGGTTTTTCTACAAAGAAATTAGTATTGTTTTTAATACATGATTCCATGGCAGGTAGATGTGTATGTGAAGGAGTAGTAATGTATACAAAATCTAAATTTTCATTTTCAAGCATTTTCTCGTAATTATCATAAACTGTTACATTAGGAATAGCATCAATTATGTACTTTCTAACAATACCATTCTTTTCAGCAATTGCTATAATTTCAATATCAGGTATTGAATTAAGAATTCCAGTGTGTAAAAGACCCATTTTACCTAAACCAATAATGCCCGCTTTCACAAGATTGAAGAATTATTATGGGTATTTTAGTGTAAAAGGAATTTAGGGCCTATAGTTTGCTAGATAATTTATAGAGTTACCAAATAGTATTGTAACAAAAAAAGATAAATTTTATACTGCTGAATAGCATATCATTTTTTTTTACAGATTATAATATTACTAATTCCAAATGGATGTGTAAAAGGTAATTTCTTTAAAATAGGAAGAAGGGTTTCAGGAGTAGGTCCTGCAAAAAACCAACCAATAGTATTACAAGTTATCAATTCAAATCCAATATCATCTATAAATTGTAATAATTTACCTTTAGTAAATTTCAAAGTACCATGTTCTTGTTTGTTTGTTGCTCCAAATACAAATTGAACAGGATTATTTCTATTAGGTTCAATTAATAGTAGATATTTGTTAGTGACACGTGCCATTTCATGTACAGCTTTATCAGGATTCTCAAGATGATGTAAAAAATTCCAACAATATACTAAATCAAAAGAATTTGAAGCAAAGGGTAAATCATAACCAGATGACTGAATTTTGTTATCAGATAGATTATGTTTTAAAAGATGAAATGCAAAATCTAGGTTAAGAATTGAGAGATGTTTTGGCATATAATATGAATTAAAACCAGTACCTGCACCTACATCTAAAGCAGATTTAATGGAATTAAAATCAATAAATTTTTCTATGAATTTTATTCTTTGTTTACAATAAAATTCAACAACAGGATGAGTGGGTGGACGTTTAATCAGACCAGCTTTGGTTGTGGTTTCCCAATATTTTTTCTCTAATTCCTCTTCCAATGTTAATTAACAAAATGGAATTATTTTAAATGTTGATATATTTTTATAATTATTTTTCTAATGATTTATTCATTATAATTTCAAATAGATGAATTGCTATTATTTCATCTCCAATCTCATTAAGATGAGTATGATCTAAAAACACGGGTTCAGATATTTCATCTAAACCTCCACGTAAATCATAAGTCTGAAATCTCTTGGACCCCATCTTTAGTTCCAGCATCAATAGATTTATCACATACAAAACTATCAATCTCAATATTATCATTTAATAATTCATTTAATGCATCAGTAATTTCAAATTCACCAGTATGAGAAGGTTTTAATAATTTAATTTTTGAAAATATTTTTGTATTTTTAAATAAAGCAACTCCTGCCCAGAAAAAATCAGCATTTTTAATTTTAGTTTTTTCAGCAATTTTTGCTATAAGATCATTTTCTACTTTAATACTACCCACAGATTTATTTTGAGAATTTTTAATATGTGAAATCAATAAAGATACTTCATATTTACTATCAAGCATATCAGAAAAAGAATTTTTTAAGGCATTAGGATTAATTGCATCTCCTAAATGAACTAAAAATGAATCATTTTTCACCAATTCTTGAGTTTGTAATAATGCATCAGCAGTTCCAAATTGATTTTCTTGAAAAACATAATTAATAGAAATACCAAAATTTTTTCCATTACCAAAATATTGTTTAATCAATTCTCCTTTGTATCCAATTACTAAAATAAATTCTGTAAACCCGACTGTTTTTAGATCCTCCATTATTATCTCCAATATGGGTTTACCATTTATTGGGATCAACCCTTTTGGTAAGTTTTCTTCTAATGATTTTATTCTAGTACCTCTACCTGCAGATAAAATTACAGCTTTCAAAGTATGGTATCTTTAATTGTTGTATCTTTTACAAGTTTTTGTGAATTTATCAGATGTTTATACCACTCAATTGTTACAGTTTCCAAAGAATCAGTAATTATTCCATTTTTTAATGCATTAATCATTTCAGGCACACCATCTTGTATGGTATGTTTTGTAACGAAACCCAATGATTTTTTAATTTTTTCAAATGAAACAATGTAGTATCGATCATCATGTGTACTTTTGTGGATTATTTCATAATCCAGTCCAGAAGAATCACCTACTGTTTTTGCAATTGTATTTAAATCAAAATTTTGATCATCAGATCCAACATTGAATATTTCACCCGAGATTTTTTCTAATGTAGCATCAAGAAGTAATTTGTATGCATCTATTGCATCAGCTATATGTAAAAATGGTCTCCATTGGTTTCCATCTCCCGTAACAATGATTTTACCAGTGTTGTAAAGATCTCTAGTCATACTATTGACAGATATGTCAAATCGCATTCTTTGAGATACGCCATAAATGCTAGAAAATCTCAAAACAGTGACTGGGAAAGATTCATCATTAAGGGACAAATTATCAATTTCTGCCATTCTGTTAGCTTTAGCATAAATTGTTAAAGGTGAAAGTGGGGAATCTTCATTGACTTTTTCTTTCTTATTTATTCCATAACTGCTTCCACTTGATGCAAGAATGTATTGCTTAACACCATGTTGTTTACTTAATCGTGCAACCCTAGAACGTCCGAGATAATTAATGTCATAAGTTTTTACAGGATCAAGATCTGCAACGGGATCATTAGATAAAGCAGCTAAATCCATCACTACATCCACATCATCAAGAATTTGGGGATTAAACCATCTTATATCATCTTTAATAATTTCAATATTTTTTTTAAAAGGTTCCCAATCAGGATAATTCATACCAAAGAAAAACCGATCAAGACATTTTACATGATTACCATCTTTTGCTAAAGCAGTTACTAAAGTTGAACCTACATATCCGGCTCCACCAGTTACAAGAATCGTTTTAGTCATGTATTATTTTGAGTTAAAGTGAAGTATAATAAAAAGGAATAATAATCAGCTTTGTGAAGATGTAAATTCTTTCCAAGCATCATCAAATTCTTTGAGTGTTTCTTCAGTCTTGGCATGATATGGTAATTGTTCCATAATATTAGGTGTAATTGTAATTATATGTGCTCCTGCTGATGCTACTTCTTCTACATCAAAAGGTTTTCTAATACTACCAACAATTAATTTAGATTTAAAATTATTTTTTTCTGTCCAAGTAATATATTGTTTAATTATTTCCACTGGATCTTCTCCTGCATCACGTGCACGATTAAAAAATAAACTAACATACGTAGCACCTGCTTTAGTGGCCAACATTAATTGATTTAGATTCATCATCGCAGTGACATTAGTAGGAATGTTATCTTTAGATAAAATTGCAACAGATTCCAATCCAATTCCATCAGCAGTCATAGGTACTTTTGCAACTACATTAGATGCAATACTGGTGAAATTTTTAGCATCGTTGACTATTTCTTCAACGGTGTTTCCGTTAGATTCAACACTAACAGGTTTATTTTTTGCTAATTCACACAATTCAATAATTCTAGATTTAAAATCAACTCCTTTTTCTTGTAAGAATATTTTTTGGTTTGTGGTCACTCCATCAATGATGCCCCATTTAATAAAACGTCTAAGATCATCGGCACTAGCACTATCAAGAAATACTTCCATAATTTAGCTCAATTCTACTGGTATTAAGATGTCACGTTTAAAATGTAATAATTTAGGTATAAATTTCTACTAAATTGTTTGAATATAATTTACAGCCTCATCAAGATCGTGGGCAATATAAAAAGGAATTATTTTTTCTTGTTTGAATATTTTTGCAATAGTAGAATTTACATTGCCAATAAAAATAGAATTACATTTTACAGATTTTGCTAGTTTCATATCAACTAGACCATCACCAATAACAAATGATTTTTTTACATCAATATCAAAATCTTTAATTCCATCACAAAACATTTTTGTTTTGGGTTTTCTGCAAGTACAATTTTTTTTATATAGTTTATTAATTGCCTGAGGATGATGTAGACAATAATATTGTGCATCAAATACTATTTGGTTTTTAGCAAGAATTGTTTCCATTTTAATTTTGATTTTATTAAATTCGTTTAGATCATATTTTTTCTTTGCAATTCCAGGTTGATTAGAAATTAAAATCAAATAAAATCCAAGTTTTTTTAGTTTTTTTAGTGGTTTAATTGTATTTGGAATCAGTCTAAAATCCTTGGCAGTGTTTGGAGAATCCAATATCCCATCCTCTGAATACAAAATAAGATCATTTAGAACACCATCACGATCTAAGAAAATGGCTTTATTAGTTTTTTTCATTTGAACAAAGCTGTTTTCGTATTATTGAACAAAGCATATGAGTCAAAACTAAATGAAATCCTTCTACTTGGGGAGTTGAGTTTATTGGAACAGTAACACATGCATCTGCCATTTTACTAATAGCTCCTCCGTCAAAACCTACAAAACCAATAACTTTTCCACCACGTTCTTGTACAAGTTTTGCAGCGCGTAAAATATTTTGAGACCATAATCCAGCATTATCTTCTCCAGAGCCACCATGAACACTAACAACAATTAAGAAATCACCGTCATCCATTAAATTTTCTAGTTGGTAAGAATAAACATGATCCCAACCTTCATCATTAACCAATGCAGTAATCAATGGGATATTATCTTCTAAAGAAATTGCACGGAATCTTTTTTCACCATCTACTGAGACATACTTGTTTAAATCACATGCAAAATGAGTTGCAGTAGAAGCAGAACCGCCATTTCCTGCTATGAACAATTTTTTTCTGTTATTTCGAGCTTCTTCAAGTAATGAAATAATTTTGAGAATATCATCTTTTGAAATATCAGAAATAATTTTTTGTAGATCTTCAAAATATTCGTTTATTTTAGAAATTGTCATTGGACACCTTCTGAAAGATCAAGTATTATTTTTGTACCTTTCGATTCAAAAGGAAATTTCATTTCATTCATACCTAAAGAAGAAAATTTTTTTCGAATATTAGTTTTAGATAATTTAGTATTCGCATAAAACATCAAAAAACCACCACCTCCAGCACCAATTAATTTACCACCTAATGCTCCAAGGGATTTAGCTAGATTATACTTTGTATCAATATCAGGATTTGAGATTTTTTTGGATGTATTTTTCTTTTGTGTCCAATGTTCATCTAACAAAGTTCCAAATTCATCAAGATTACCAGATTCTAACACTTTTTTTGTTCTATATCCAATATCTTTAATTTTACGTAAATGTTCAATTTTTTCAGGTTCAGTTTCAGAAACAATTTTTTGATCTGCTAAAACGTCATTTGCAGAACGTAATATCCCAGTATCAAAAAATAATAAATTATTTTCCAATTCTTGTTTTGTAGAATTGGCAATTTGCAGAGGAGTTGAAGTCACTTTGCCTGTTTTTGATATGTCAAAACAAGTTAACCCACCAAAAGTTGCTATGTATTCATCTTGTTTTCCTGATGGTTCATTTAACACATTCATTTGTATATGACATGCAAGTTCTGCTAATTCTTCATTTTGGACATATTTGTTTTGATATGCATTTATTGCATTTAATAGTCCCACAGTAAAACTTCCAGAAGAACCTAATCCGGATTTTGCAGGAATGTCAGCATAAGATAAAATTGCTAAATGATCAGCAAGATTAGAAATTTTTAAGCATTCTTTGATCACTGGATGTTGTATATCATCTAAAGAAGAACACATTTCAGATTTTGAGTAGCTTAACAATAAATCACGATGTACACGTTTAGAGACTAAAACATACATGTATTTTTTAATTGAAGCTGAAATAAGAAAGCCACCTTCTTTTTCATAGAAGAAAGGTAAATCAGTTCCACCCCCACCTAAAGTAATTCTAAATGGAGTTCTAGATACTATGAAATTTGTAGCAAAAATTTTAATCACCTTTAGATAATTTTGTAATAGTTGAGATTACATGATCTTGTTGTTTTTTAGTAATTGTTGGATACAATGGAATTGTCAAACATTCTTTTGCGGCACTGTTTGAATTTGGAAAATCTTTTTCTGAAATTTTCTGTTTTTTAATATAATTAAAATTATGAATAGGATAATAATGTAAAGTGCTCTGAATATCATTTTCTTGTAATTTTTTGTGTAGTTGGTTTCTTTCAAGTGGGAATATTTCTTTAACTCGTATAATAAATAAATGATATACATGGCCTTTAGTATTTTTAGAATTAACAACTTCAATTCCAGGGATATTGTTTAATTTAGATGTGTAATATGATGCAGCATTTCGGCGTTTTTTAGTAATTGTGTTAATTCTTTTTAATTGAGAAATACCTAATGCACATCTAGGTTCGTCAATTTTATAATTAAATCCAGGTATTAAGATATCATAAATCCAAGGAGATTGATTTTGATATCTTTGATCTAGAGTTTTATCTATCCCATGACTTCGTAATTTAGATGCAGTATCGGCAATAGTTTTTGAATTAGTAGTTATCATGCCACCCTCAACTGTAGTCAAGTTTTTTGTAGCAAAAAAGCTAAAGCATCCAGTATCACCAAAAGTTCCTACATGTTTTTTTTGATAAAATGAGCCAACAGCATGTGCGCAATCTTCAATTATAGACAAATTATTTTTCGTTGCAATTTTTTTAATTTTATCCATTGGAGCAGGAAATCCTGCAAAATGAACAGGTAAAATTGCTTTTGTCTTTTTAGTTATTTTTTGCTCTATAGATTTAATTGAAATGTTTAATGTTTCATCAACATCAGCACATACAGGTTTTGCACCAGTAAGAGCAACAGAGTTAGCAGATGCTGCAAATGTAATATCAGGAACTATAACTTCATCATTTTTACCAATACCTAATGTCAATAATGAAATATGTAGAGCTGCAGTGGCATTAGAAACACCAATAGCATATTTTGAACCAGTGTATTTTGCAAACTTTAATTCAAATTCTTTTAATTTTGGTCCACCTGATAAAATTGGAGAGTTCATACAATCTAACATTGCTTTTTTATCGGCATTAGTAATCCAAGGATAAAATAAAGGAACTTTTATGGATGAAGTCAATTATCTTTTTGGGATTATGTAAGAATATAGATGTTCTAAAAAGAGATTAATAATGGACTCAAATCCGATCATTATGCATAAATTTTGGTCAAAAACAAAATTTAGAAATCTCTTAACTCTTTTCAAATATGAGCCTGAAAAGTATTGGAAAGCTCGTGGAAAAGTGTATTACAATGAAAAAATCAGTACATACGATAGACCTGAATGGAGAAATTATGAAAGTAAATTCTTAAATTATATTAAAAAATTAGAATTTGAAACTGTTTTAGAATTCGGTTGTGGATATGGAAGAATTACAAATCTTATGTTAGAAAATTTTCCACAAATTAAAGAGTATAAAGCTATTGATTTATCACCTGATCAAATTCATAATGCTAAGAAAATTGTTAAATCGGAAAAGGTGGATTTTGAGGTAACTACTATTCAAAAGTTTAAACCAAAAAAAAAATATGACCTAGTGATTGGATTTGATGTTTTGATGCATGTGCCGCCAAATGATATTAATTCAATAATTGAAAAACTAGTAAACCTTACGCAAAAACATATTGTAAATCAAGATTGGGATGATAAAGAAAAACCAAAAATAAATTTGGCTAAACACTGTTTTCTACATAATTATGAAAAAATTTATCAGGAAAATGCTTCTATTAAAAATGTGAATAGGTTTACAACGATAGAAAAACCGCAACATGGATCGATTTTTCATGCAGAAGTTAAAGAATGAACATTTTTAATCCTTAAATTTTATTGCCATCTTATGAAAAAAATATGTATAATTACAAGTTCATACCCACAAAAAAAATATCAGCACGCTACAGCTAGAGATTTTGCAGTATTATTACAAAGAAAAAATGCTGATGTTCAAGTTTTAGCCATGGATAGAGGAGGTTCAAGGATTGAAGACGATGAAATTAGTGTTGAATTTATTTCATGGTGGGGCAATACAGAACAACCATTAGACATCTACAATCCTAAAAATCCAATTCATGCAATAAAACTAATGAGTTTTTTAATTTCAGGCATATTCAAGACATTGAAAATTATTAAAAAAAGTAAATCAGATTATTGTTTTGCTATGTGGGCAATTCCTTCCGGAATTTTTGCGTTAATGGCAAAAATATTTTTAGGTATTCCATATGCAACATGGTCATTAGGTTCAGATATTTGGGATATAGAAAAAATTCCATTAGGAAAAATATTTTTAAAAAAGATTCTGAGAAATGCAGATCATCTTTATGCTGATGGAATTGAATTAGCTAAAGATGTAGAAAAAATTGGAGGTAGAAATTGTGAATTTATGGCATCAAATAGGATTTTTGATACATCGATTAAAAAAATTGATTATGATAAATTTAGTGATGATAAAAAAAATTTCATATTTTTAGGAAGATATCATCATCACAAAGGTGTTGACATTATGATTAATGCAATTTCAAAATTAAATGTGGAAGAAAAAGAAAAAGCATTATTTCACATATTTGGAATGCCAGGTCCAGAAGAAGAAAAGATCAGAGAAATGGTAAAAGAATTAGAATTAGAATCAATGGTATTTGTGAATAAAGCAATTCCTGCAGATGAAGTGTTTTCTTATCTAAACAAATCTTATGCACTTATAATTCCATCAAGAATTGAAAGTATTCCAGTGGTATTTTGTAATGGAATAGAAGCATCTAAACCATTGATAGCTACTAATGTTGGAGATATGGGAGAGTTGATTAAAGAATATAATGTTGGGCTAACGGTAGAACCAAATGCAATTGACATTTCAAAATCAATACGTACAATGCTAAATTATGAAGAAAAGGATCTTGATAAATTCAAAGAAAGAAGAGATGAGCTAAAAACATATCTTAGTATGCAACGAAGTGTAGAAATGTTACTTTCAAATATAGAGTCTAGATCTTGATTTTTCTGTATAAATAATAAAGAAAAGCAGCATAACAACTAGTTGATATCAAAACAGCAAGTGACAATCCTGTTAAACCATACAA
>Ga0114993_10006548_pt1 | contig 10966 bp, 9 predicted proteins | sample ArcticOcean_MG_C_FD_87042 | JGI IMG/M metagenome (GOLD analysis project Ga0114993, IMG submission 87042) | Marine microbial communities from western Arctic Ocean - ArcticOcean_MG_CB2_150 | ecosystem: Environmental > Aquatic > Marine > Oceanic | place: Arctic Ocean: Canada Basin | collected...
GCGGTGCCGAGCTGTGTGCGTATGGACGGCGGCATAAAAACGAACCGGACATCCCAGCAGTGATGGTCGCCAGTGTGCTTGGCACCGAAGAGCGTCACCCACAGAGCCCCTGAATCGCGCGGGGTCAGCAACCACGGAAACCGCCCGTTATTATCAGCGGAGAAACTCTTCATTCCAGAGCCAATTTGCTTGAGGTTGTTAACGCACTTGGCGCGATTGGCACGTCGCTTAGCCTTGGCAAATGTGGGCAGCAACACGCTGGCGAGAATACCGATGATGACCGCCACCACCAGCAGTTCAACCAAAGTGAAGCCGCCCGTTTTCATGCGCGCACTTTGCCTGAACCGTTCAGCAATTGCAATCCGCAGCGATTTACCCAATTCTCCCGCGCATGAAAACCACTGCCGCGGTCCTGATGGAAATGGAACGGCCGATGCCGTACGCGGACAGTCGGCCGCTGGAAATTCAGGAGCTGGAGCTGGTCGGGCCGGCGGAGGATGAGGTGCTCGTGGAGGTGAAGGGCGCGGGGCTGTGCCACTCGGATCTCTCGACCATCAACGGCTCGCGCCCGCGCCAGACGCCGATGGTGCTGGGCCACGAGGCGAGCGGCATCGTGCGCGAGGTGGGCGGCGCGGTGCGGGGTTTCAAGCCGGACGAGCATGTAATTTTTACCTTCATTCCCGGCTGCGGCGCGTGCCGCTATTGCCGCGTGGGCCGGCCGTCGCTGTGCGAGCCGGGCATGAACGCCAACAACGCAGGCACGCTGATGAACGGCGGGCGACGGTTCAGCAACAACGGCAAATCATATTTTCACCACTGCGGCGTGTCAGCCTATTCGCAATTCACCATCGCCATGCCGGAATCGCTGGTGAAAGTGGATGACGATTTGGCCTTCGAGCACGCAACGCTCTTCGGCTGCGCGGTGATGACCGGCGCGGGTGCGGCGTTCAACACCGCCAACGTCCGGCCCGGCCAAAGCGTGGCGGTGTTCGGTCTGGGAGGCGTGGGTCTCAGTGCGTTGATTGGCGCGAAGGCGTGCGCGGCGGGGAAGCTCATCGCGGTGGATTTGCTGGAATCAAAACTGGAACTCGCGAGAGAGCTGGGCGCGACGGACACGGTAAACGCTGGCGAATGCGATCCCGTGGAGGCCATCCGAGATTTAACTAATGGCGGTGTGGAAATCGCCATCGAGAGCGTCGGCAACGTGAAGGTGATTGAGCAAGCGTACAAGTCCGCGATGCGCGGCGGAACTACAGTGACCATCGGACTTCCGCATCCGGCGCATGAACTGAAAATTCCCGCCGTCACGCTGGCCGCCGAGGAGAAAACGCTGAAGGGTTCCTACCAAGGCTCATGTGTGCCCTCGCGCGACATCCCGCGTTTCATCGAGCTGTTCCGTGCTGGACAATTGCCCGTGGAAAAACTGCTCACTGGCATCATCCCACTGGAAGAAATCAACGCCGGCTTCGACCGCCTCCACAAAGGCGAAGTCGCGCGGCAGGTGATTTTGTTTTAACTGCGACTTTGCCGCAGTTAGACCATCGTGTTTTTCAAAACCCCAATCTCCTCAATCGCCGCCTCGAGCTTGTCGCCGGCTTTGAGGTATTCGCCCTTGGTGTTACCCACGCCGGCGGGGGTGCCGGTGGAAATGATGTCGCCCGGCTCCAGTGTCACGTATGACGAGATGAACTCAATGACCGCCGCCACCGGAAAAATCTGCATCGCCGTGCTGGCGTCCTGCTTCAACTCGCCGTTCACCTTTAGCGACAACTTCAGCTTCTGCGGGTCTGGGATGGCGTCGGCGCTGGTGATGCACGGGCCCGCCGGGCAAAACCCGTCGTGCCACTTGCCATGCAGCCAATCAAAGAAGCCGTCACTCTTCCGCTCGGCCCGCTCGGGGTTGGGCTTGAACTCGCGGTCGGAAATGTCGTTCACCACCGTGTAGCCCGCCACGTGCTTAAGTGCGTCGGCCTCCTTCACGTCCTTGGCCGTCTTGCCGATTACAAACGCCAGCTCGCATTCCCAGTCGATGTGATCCGGCGAAACCTTCGGGATGGCAATCTCGCCGCCGGGATGATTCAATGCCGTCGACGCCGGCTTCATGAACACATACGGAAACGTTTCCGCCCGCGCCACCGCAATGCCGCCGCCCTCCTCGATGTGGCTGGCGTAATTCCCCGCCAACAAAAACACCTTGTTCGGCCGCGGAATGGGTGTGCGCAAAACCGGCTTGGCCACCGCCAGCTTCTCCGCGAACTCCGAATGCTCCCCCAACCACTCCGCCACAAACTTCGCGTCCGCGTGCTGTTTGCTGTGCGGCAGATACGCCAGCAAGTCATCGCCCTCACCCAGCGCCAACTTGCGGTCCGTCTTCCCCTGCACCGCCTTCGCCGCCGCCTCCACCGGCACGATGTGCTTGTCAAAATAAAATCCGGCCTGCGCCTTCCCGTCCGTTTCGAATCTACAGAGTCTCATGGTTTTTTGGTTAAAATTATTTAAAGCCCTTCCGCAAAGTGACGTGCTTGTTCAGTCTCAACAACGCATTTATCCCACCGTACTTTACCGCGCCGGGAAGAAAATTCGGGTCACGATACGATTTCAAGTCATCAAACCGGAAATCTAGTTTGCCGACTAACAATGCAACATCGCCATTGGTTTGCGATAAAGCCGCCAGCGCAATAGGTGTGGTTTCCCCCTGTCCTGCCAACCTAATAAATTCCGGCTTTTCCTCATCAAATCCGCTTACCCATGAAACCAACGTCATGATGTCGTGAGCACGATGCGCAAACAGTGTGTGGTTGTAGCCAAAACTAAAGCCGGCGTACTCGCGATTGTTTGCCACTTTGCGTGTTTGCTTTAGCGGCCCATTTAAAAACTCGCCTTGCATAAACAGGTCCGCGCTGACCACCGCCGCGCCCTTGTTCAGCGCTTCACGCACCTCTTTTGTTGGATTGCCCTTTTCATCAAACAACACTGCCTTTCCTCGGCCGGAAAGAATAATCATCACGCTCTTGTTCCATTTCTTCGTAGGATACAGCGAAACCACAGGCAGCACTTCGCCGTGCTTCTTCAGCCGCAAAATGTCCAGAAACTCGATGTAGCCATCGCGCTTGAATTCATCCACCTTCTCGCGAGTAATGTCCTTGAACGCCGGGGCCTTGCGCCCGATGAGCATTCCCCATGCGGTACGCAGTTCCTCCTTCGTCATTTTCTTCACGAGCTTCGCGTCGCGGTCGGCTATCCATTTGGTGAGCTTGCGCTCGAAGGCGTCGCCGCCCTTGGGCTTGGGGTGCTCAGCATTCCACACTGCGTGCTCTGCTTTGGACAACAGTTTAAAATCCTGCTCCGCGATAGCCTTGTGGCCCCATTTCATGTGTTGGTTGAACCAGTTGTACATCAGCCCGCGCGACACATAATTGTAGTTGTGTTTGAAATGCGTGAGGTCGGCGCACATCACGTTCTCCTTTTTGCCGTAGAGGCCGTAGACTTTTTGCAGCTCGGGGAAGCCGTCGGTCATCATCGCCTTGGTCCAGTCGTTGGCGGCGGTCATGCCTTGCGGCTTGGGGGCGAAGAGCGCGGCGAGTTCGACATTGCCCGTGCCCACGCGCAGCAGCGTGCAGTTCTCGCAAGTGCAACCGCCCTGCATCGACGTGCTCACCATGCCGTTCGGGAAGGCCGCAATGGGGCGCGGGTCGATCGCGCACAACAGAATCGTCTGCGTGCCGCCGCCGCTGCCGCCGGTCACCGCCATGCGCTTGGGGTCCACGTCCGGCAGGCTCGCCAGAAAATCCAGCGCGCGAATTCCGATCCACGTCTGCAGCCCCATGATGGATTGAAGCCGCAACTCCGCCTGCGTGCTGTAAATTCCCCAGCTTTTTTCCCCCTCCATCTCCGGCCGATGTTTCGCGAAACGATGCGCGAGCTGATACGACAACTGCACGCTGTCCGCGTAGCCAATCATGTCGAAGAGTAAAACCACATTGCCCAGCCGCGCCAACGTCACCGCCCGAGCCACCTTCGGCATCCGGCCCGATTCCTTAAATTTCTCCGCACCAATTTTAATCTCATTCAAAATCGCCGCCTCACTGTGCGTCTGCAACCGCCCGCCGTGCCCGTGCGGACACAACACCGCCGGCCGTCGGCCCTTCGCTCCCTCGGGCCGAAACAAAATTCCGGTCACGAAAAACCCCGGCACACTCTCGAAATAAACCTTCTCAGCCGTGAACCCATCGCGCTTCACCTTCCCGTGAATCACTGCGTTAAGCGGCGTCCGCGCCGGCATCGGATACAGCCCCGTAGCCACCAAAACCCGCCGCCGCAATTCGGCCTTGCGCGCCTCCCACTCCTTCAACGTCGCCGGCACTGCAAACGGAAAATGCCCATTCAAATCCTTCAGCGGATTCAGCCGGATGTCGTCCGGCAATTTCCCTTCCGGAAAAACACGGGGAGATTCTGCGGCGCAAAAAAACACACCGCCCATCAAGGAGACAAATAAAAAGAGCTGTTTCATTTTCATAACGGGTCAGGCGAAAGGTAGCAGTTGCCCACCGGATGGCAAGGTCTCATGCAACGACTTTTTAAATCCGCGAACTACAGGTTGGAGTTTGCGGCTCACAAGGTGAATTTTTTGTGAGTAGCTGGAAATTGACATCCTTTTGACGTGCAGCCAGCGTCCCGCATGGCAAAGACTGGATTGGGCCGGGGACTGGGAGCGTTACTGGGTGAACAGGCGGCGAGTGCGCAGGCGTCTTCGGCGGTTGCGAGTGAGGGTGTGCGGCGGGTGGGCTTGAATGAATTGCGACCGTGCCCGGTACAGCCTCGGCGGCATTTTGATCGGCTGTCGCTGGAGGAATTGGCGAAGTCGATTGAGGCCAACGGGATCGTGCAGCCGTTGATCGCGCGACAGGCGGGCGAGGGACTGGAGTTGATCGCTGGTGAACGGCGTTGGCGGGCAGCGGAGATAGCGGGGCTGACGAAGGTGCCGGTGGTGGTTCGCGAGGCGTCGGATGCCGAGGTGCTTGAGTTGGCACTGATCGAGAATCTGCAACGCGAGGATCTCAACCCGATCGAGGAAGCGCAGGGGTTCAAGAACTTGATCGACATTCACCACTACACGCAGGAACAGGCGGCGGAACAAGTGGGCCGCAGCAGGGCGTCGGTGGCAAACGCGCTCCGGCTTTTGAAGCTGAACGAGGCGGTGCAGATGCAGGTGCGGCAGGGGCGGCTCTCAATGGGGCACGCCAAGGTGATCCTGAGTCTGGAGGATGCGACGCAACAGCAACTGGCGTCGGAACGCATCTTGAAGGAGGGGCTGAGCGTGCGGGCGTCGGAGGTGTTGGTGGCCAGCCTGAAGAAGGGCGGATCCACTAGGAAAAAATCCAACGGCCAAGCCGCGCCGGACGTGCATGTGACGAGACTGCAAAACAAGCTGACCGAGCGGCTGGGCACGAAGGTGGCCCTGAGCTACCGCAAGGGCAAGGGCACGGTGAAGATCCAGTTTTACAGCGATGACGATCTTGAGCGAATCTTGGGCTTGCTGGGTGTCGATTCGGATTGACCCGACCCTTGTTTTTCGTTTTCCCTCTTTTTTTGTAACCAACCATGTTGCTCCCGCTTAAATATTACGGCGACCCCGTGCTGCGCAAAAATGGCGCGCGCGTGGAGGAGGTGACGGACGAGACCCAGCAGCTTATCGCCGACATGCTGGAAACTATGGCGGAGTACAAGGGCCTCGGTCTGGCGTCGCAGCAGGTGGGCGAGGCGCTGCAGCTGATGGTGCTCGACATTCGCGCGGCGGATGACCGGCCCTCGACTTTAAAACTGGATGGCCGGGAGGCGGATCCCGATTCGCTCATGCCGCTGGCGCTCATCAATCCTGAAATAAAGCCTCTGAACGACCCGGTGCCGGGCGGAGAGGGCTGTCTGAGTTTTCCGAAAATGTACGCGGAAATTGATCGGCCCGAGAGCGTCTCGGTGCGGGCGATCAACGGGGAGGGCGAGGAGGTGGAGTTCGAGTGTGGCGGCCTGTTGGCGCGAGTGATCCAGCACGAGACCGATCACCTGCACGGCATCCTGTTCATCGACCGGATGGACTGGGACACCAAGCGTGATCTGCAGGAGGAACTGGACGGGATCCAGCAGGAGACGAGGGAAAAACTAAGCAGTTAAAAAGGCAAGGCCGCCCCACGCCAACACTTTTTACTACTGACTTTTTACTTTCCTAATACACCTTCCGCATATTCGAGGAAAGGATGTTCAGCTCGCCGCGGTATTTGGCGACGGTGCGGCGGGCGATCTTTAAATTCTTTTTCGCGAGGGTCTTCACAATCTGCTCATCACTGAGGGGCTTGGCCTTGTCTTCATCATTGACGAGATCCTGAATGACCTGTTTCACGCTGGCGTTGCTGACGTCTTGACCCGTGGCGGTCTTGAGTGCGCTCGTAAAAAAGTAACGCATCTCAAAAAGCCCCTGGGGAGTTTTGATGTATTTTCCAGCCACCGCGCGGCTCACGGTGGTCTCGTGCACCTCCACCACCTCCGCCACCTCGGACATGGTCATGGGCTTGAGTTCCGCCACCCCCTCGTCCATGAAGGAGTGCTGGCGTTTCACGATTTCCTTCGCAACCTTTAAAATGGTGTCGTGCCGCTGCTGGATGCTCTTGATGAGAAACTTGCCATCGCGTATCTTACCGCGAATGTATTCACGCACGTCCTTGGCATCGCGCGCGCCGGTCAGCATGTCCTTGTAATCGTTGCTGATGCGCACCTGCGGCATCTCTTCGCGGTTGGAGGTGACCACATATTTTCCGTCCTTCCACTCCACGAACACCTCGGGCAGCACCATCATCGCCTCCGAGTCAGCCAGGAACGCCCGGCCCGGGCGCGGCTCAAGTTGGCCGATGTTTTCGGCGATGTCCTGCACCTCATCGACCTCTACGCCCAGCGCGCGCGCGATCTCTGGGAACCGCCTCCGTCCGAGCGCATCCATATGCCGATCCACCACGAGGTGTTCCAGCGAATCAATCCGGCCCTTGCGTTCCAGTTGCAGCAACAGGCACTCACGCAGGTCGCGCGCGCCCACACCCACCGGCTCGAATGAGCGGATCACACATAGCACCTCATCGATCATGTCACGGTCTTCACCGGTCGCCTCCATCAACTCCTCAAAGCTCGCATCGAGGTAACCGTATTCGTCGAGGTTTCCGATAACCACCTCGGCCACCGCTGTCTCTTTGATATCCAAATCGCTCTGTCGCGCCTGTTCGGTCAGGAAATTGTGGAGCGTGACGCTCGTGGTCAGCGAATCGAACATGAACTGCCGCCGCTCCTCGTCATCCACCGAGGGCCGCTGGATGGGCGCGGTCTGGGCCCCGTTAAAATGCTCACGCCATTCCTCGCTCAATTCAGCCAACCGCTCCAGATCCGCTTGGAAATCATCCACCGGCTCACCGTTGGGTTCCTGAGGGGGATCCACCTGCGAGTCAGACGGCGGCTCGATGGACGACTCGTCCGGGCCGCTCTCGGTCTCCTTCCCCTCGGTGCCCGACTCGACTTGTGAGGAAATCTCGTCCGGGCTCAATTCCTCCAGCACCGGGTTCTCCTGCAGCTCCTTGTTGATCAAGGCGCGCAGGTCAAGAATAGGCGCCTGCAGCATCGCCAGCGACTGCTGCATCTGGGGGGACATCGTCTGGACTTGAGCCATCCGCTGCCCCAACTGCATTCTTTGTTCGAACGCCATGTCAGGTGACCTTTGAATAGCCCATTGCATGGCGTGAATCAAGCTCAATGGCACGCGATCTGCTAGCGGCCCGCGCCAGACAACTGGACTGTCCCGAATATACGCTCAATCCAGCCTAGCGCAATGTTGGGAATGAAAAAAATTTGTGTCCCCGCCAACGAACCGTTAGGCTGCGCGCGCGTGGGGGAGGTTCAATTCACAATCCTTGGCAGCGGCTCATCGGGCAACGCCGCCTACTTGGAGGCCGACGGTACCCGGCTGCTGATAGACTGCGGCTTCAGCGCCCGGCAGATTAAACAACGCCTCGCCACCATCGACCGCATTCCCGACCGGCTCGACGGCATCCTCATCACTCACGAACACTCCGACCATGTGGCCGGCCTGAAGATCATCGCCGGCAAGCTCGGCATTCCCATCTACTGCAACCGATTCACCGGAGAAGAGATCGAGCGCATTCACAAAACCAAGTTTGACTTTCGCCTGTTCGAGACCGGCCAATCCTTCGATGTCGGCAGCGTGGGCGTGGACACCTTCACCGTGCCGCACGATGCCACCGACCCGGTCGGTTTCCTGCTGCACACATCGCGCGGCCGCATTGGCATCCTCACCGATCTCGGCCACGGCACACGGCTCATCGCCGATCGCATGCGCGCCGCCAACGTGCTCGTGCTCGAGACCAACCACGACGTTAACCTTTTGCGCGACTGCCCGCACCGCCCGTGGCATCTCAAGCAACGCATCATGAGCCGGCACGGCCATCTCTCCAACGAAGGCGCCGCCAAGTTTGCCGAGATTTTCATGCACGACGGATTGCAACATATTTTCTGCGCCCACTTGAGCGGCGAATGCAACACCCCCGAGCTGGCCCGGGCCGACTTGGACACCATGCTCCAGCGCATCGGCGCAACCCACACGAAAGTTACCATCACCAACCAAGCGATTCCCTGCGACACACTCGAATTTGGCGAATAAATCGGGAAAACAACTTATTCGTAAAAAACCGTTGCCACCCCGGCAATTTACAACTAGTTTCCAAACACCTGTTCAACACGGCCTGTGGTCACCCGCCGCGGCTGTTTGGAAAAAATAAAACCCAAATTAGACCTCTCATCATGTCGGATAGAATCGGATTCGTCGGCGTGGGGCGAATGGGGGCCAACATGGCTCGTCGCCTCAAGGAAACTGGACACAATGTGGCCGTCGTTTACGACGTGCATGTCGAGACCGCCAACACCTTGGCGCGGGAACTGGATTGCCCACATGAATCCGACCTGCGCGAAGTCACCAAGAACGCGGACATCATCATCACAGTCGTCACCGACGACAAAGCCATGCGCACCATTTTCAGTGGCGCCGGCAGCCTGCTCACCCGCGCCAAAGATCGGCTCTTTATTAACTGCGCCACCGTCAGCCCAGCCATTCACATCAAGACCGAGGAATGGGCGGAGAAACACGAAGCCCAAAGCCTCGAGGCCTGCATGGCCAGCAGCATCACCCAAGCCCGCGAAGGCACGCTCTACCTCATGTGCGGCGGCAAACAAGAAGCCTTCGACCGCGCGAAGCCAATCCTTGACGACCTCTCAATCACCAACCGCTACATCGGCCCCGCCGGCACCGCCGCCAAGCTCAAGGCCCTGCTCAACATGGTCATGAACATTAACACCGCCGGCCTCGCCGAGGGACTCGGTCTCGCTGATGCCTTGGGCCTGGACCTCGACATCGTGCGCGAAGTTTTCAGCCAAACCGGCGCCAACAGCCGCGTGCTCGAGACCGACGGCGAGGATATGGTCATCAAGGATCACGAATGCTATTTCAGCTCCGAGCACGCCGCCAAGGACAGCGGCATCGCCCTCAAGCTCGCCGACGACCTGAAACTCAACCTGCCCCTCGCCAAGGCCACCTTCAAGCAATACGAAAAAATGAAGGAACTAAACCTCGGCCACCTCGACAAAAGCGGCATCGCCGAGCTGACCTTTAAAGGCCGAACGCTGCACCCTTCTGAAAGTTAAAAGGGCCGATAAAAAGGCAAATCTTTTAAACTTTGCGTTGTGTTTTTACTTTCCTAAGTCGCTGGCACCCAGCGCTGGGCGACAATACCCAAAACGAACAGGCCGATGAAACCCCCCGCCAAGACCGGTGGCGCCACCGCCACAGCCAACAGATCCACCAACACAATCCCCGCCAGCAGCCCCCCCACTGTCCGACCCACATTCGGATCATCCGTCCAATAGGAAGATCGTATGGCCCGCAGAATCCATAATGCGAGGATGGCGCTCATCATCAGCGCGTCCCGCCGATGCTCCGTGCCATTCACCACCACCGCCAGCCCGATTGGTAGCACGAACAAAACGCAGGGCCACACCGGCGCGAGAAGCGGCACACTCTCGGACTTGGCCAGCCATCCCAATCCCGCCACGTAGCCAAAAAGCACCAGCCCAATCCACGTGGCCCGGCCGCCAGCGAGCGACCCGAAGAAAGGCTCCGGCTCCTGTGCCGTATAGTAGGTATGGGCGTAACAAACGGCAATCAGTATGAGTAGCAGACGGCAGCCCGCGATAAGCAGCGGCGACCAGCTCAGCCGTTTGTGGCCAAAGTTGTAAACAAGAATCAGGTTGAACAGGAGCAGCGCCATGATCGCCGTGGTGCCGCCCTGCAGGCAGAGGATCGACAGGCCGCCGGCCATCAGGCCGATACCGATAATCCACACGGTTTTTTCGCGGATGACACCCGATGGGATGGGCCGTTCGCGCCGATGCTCGCGATCCCACCATGCGTCGCAGGCATCGTTTAAAAACATGCCGCCGAGATACAAGCCTGTCGCCCCCACCAACAACATGCCCAACACGAACCAGTCAATCTGATCCTCGCCGACACACCACATTCCCACAAGCCAACCGCAGAGGCAGTTGCTCCACACCGAGGGCAGGTTGCTCACCCGGCCCAGCACCAATATTGCACGCAGGAATTTCATGCCAGTTCACGAGAGCGCAGCTCGGCCAGCGTCCAGTCGTATTCGGCGGCAAGCTGGTCGACCACGTCGCGTTTCTTTAACTCATCGGGCAGCACTTCCCAAGTGTAAGTTTCCATTTCCAAATGCGGGCAAAGCGCGGGGTCGGCCCGCAACAAATCCAGCACGCCTCCAATATGGTCACGAGTGCTTTCGAACCAGTCGGTGTCCGGGCTGTGCAACGGGATATGGAAATGAACGCGCCACTCTTCCGCATTCGA
>Ga0114993_10006551_pt1 | contig 10965 bp, 13 predicted proteins | sample ArcticOcean_MG_C_FD_87042 | JGI IMG/M metagenome (GOLD analysis project Ga0114993, IMG submission 87042) | Marine microbial communities from western Arctic Ocean - ArcticOcean_MG_CB2_150 | ecosystem: Environmental > Aquatic > Marine > Oceanic | place: Arctic Ocean: Canada Basin | collected...
GAGAGTGGGGCCGAGAGCGAGAGTGGGGCCGAGAGCGAGAGTGGGGCCGAGAGCGAGAGTGGGGCCGAGAGCGAGAGTGGGGCCGAAAGCGAGAGTGGAGCCGGGGGCGGTGATTGAGTCCTCGTCGAGCATCGATCGTCCCACCTGCCGACTGGTGACTCTCGGCTGCAAGGTCAACCAGCACGAGACTCAGCTCGTCAAGGAAGCGTTGATTTCCGGAGGCTGCCGCGAGGCGACTCGGGACGAGGTCGCTAACATCTGCGTGGTCAACACCTGCACGGTCACCTCGACCGGCGACTCGAAAGGCCGGCAACTGATCCGCCAGCTCGCTCGTCGCAACCCCGGCACTCGGACCATAGTGATGGGGTGCTACGCCACTCGCGACCCCGAAGTCTTGGCCGAATTGCCCGGAGTCTTTGAGGTGGTCCGCGACAAGCGAGAACTCGCAGCCAAACTCCACGCCTCGATGGTCGACAGCACGCTCGAAGTCCTCGTCGAACGCACGGCCATCAACCAACCCGGCACCGTCCGAGGAACCGACCGACGCTATCTGCCCGTCACGCTCCCCGGCGACGAATCCGATATCGGACGACTCGTCAATGTCCACGCCGTCTCGAGTGACGAATCGTGCGTGCAGGGGATCATGTCAGGAGCACGACTGTGCTGATCGCCATCGAAGGCATCGACGGATCCGGCAAGGGGACCCAGGCACAACAACTCGTCGAACGACTCAACCAACACAACATCACCGCCTGCCTGCTCAGCTTCCCGAGATACTCCGAAACACTCTTCGGAACGACCATCGGCAGGTTTCTCGACGGTGACTTCGGTCCGCTCGACGCCGTCGCACCAGAACTCGCCGCCACACTCTATGCCGGAGACCGCTACGAATCTCGCGGTCTGCTCATCGATGCACTCGACAACCACCAGGTCGTCGTCTGCGACCGCTATGTCCCATCCAACCTCGCTCACCAGGGCTCGCGAGTCGATCGAGAACGTCAGAATGACTTGATCGAATGGATCGAAAAAATCGAATACGACGTGTTCGATTTGCCGCGGCCCGATACCGTCGTCTGGCTCGATGTGCCGCCACTCATCAGCCAAAAACTGATTCGGAAAAAAGCACGCCGAGACTACACCGACAAGACCGTCGACCTGCAGGAAGCCGATCTCGGTTACCAACAACGCGTCCAACAACTCTACCAGTCGCTCGCCAACAGCCGCCCGCACTGGACCCGAATCGATGCACTCGAACCAGACTCTCAACAGGTCCGATCCATCCCGCAAATCGCCGAAGACGTCTGGCACACCGTCTCAGAACTTCTCTGACACACTCGCCACCACACCGCCCACACGCTACGGGTCCTCCTCCTCAGCGACTTCCTCGTCCTCGACCGACTCCTCAGTCATCTCATCGTCGCCAGACAGCTCCCGCCGCTGCGGAGGCCGTCGCAACAACACCGCGTTGGGCAATTCGTCGAGGTCGGTCAGACCAAACAGTTCCAGGAATCGACGAGTCGTCTCGTACAGGAACGGACGCCCCAGAGAATCCTCCTCGCCACCGATCCGAACCAGGCCGCGTTCCATCACGTGCCTGAGAATATCGGTCGACTGAACGCCTCGGATCGCTTCGATGTCGGCTCGAGTAATCGGTTGGCGGTAGGCGACGATCGATAGAGTTTCCAGGGCTGGAGTCGACAGTTTTAACTGCAACTGGCGGTTGTGGAGACGGTCCAGCCAGACGGCGAACTCGGGCCGAGTCAACAACTGGAAACCGGTCGCCACCCGCTCGACATGGAAGGCGCTTCCGCCAGCGTCATAGGTCTGGTTGAGTCGTTCGAGAAGCTGTGACGCTTCGGCGGGAGAAGCCAGTACGGCAAGATGCGCGAGTCGGCGGGTCGAGAGTGCCGAGTCGGCGACCAGAAGCACGGCCTCGAGTCGAGCCAGCTTCTGATTGCGGAACGACTCGACCGTGCTCTCACCAACCGAATCCGCAACCACATCCCTCTGGCGAAAAAACTGCCGACTGCGATCCGTCAGACCACCAGACCTCAACCCCGGCCCGACACCTGCACCCGACCACGAACGGCTCGATCGCTGCCACATCCGTCGACCTCGTCCAATCTACCTCGAGCCAGCCACCTGCAACAACCGCCGGTCGTACTGCTCGATCTGCAACAACACGTCTCCAGCCGCTCGCAACGGATCCGACGCTTCCGCCTCGAATCGCCGCAACACGCGAACTCGACCCGGAACCGGCTGCACACAACTGAAATGCACCTCGCCGGCACGACCGCCTGACTGGATTTTGAAATTCACAATCCCACGAGCCTCCAAGCCGGCTCGCACCTGGCTCCAGGTCATCGACCCAGTCGCTCGAGTCCGACTCGGACCAGCAGACGCCATCGGTTGGTCGGTTCGAGAACGACGCGATGTCGCCGGCAAGGGACGATTCGATTGCCGAACACCACTCGAAACGTCCTTCGGCACGGTACCAAACTCACCAACACCGCCTGTCACTGTCGACGACACGACGGATGGCGACGTGGATTCCACACCGGACATCCATCCGGGAGCAAGCACTGTCGGGGCCAACTGAGGCACGCCCCAGACGATCATGGCGAACATCGCCGCCAGAGGCCCCAGCATCACGACCGCGCCCAGACATCTTCCGATCGACCGAACCATTCTCGTTCCTTTCACACAAAGGGGCGGGGATCTTATGCCACTCGCCCCCGACCGGCAATTGCAATCACCGCACAAGCACACTCGACTCCCAACACTTCATGCCGGCTATTGACCCGCATGCCGCCCTGCATACAATCCGTCCGCTCCAGACCCGACTCGCCTGGCCCCCCCTCATGTTCACCACCAATCACACACTCACCAAGCCGCTCGTCATCGCGACCGCGATGCTTGGAGCCACCACACTGCTCGCCGCCGAACCGCCTGCCTGGCACACCGTCCGTCGCTGTGGCCCCTTCCTGCTCCACTCGTAATTCGATCTCGACAACCACCGCCAGGTCATCCGCTCACTCGAAACACTCCCCGCAGAGTTCCACAAGAGGCTCGGCCTGCCCGTCACCGGGCAACCGATCGACGTACACCTGCTGGCCAACCGCCGCCGCTATCAGCAACACGTCCGCCAAAGACTGCCCGGTGCCGCTCGGCGGAGAGCTCTGTACCTGAAGACTGCAGACCGAGGATACGTCTTCGCCTTCCAACATGACTCCTGGTCCGTTGACCTCCGCCACGAATGCACACACGCTCTGATCCACAACGCCCTGCCCTACCTCCCGCTGTGGCTCGACGAGGGCTTGGCCGAGTACTTCGAGCAGCCCAGTTCGGCCAACAACCGATCGCACCCACACCTAAAACGACTCCGCTGGTCACTCAGACTGGGATCGACCCCCTCACTCAAACGACTCGAATCCCGCCGCACATTCCAGTCGATGACCAGTCGCGACTATCGCGAAGCCTGGGCCTGGACCCACTTCCTGCTCAACGGACCCGCTCCGGCACAACACGCACTGGCCGATTACCTGGCCGAAATCCGCAACAACAAGCCGCCAGGTCGCTTCAGCCGGTTTCTTGAAACACGAATCCCCACAGCCCACAAACAACTGAAATCTCACCTCGTCCGACTCGCTCGATGATCCCAATTGGCCAGAAACACTCGACCGGGAAAAACGGACACCGCTGGGGTTCGGACTAAGGGTGGACCGGGCATCAGTCCGATAGAAAGGAATGTACGGGTTCTCCGGATTGTACCCTTTGAACGGGTGACCGAGCCCTGCCCTGAATACAAGCCAGTCGTGAGCCAACGGATTGCCTGCAAAGAGGATCGGACCGATGAAACAATTTTTCAGCCAAAGCAAATGGACAGTCTCACTGGTCACATTCTCGTGCCTCGGCATGCTGATGGGACAACTCCCGGCTTGGGCCTTTGGGCCCAGCCCACAGCCCAGCCAACAGGCAGTGCCCACCGCACGCCCGGCCACGCCGATCACCGACGTGACTCTCGATGAAACCGGCCGACTCGTCGGACAGGTCGTCGATGATCAGGGCCAGTCACGTGACGGCGTGCTGGTCGTGCTCCGGCAAGGACACCGGGAAATCGCTCGCACTCTGACCCGCGACGGAGGCCACTTCGCCATGGCCAATGTCCCCGCCGGTCTCTACCAACTCGATGCCGACTCGACACGTGCCGTTTATCGTATCTGGAACACTTCGGCGGCTCCGCCGCAAGCCAGCGACCAGGCCGTCCTGGTCGCTCCGACCGATCCGGTCGTCCGAGGTCAACACATCGAATCGGTCGTCGATCAACTCGATGCCATTACCCTCGTCATGGTCGCCTCCTCGGTCACCGCATTGATCATCGCCGGTGCAACCTACAACAAGATCGATGACCTCGAAGACCAGATCGACGCCCTGGGATCCGGCGGTTTGCCCTGCAGCCCCTAACTCGATCGCGACACCCCTCACGATCCACTTCGGCCACAATCCGCTCACTTGGCCTCGCCCCTCAACCGGGGCGAGGTTTTTTTTTTGGACGGGTCATCCAGCGCATCGCGCGAATCGTTGTTTTCCGACCGATCTGATTGACCGGCCCCGACCACACTCAAGTCCGACACCAGAAGCCATTTCCACCCAAGCTGCTGACTCCAGTTCGACGATACACCAATCGCCGGAATCGCTTTTTCCGCTGAGTGACAGCAACTTGCAGCCCGGTGCGACCAAAACGCAGGATGCGTTCCTGCCCTTTCAAAACATCTGCCCACGCCCCCTGCCTTCGACCCAGACGTCCACAACGACCAGACGGCCGATCGCACAACCGTGACCGAGGACCTGGAATGAACACCATTGATCAGACGACCCGCACGACCCGTACGACCCCCATCACCCGAACCGCACTCTGCCTCATCACGGCCGCCGTCCTGGCCAGCTTAGCCGCTCTGCCAGCCAACGCCGCCGATCGAGTCGCTCTGAAACCATCCAATTCCCGCTCCAATGCTCTCAAGCAGGCTCTGCAAATCGTCGGCAAGAGCCAGGCAGCACTGCAGTCGGTCAAGGACTACTCGGCCACCTTCTCGAAGAAGGAAATCGTCGGGGAGAAACTGATCGAGCAAACGATGAATATCAAGATGAGACAGAAGCCGTTTTCGGTCTACCTCAAGTTCTCCGCACCACACAAGGGACGCGAAGTCATCTACGTCGATGGCCTGAACAAGGGCAAACTGGTCGCTCACGGAACCGGCTTCCAGAAAATCGTCGGTACACTCAAGCTCAAGCCGACCAGTAACCTCGTCATGAAAGAGAACCGGTACCCGATCACTCATATCGGCATCAAAAAGATGCTCAATGCCGTCGTCACCATCTGGGAAAAACAGGCCAGCAACTCGCAGGTCCGCTACTTCCCCAAGGCCAAACTCGGCAAGATCAGCGTCCGTGTCATCCAGGTGACGCACCCCAAGAAGACCGCCACCACACCATTCCACATGACACGACTCTACATCGACAACCAGACTCAGTTGCCGATCCGTGTCCAACAGTACGGCTTCCCCAAGAAGTCCGGTGGCAAGCCGCCGCTGATCGAGCAGTACACCTACTCGAACGTGAAGACCAACATCGGACTCGCCAGCCGAGACTTCGATCCCAAGAACCCCGGCTACGATTACTAGGATCTGGATTCCCCAGACCCCGCTCTCCGCTCCATTGCTGCCCGACGGCACGACCGGCCTCCTTGGCTGATCGTGCCGCCGGTCTTTGCAGCACACCGCAGCACACCGCAGCCCACCTCGTCAAACCGACACCCAGACCATAGAATCCCGTCAGATCGGATAGGGGTCGATCCCCGACCGATCAGGGACACGGACATTGACGCACGAGGTTCGGGCTGAGCGAATGAGGACGACTGGGAGTGTCGACGAGGTTCGCGAGTTGGTCGGTTCGGCACGACGCAACAGGCTGCGTGTCGGCTGCGTGCCGACCATGGGTGCACTGCACAGCGGCCACACCAGCCTGATCCAACAGGCCGTGGCCGATTGTGGATTCGTCGTGGTCACGCTGTTCGTCAATGCCCCACAGTTCGACAACCCCGACGACTTCCAACGCTACCCCAGACGACGCGAAGAGGACCTGGCAACCTGCCGCACACTCGACGTCGATCTCGTCTTCGCGCCCGACGAACACACCGTCTACTCACCCGACGAACAGACCTTCGTCGATGTCGGACGACTCGGCCAAGTCCTCGAAGGACAACACCGACCTGGCCACTTCCAAGGAGTGGCCACCGTCGTCGTCAAAATACTCAATATCACAACACCCGACTCGGCCTACTTCGGCCAAAAGGACTTCCAGCAACAACTGGTCATCCGACGCCTCTGCCAAGACCTGCACCTGCCCATCGACATCATCACCTGCCCCACCATACGCGACAATGACGGACTGGCACTCTCGAGCCGCAACGTGCTGCTGGATCCCAAACAACGTGACACCGCCACAGCACTGTCACGTGTCCTTGGACTCACACGACATCAATGGCACAACGGAACCACCGACCTGCCACAACTGCGTCGCTTCCTGACCGACCAGCTCGAAGCCGTCCCCGATCTCGAACTCGACTACGCCACCATCGTCGATACCAGTCATCTCGAAGAGACGACCCTCGCCGATAAACCACTCGTCGCACTCGTCGCCGCCACAGTCGGCCACGTCCGCCTGATCGACAACCTGCCGCTCGACAACCTCACTCGCGACAACAACCACCCGACCAATCACGAACCCTGACACAACCGATGGCCCATGCGCCAAACACTCATCCAACTCCAACTCGACTCGCTGTTCGGTATCTCCGAATCGGCCCAAGGCACCCCGGTGCTCGGGATCGGATGGATGGCCGTCCCCTGGACCGTCTTCAGCATCTACTGGATCTGGCGAGCGAGAACGAACCGGGCACAGACTGACGAGGATCCGCAGAGCGACGTCAAGGCGTTGGCGACGCAATTCGTGATCGGACTCTTCGCATTGGTCGCCGTCAGTTTGGTGAGTCGAGGCGGTGACCCAGGCCCGACGGTGCCGGTCTATGGATACGGATTCCTCGTCTTCCTCGGCTGTGTTGCCGCCGGTATGCTCGCCGTCCGACATGCACGACGAATGCAGATTCCCGAACAACTGGTCTGGGACCTCGCGATCTGGTTGTTTGGAGCCAGTGTCATCGGAGCACGCGGGTGGTACGTGCTGCAATATCACGAACCGCTGTTCGCCAAGACAACCAGCCCGCTCGAACAACTCAAGGCCGCCGTCGACATCTCGTCCGGTGGACTGGTGCTCTACGGCGGAGTCGGCCTGTCGCTGGTGGCGCTGCTGGTCTTTGCCCGCCGCAATCGACACGGCTGCTCGCCCCTGAAACTCGTCGACCTGATCGTCCCCTCGTTCTTCCTCGCCCTCGCCTTCGGACGACTCGGATGCCTGATGAATGGCTGCTGCTGGGGAGACGCCTGCGAATTGCCCTGGGCGATTCGCTTTCCACACGACAGCGTCCCCTTCAACTCGCTGGCCGCTCGCGGCTTTATCAATCCCGACGCCCCTCGGACTTTCGGCCTGCACCCCAGCCAAATCTACAGCTCGTTCAATGGCCTCGTGCTCTGCCTGGTTACCTCCAGTATCTTCCGCAACAGCCGACAACACGGACAAACTCTCGCCGTCGCACTCGTCGTCTATCCAATCACCAGGTTCCTGCTCGAAATCCTCCGTGCCGACGAAATGAGCCAATTCGGGACCGGGCTCACCATCTCGCAGTGCTTCAGCCTTGTGCTATTCTGTGTCGGGATCGCATTCTCGGTCTGGCTCAGACGACAACCCGACAAAACAACTCTCGCAACCACACCCCTGAAATCCTGAAACCACCCGAAGCCTCGCGACAAGACTCGTGAACAACCTCGACGACAACCAACTGGTGGAATTGTGTCGCGGCGGTGACAACACCGCGTTCGATGTGCTTGTGCTCCGCCACCAGGATCGACTGTTTCACTCACTCGTCGCAATGCTCAAAACACCAGACGACGCGCTGGACATCGCCCAGGCAGCACTCCTGCAGGCACACCGAAAACTCGATACCTTTCGAGGCGAATCGGCCTTCTACAGCTGGCTCTACCGTATCGCCATGAACCTGGCGTTGAGTTGGCTGAGAAAACAGAAGTCGCCGACAGTTTCGCTCGATATGCTCCACGAACAATCCGGCTACGAACAGGTCGCCAACGATCACGACAACCAACCGCTGGCAAATCTGCTGCGAGACGAACACCGTCGAGTCGTTCGCGAAACACTCGCTGAATTGCCCAACGAGTTTCGGACCGTGCTGGTCATGAAAGAATTCGATGGACTGCGCTACGAAGAAATTGCCAGCCTGACCGAGGTGCCCATCGGAACGGTCCGCAGCCGGATTCACCGAGGTCGAAGTGAACTGGCGGCCAGGCTGAAACGGAAACTCGGCGACGCAATCGAATGATCCTCAGCATGCCAAACGACCCTCACCGAGACGAATCTAGCAAGGCCCTTGGTATCGCACCCCAACTCGACAGGTACATGCTGCGAGGGACGCCGGTTTCGAGCCACCGGGCCAATTGACGGTCCGGGTCTCGACTCTCGACCTGGTCCAACAACAGATCGATCCAACCAGGACGCACTCGATACGTCACCACCTGAACCGTCTCGAGTCCCAACGCCGTTTTTAACGATTCGATCGCGTCCTCCTCGTAACCGATCGAATCCACCAGGCCGTGCCCGAGTGCCTGGTTCGCCGTGTAAATCTGACCGGTCGCCAACTCACGCACCCGCGCAGCGTCCAATCCAGGACGGTTCTCGGCAATCACGCCAATGAACCGATCGAATGCATCGTCGAGTATCCCCTTCCAGACCCTGCGGTCCTCCTCGCTGAGCTCGCGGAACGGGTTGAGCGAATCTTTCAGCGGGCCCGTCTTCAAGGGCTCTGACGTGACACCAAATCGGTCGGCCAGTCCGCTGACGTCGTAACGAGGAATGATCACGCCAATCGATCCCGTCCACGTCGTCGGCTCGGCATACACTCGACCCGTCGGACCCGACCCCATTGCCACGTAGAGCCCGCCCGAGGTGGCCATGCGAGACATCGTGACCGTTATCGGATTGCCCGTCTCGGCACGGTACTGCTCCAAACGGTGATAGATCTGGTGACTGTCGGCGACCAGGCCACCCGGACTGTCGATCGACAACACCAGGCCCCGAACCGATTCGTCATCCTCCACCATGTCGATCATCGCAAGCACCCGACCAGTCAACGGTGGCATGATCACGCCTTGAATCGGTAACACCGCCAACTTCGCCTCCGCACCCTCCTGACCCGAATGATGCACCTCCCGAGGGCCTCCGCCTCGTGTCGCCTGCCACAAACGGTACTGGCCCCAGTTGACACCCACGGACACCGGCAAGGCCACCAGTACAACGACCAGCACCGCGCGACAAAACAACCGCCAACAACTCGAACTACGCACCCTACCTACCTCAGACACCGTTGCGCCACTCGGTCGATCTGCCGATGGCGGCGCATGCGATTCCTGCTCGGTCCGTTCTTCAGCCATGGACGTAAACCCTCCAGTCTCCAAATCATTAACTCGTCACTTTGGGGCGACTCTGACGGTTACTCCAGTCGTGACAATTGAACCGGTACTGACAGTCGGCACCGGCCAGGTGGTTCACTCCAATCAAAACGGTTGTTCCAGTCTGTGGGACTGACTCGGCAGACGTCGATATCGACACCGGGTCCTGCCACCACAATACACCAGGCCGCAACGGGCCACGCGAGGCAGGAAACGGAATCACCACGAGCGAACCGATGGACCCAAGTATCTGTCGACATGTCGACTCGTGCAATGACCAGTCACAGCCAAGGAAGGTGGTCGGGATGCACCATACTACAACACGCAATCAAAAGAGGTTGGCAGTCCTCGGCACGGCGATCGTAATCGGACTGATCGCTTCGCTCACAAGCCTCTCCCGAGCCGCCGATCTGCCGGCCACGACCTCCGCAACAGCACAGAAGTCCGGCTTTCGGCTGACACTTCAAATGCCGGCACTGCTGAAACGACTGACCCGCACGGCGACTAACCCGAAGACATCCGCCCCGTCGCAGGACGTCGTCGATGAACTCCGCGAGATCTACCGCCAGAATGGACTGGCCATGCCACCCATGACCTTCCAAGAACTCGCCAAACAAAAAGACCCGGCCAACAATACATCCGTCAAAACCGTCCAACACCTCGCACCGGCAGCCCTGCCGAAAGCTCCACCAATCGAGTTCATTTCCGCAACGCAAGCCACCCCCGCGCCTACGCTCGCCCCTGCCCTGGCCCCCACCCCCGATCCGACTCACGTCCAAGCCACCCTCAGACGGTTCCGACAACGGCAGCAGATCGACGGACGCCGACACCGTGGAGGACTCAAGGGGTTCTGCCCCGTCGCACTCAAGGACCGGCAGGAACTGGTCGATGGACGACCCGAATTCAACGCGATTCACCAGGGACGCATAATCCTGCTCTCCTCAAAAACGGCCAAGACTGAATTCCTGGCCCGACCCGATGCGTACCTGCCCGTGGCTGGAGGCCTCGACGTGGTCAGCGTACACCGACGAAAATCCAGCATGGGACAACTCGACCACGCCGCCTGGTACCGCGGACGACTGTACCTCTTTGTGACCAAAGCCAACCTGCTCGAGTTCCAACAACAGCCGGATCGCTTCGAACGCTGATCGTCAGCTGCGTGCCATACAACCCCATGGCACGACGTCCACAACCCGCTCGCCACATCGACCCCTCCTCGGCAACAACCGGAGGTCTGGTCCTCTGTTCAGGATTGGCTACAGTTGAGCAGGCAGCCCAATACCGGCCGAGTGCCGTCTTTCACTGCTCACTCACCCTCACCCTCACCCAC
>Ga0114993_10006553_pt1 | contig 10963 bp, 9 predicted proteins | sample ArcticOcean_MG_C_FD_87042 | JGI IMG/M metagenome (GOLD analysis project Ga0114993, IMG submission 87042) | Marine microbial communities from western Arctic Ocean - ArcticOcean_MG_CB2_150 | ecosystem: Environmental > Aquatic > Marine > Oceanic | place: Arctic Ocean: Canada Basin | collected...
AAAGCACGTGCTGCTGGCCGGTCGCCTGTTATGAGGAGTGGAAAAAGTTTTTCAATAAATGTATCTGTGTTCACGGCAAAACCCCTTTTGCGTTGTAGGCCTCTTATCCACGAGGCGTTTCATTCTGTCTAAGACAGTGTCCTTGGAGCGCCAACCATTGGAACTCAGACCAAGGACAAACCTACAATCGTTTGATAGGCATTCTCCTCTCGATAAATATCGAAATTCCGCATTTATAGTCGATATCGGACCCCTCGAATCGGTTCAATCTACCCTAAACAATACCATAATCGCTGTTTATGGCAATGTAACGACGCATATTATAGGCACATGGTGGCTAGCACCAAATGGTTACGGGCACTCGCCCCAGTTCCCTACAACTTCAAGTAGGTCAACAACATCGATGATTCCATCGCCATTCACATCGCACCCTGCATTTGTACCCCAAGCATCGATAATTGCAAGAAGGTCGTTAACGCCAACTACACCATCATTATCGCAATCTGCAAGACACGGTTCATCGCCACCACTAGACCATTCAAGGACAGTTTCGATGAGCATGAGTTGCGCAGCGTCTGGCATTGCTTCGATAGGGAAGCCAAGGAACACCGCTCCCCCACCATGCTCACCATCAAGGTGCGTTCCAGCATTTCCTGCTGAACCACTAAATGCGAGTTGTGCTTCTTGCGAAGCGTCCACTTCATCGCTGTAATCTGTAAAGGGGTAACTCAGATTCACAGAACCCAGATCCTCAAACAAATTTTCACCCGTTACTGAGGTTTGATTAACGTCACTGTCAAAACTCCCAATACCAAGGTAGGTTTGTCCAAACGGGGTAAGTCCATTATCGTATAAGTAATCTTGACTCGAAAGAAGGAGATACCCGCCGTAGTCAATGTACGAAGCGAGTGCTGCTTCTCCTGCACTGCCAGGGCCTGCAAAACCGCCCCACTCGTCACCTGTAAACCAGATTATAAGTGGATAGCCTTGCAACTCTTCGATAGAAGGTTCGTTGTTTGAGTTATTCGTGTCGTGTATTTCGTACAAGATGCCTGCTTCGTCTAGCAGATCTGTATAGTCCGATCGAACGTCGGGCGAGTTGTCATCGTCATCAACGAGAAGAATCAATAGAGCATCTGTTGTTCTAAATGTCCACCAATCTGCCCATGCACTATCTCCACAATTATTCGTTGCAAGAACTCTCCAGAAGAAGGGCGTGTCCGCATCGAGTATTAATGGCAATGCATGTTCCGATTCAAAAATATCAGATGCATCGTAAAAGACACCAGAATCAGAAGATGTTGTTGAAATCTGTAATCTCCAAGACATTGCTGCTTCGTCATTTGCCCAACTAAATGTAGGCGCAAGAGGGGTCTCTGTCTCACCATCAAATGGTTCTTGGAGCATTGGAACCGACGACAGTCCACTTGAAACACGAACTTGCACTGTTGCTTCGTGCATGGATCCATCAGCAGGTGCGATACCAATCACTTGCACGGTATGTTCTCCATCTGATACAGAATCCGGTATATTCAAATACAACTCTACTTGTGCAGGTGGTATAACTGTGTACGAAGAAAGATCATGGAGAATCCCAGATTCAGTAACGACTGAGAGGACAACTTCATTGTCATAGTCCATTAACTGACCAATAGAAACTGTACATACTGTAGTATCTGGTGCACATATTTCTACCACACTTGGTTCGATTGCCATCGAAAAGTCTGGCTCAGATGCGCAGTTATAACAAACGACCGAGAAATCTTGGTCGATACCATCGCCTTCGTTCGGAATGCCGTCCGAGTTTAGGTTAGCTGCAGTTACTGTAATAGTTGCTTGTCCGGGAGAAACAGGTCCGAGGAAAACACCTTCTGTATTATTTTTTCCGTCTGCGGTTCCGCCTGCTATTGACCAGCCTTGCGAACCGATGTTGTTGCCTCTATATACAGCAGGACCCGCTGAAACAGTTAAGTCCAGGTCATTGTTCCACGCAGGTGTGCTTCCACCAAGACCATGACCAAGTGCGTCAGTCCAGACCAACATGATTTTCATAGGTTTTGATGGGTCAAGTGGCGAGACTGTTGCAGACCATTGGTCGCCAGTCTGTTCAAGAACGACAGGTGCATCGAAATACTGAACGCTGCTTTCATCGTTTACAAGAGTGGAACTTAAATCCATTCTTCCCCAACCCTGTTTTGAATCAAAAACATGGCCAAGTGTTCCACCATCGGCATCATTGTTTCCCGAAAGGTCCAATGCGCTTGCTGTGAATGCTGCTTTTATCAAAGCAGGTGTTGGATCAACAGAATACGCAGCGCGATATTGTTCTACAAAAAGTGCTACGCCACCTGCAACCTGAGGGCAAGCCATACTCGTACCGCACATCAAACTATAGGAACCGGGCGTAGTAGAAAGCGTCTGGCAACCGGGCGCTACGATGTGTGGGATAGTCCTTCCATCGAGGCAGGGGCCGTGCGCGGAGTTACTTGAAATATCATCGATTGCAGCATATTGATTTCCACCGCTATCTCGCATCTTCGTGGAGCCAACTGTAATGATGTTTTTCGCTTCATCTGGCGAACCCTGTGTACTTGTTCCCCCACTCCCGTTCATAATTGCAAGTACGTACGTGAATTGTTGGTTGCCCGCAACGTCTGGGTCTGCATCCCGAACTGCAACGTCTACTTCAAGCGTATCGATGTCATACCCTTGTGGTGATCCTGCTGGACCCCAACTGTTGCTCGATGCAACCGCACCGTTTTGACGCGATTCGACCATTAACAACGTCATGCCTCCTGGTTGTTGGAACGTCGGAGAATACACTTGCTCAAGAAGCGAGACTCCGGGGGCAACACCTTGCCCTTGAAGGAATCCGTTACTGTCTGTGTTGCCACTTATTCCAGTTGCTCCGATTGTTCCTGCACAGTGTGTGCCGTGTGAACTAGAAGCACTACCACCGCAACTTTGACCACTACAGGCAACAAACTGGCCACTCAAGTCTGCATGATTATCATCTGATCCGCCATCAACTATCGCAACGATGACGCCTTCACCTGTAACACCCGCTGCCATATTTAGCCAATCTTGATATCCGGGGTAAGCCATGCCGCCCGAATCAATATTTCTTGCGTTGACTTGGTTGCTCATCTCGCTGCGCAATCCGCCATCTGTTGGTTTTGGTTGCACGGTAAAGACACCTTGAATTTTTGAGATTGCAAGGTACGAGCTACCCGGAGCAGTGAACGACACAATTTCGAATCGAGAATCTATCGTGCGGTGGTCTATTCTTTTTGCACCTACTGCACGGAGTTCTTCAAGCACCTCGTCAAGTTCAACCCCTCGATAGACCATAATTTTTGATTCAATCGGTTGCTCGCTTAGAGTACGCCATTTGGGTAATACACGATAGCCATTCAGGAAATCACCAGACCACCGAACGTGTGGAATACCATTGACATTGTTACTGCTTTGCGCATCAGCCCACGTAATATACGTATATGGGTGAATATATTGCAAAGGTGTAATCCCCGATTTTTGCATTGCCTGTATCCATGACTCTTGTATTGGACCATCAAACTGAACGAGCCGAAGATCTTTGCCATGTTGCGATACAACTTCCCACTCTGTTGGAGTCGTAATCACTTTGGATATTGGATCGAATGTATCTTCGCCAAGTGTAATTGAGTAGTCCAATTGTGCAGGCTTAGCGCCATAGGCTGGCGACAACAAAATACAAAGCGCGACAAAAACGGAAGTGCAATAATTAATCATTTCTTTAAAACCTTTTCTTCTTCGAGACTTATATATATAAGAGTACATAATCGTTCGTCAAATCCAAGGAAAAGGTTGCGAAAAAGTAGGTTTTTCCACATAAGAATGAGGATATTGCAGCAAGCAGATTGTGTTATAGGACGTTTTGCGGGTTAAAAATCACAGTTTCTTGGCGCTCGTGGAAATGGAATAACATCGCGGATATTCGCCATCCCAGTCGCGTAGAGAATTGTTCTCTCAAAACCAAGGCCAAAGCCGGCGTGTGGAACCGTGCCATACTTTCGAAGATCACGGTACCACCAGTACGGTTCTGGATCTAATCCGCACGCAGCGAGACGTGCGTCTAGAACATCCAGCCGTTCCTCCCTTTGCGAGCCACCTATGATTTCACCGATGCCCGGAGCGAGAACATCCATGGCTGCGACGGTTTTTTCGTCGTCGTTTAATCGCATGTAAAACGCTTTGATGTCTTTTGGATAATTCATCAAAACAATCGGTCTACCAATATGTTCTTCTGTTAACCAACGCTCATGCTCCGACTGTAAGTCACTCCCCCACTCTACTTGGTATTCAAACTTTGTTCCAGACTCTTGTGCTTTCACTATCGCGGAAATTGCATCGGTGTATTCCATTCTTTCAAAACTTGAAGAAACAAAATTTTCCAGTCTTTCAATACATCCCTTATCAATTCGTTGTTGAAAAAAGTTCATGTCATCTGGGCGTTCGTTCAGTAAATCTGTAAATATTGTTTTTAAAAAGTCTTCTGCCAAATCTGCATCGTCATTGAGATCTGCAAATGCGATTTCGGGTTCAATCATCCAAAACTCGCTAAGGTGTCTTGACGTGTTGGAATTCTCAGCGCGAAAAGTCGGGCCGAATGTATACACACGACTCAACGAACACGCATACGACTCAACATTGATTTGTCCAGAAACAGTTAGGAAAGATTCTTTCCCAAAGAAATCCTTATCAAAATCGACTTTGCCTTCCTCGTTCAGAGGAGTGTTGACCATGTCAAGAGTTGAAACCCTAAACATTTCCCCCGCACCCTCGCAGTCGCTCGCAGTCACAATCGGGGTGTGCACCCAGAGAAAACTATTCGCATGAAAGTAACGATGCACAGCCTGTGAAAGACAGTCTCGAACACGTGCCATTGCTGCAAATGTATTTGTTCTTGTTCGTAAATGTGAAACAGTGCGCAGAAACTCAAATGTGTGGCGCTTGGCAGCAACAGGGTACGTTTCAGGATCTTCAACGAAGCCAACAACCTTTACTTCTGTTGCTTGCATTTCAACAGATTGGCCCTTCCCTTGTGACTCGACCAGCTCACCCGTCACTTCGATCGAAGCACCTGTAGTTACATGTAAAATTTCCGATTCGTAGTTTGGTAATTCAGTATTGGCAACAATCTGAAGCAGGTCAAAACAACTCCCATCGGTAATTTGTATAAACGACAACCCTGCCTTTGAATCACGCCTTGAGCGCACCCAACCCTGTACAGTCACTTTCTGGCCTATCGGGGTTCTTTGATTCTCATCGCCTGTAAGAATTGCGCTAAGTAACGTTGCTTTTGTTTGATACGCCATAGGCGGGCAATGGTACCACCTTCCTCTCATTTGGGGTCTGACCACAAGGTGAGCACTGCCAAGACGGCAGGGGTTGGGCAGTTCCATTGTGCATTGACAGCCATTGGGTATGCGTAAAACGGCACGCAATTTGCACCTATGTACTTCATCTTGCCATACACACGTTCAAATCCAAACTTCGATAGTTCGCCAATGAAGCGACTAAACCTGCTACTGACTTGTGGTTCTTGGCGGAAAGACTCTCCAATACTGCAGCTACCAAGATTGCTAGACCCATTCGGAATTCGCAGTTTAATGGCCAATAACGGGGAAGAAGCCGTCCAAATGATCGAAAAAAGTGCAATCCACATCGCCATTGTAGACCTCGCAATTCCCTTGCAAAAAGGCTCTGTGGATAGGCGTCCAGGCGGTGAGCGAGTGCTTCAACTTCTAAGGCGCCTCGACCCCCATCCACCTACAATAGTCATTCGCCCAAAGCAAACATCCACACGTGAAAATGCTCGGAGTTTGGCACGTTCTCTGCAAGAAGGTGCCTTTACAGTCGTCGACCGTCCAGCGATGCTTGAAACCTTGCTCGATGCCTTGCAACGAGCATTAAGGAAACATTACGCTGGTCGATGGCCAGAACAAAATTGGAACGGATAGAAAAGAACGCACCACACGGTTAACTAAGAGAAAACAGAAAGAAAATAGGAGCAAAAAAATGAACGTAAAACCCCTCGGAGACAAATTGCTTGTCCAACGCGCAGAAGCGCAAACCCAAACCCAAAGCGGTATTTACTTGCCAGAGTCTGCAAAAGACAAACCTAAAGAAGGCAAGATTATCGAAGTTGGAAACGGGCGTTTAAACCAAGAGACCGGCGAACGGATTCCTTTTACTGTCAATAAAGGTGACCACGTCTTATTCACTTCATACGCCGGTACAGAAATTAAAATTGACAATGTCGATTACTTAATCATGACAGAAGATGACATCTTAGGAATCATCGAGTAACAGAGTAAGGAATTAGTTATGGAACGCGGACCCCTCCTTGAAATTTTATTGGACATGGTAGGAACGAACAAAGAGCTCTCTATCATGTTCTATGGGGAAGACAATGAACTTGAAGTTATTGATGTTGAGCATGTCGAAAAATTGACAAGTTCGCAAGGCATTCACATTAAAACAAAATCAAACAACATTTGGATCGATAGTTCGCACGTATCTGCCTCGTGGCAAGTTCGCGATGACATCTAATTAAAGAAGAAAGAAGATTAACATGACAGCAAAACAAATTGCATTTGACATAGAAGCTAGAGAGCAAATGCTCCGAGGTATTCAAAAACTCGCAAAAGCAGTAAAGACAACTCTCGGCCCATCGGGTAGGGTTGTCATTCTTGAAAAATCATTCGGCGCACCAACCGTCACAAAAGACGGCGTAACTGTTGCCAAAGAGATCGAACTCGAAGACCCGCGCGAAAACATGGGTGCACAAATGGTGAAGGAAGTCGCTGCAAAATGCTCGAAAGACGCAGGCGATGGTACTACAACAGCAACCGTATACGCGGAGGCAATTTTCAGCGAAGGTCTAAAAAACATCACAGCAGGCGCACACGCAAACCAAGTACGGCGTGGTATTGACCTTGGCGTCGCAGCAATTGTGAACGAACTCGACTCAATGTCAAACGACGTACAAAACTCGAATGAAATAGCACAAGTTGGTATGTGTGCTGCAAATCAAGACACCGGCATCGGTCAAATCATCGCAAAAGCTATGGACAAGGTCGGAAAAGACGGCGTCATCACAGTTGAAGAAGGCCAATCACTTGAAACGGATGTTGAACTCGTCGAAGGTATGCAATTTGACAAGGGCTACCTTAGCCCTCATTTTGTAACTGATACAACTGAAATGGATGTCACGCTTGAAGATTGCTATGTTCTAATTCATGAAAAGAAAATAAGTACAGCAAAAGACATGCTTCCGATTCTTGGCAAAGTTGCTGAAACTGGTAAAGCATTGCTCATCATCGCGGAAGATGTTGACGCTGAGGCACTCGCAACCCTAGTTGTAAACAAATTGCGAGGTACAATCAAAGTCTGCGCAATAAAAGCTCCCGGATTTGGCGATAGGCGCAAAGCAATGCTTCAGGACATCGCAATTCTTACTGGCGGCGAACCCGTCATGGAAGAACTCGGCATGAACATTGAAAACCTTGAACTTACGCAACTTGGACGTGCGAAAAAAGTCACTGTAGACAAAGACGCAACTACGATTATTGAAGGTTCTGGAAAATCTTCTGACATCAAAGGTCGCATCGACCAAATTCGTGCACAAATCGAAAATACTTCTTCCGACTACGATGCTGAAAAATTGCAAGAACGACTTGCAAAACTTGCGGGCGGCGTTGCACAAATCAATGTTGGTGCTGCTACCGAAGTTGAGATGAAGGAAAAGAAAGCCCGAGTCGAAGATGCACTCCATGCATGTCGTGCCGCCGTTGAAGAAGGTATTCTTCCTGGTGGTGGTGTTGCTGTTATCCGCGCAAGACGAGCCCTTGAAGGCGCTCGTAAGAAAGCCAAAGGCGATGAAAAACTCGGCATCGACATTGTCGGTCGAGCTCTTACCGCACCGATTCGCCAAATAGCTGAAAATTGTGGTCTTGATGGATCCATCGTTTGTCAAAAAGTTGAAGATGCCACCGACGACAACTTCGGCTACAACGGTCTTAATGGAAAATACGAAGACCTGATCAAGGCTGGTGTTATTGTGCCAACGAAAGTTGAGCGGATTGCACTCCAAAATGCTGCAAGCATCAGTGGTTTGTTGCTCACAACCGACTGCGCAATCACTGACATCAAAGAAAAATCAACACCAAGTGGTGCAGGCATGGACGAAATGGGCTACTAAGCCCCTGAGACATCTGTCCTAAGAACGCAAAAGGAGCGTCGCAACGTAGTTCGCGACGCTCCTTTTTTATCCTGCTTGTTCTTTCCCCTCCAAAGAACAAACAAGCACCATCTCTTCAGGTTGAGATTCGTAAAATCACTTGGGACGGTTCCATCTCACCTCTGGTAGAATGCATAACCAATGGGAAAAAATGAATCACATCGGCGTAAGTACCGGCAGCAAAGCCACCTAGAGTCTCATGCTGATGCGGTAATTACTCCAGTTTTAGAAGGAAATCCTCTTGTTCCGACAAATCAAGCAGATTGGATTGACACTGAGTATGATTTTCTTGCACTTTGCGATGAACTCCTAGAGAGCGGTATCTTTTCGTACGACACTGAATTTATCGGGGAAGATTCTTACTACGCCCAAACGTGTCTCATTCAAGTCGCTACAACGAAACGAGTTGCACTCTTAGACCCCTTCGTAGTAAAGGATCTTGCACCGCTTTATGCGCTGATTGCAGACCCTACTATCACGACTATCCTCCATTCCGGTTCGCAAGATTTAGAACCTGTCGCTCGGCTGTATGGCAAACCACCCGCTGCTATTTTCGATACACAACTTGCCGCTGGCTTAGTAGGCTATCCATGGCCAATCTCGCTCACCAAACTCATCGAGTCTGTTTTACATCACGATGTTGGCGGGCATTTCACATTCTCACAGTGGGATGCACGACCGTTGTCCGATAGACAACTTTTTTATGCTGCTGACGATGTTCGCTATTTGATTGCCATTCACAATCATCTCAAAAGTACACTCGAAACGCTTGGACGAACGCAATGGGCAGAAGAGGAATGCTCTACATTTACAACTATGGACAAGTATTCTTTCAATCTCTTCAATGTAGTAAAACGGATTTGCAAAAATAAAAATCCGCGTAAAAAAGAAATGCAGCGCATCCAAACAGTGGCAGCGTTACGCGAAACCATTGCCATTGAACTCAATCTTCCTACGAGAGCAGTAATTCCAAATGAATGCGTTCTTGCCCTTGCGAAAAAACCTGTTGAAACGGTTGAGCAACTCGCTTCTATGAAGGGTTTCCCGAGAAACATGGCAACCCGTTTCGGGAACAAAATCTTACAAGCAATTCTTGAAGCCCCAAGCATTGATCCTATGCACTTACGAAAACCTCAAGCAATTGAAAAGGAAGCTGAAACACGACAGGAACTCGATGGCATTTGGTCGCTTTTTGGCGCATGGTGTGTTGGAAACCAATTGTCTACCGGGCTCGTCACTAACAGGCCGACATTTACCGATTGGTTCCTTGCGATGCGCGAGGGTAACACGCTAGAAAATTCGCCCTTGGATTCTGGTTGGCGCGCTCTAGCGATTCGGGAGTTCGCAAACATGCTTGCAGGAAACGGCGGAATCACCTTTGTCTATGATAAATCACTTAAAACAAAGAGTTCAATCGAATGAACTACACTCCCACTGATTCACAACAAGCAATCGAGCGATCCTAACCCACAAAATTACTTCCACCTGATACGCTAACACTACACATGGCCCGCGAACGAATCATTTCTCCAAAAGAACACGTGCAAGAAGTCGAAACTCCCTCAACCGTTTCTTCAACGTACTCCGTTCGCCCAACATCATTAGATCAATATCTTGGCCAAGCAGAATTGCGGGAACGATTGAGTGTTGCGCTTCAGGCAGCAAAAGATCGAGGCGATCCGATGGAGCACGTTCTTCTGTACGGTCCTCCCGGACTTGGCAAGACAACACTCGCGCACGTTATTGCAAACGAACTTGGTACACGTGCTTGGGTAACTTCGGGGCCCGCACTCACAAAGGGCAGCGACCTTGTTGGCACATTAACGCGTATGGAACCCGGTGATGTCCTCTTCATTGACGAAATTCATCGCCTCCCAGCTGCAGTCGAAGAGTACATTTACCCCGCAATGGAAGATTATAAGATTGACTTTACGCTCGACTCGGGGATGCATGCTCGAGTTGTCACCTATGCACTTCAACCGTTCACGTTGATTGGAGCAACGACTCGTGCTGGTTTGTTAACTGGCGCACTACGAAGTAGATTTGGGTTAGTTCACAATATTCGCTTTTACAAAACGGAAGAACTGACTGCAATCTTACAACAAGCAGTTGCAAAACTTGGAATGAATCCCATCGACGAAGCGTCGCTTCAATGCATTGCATCGCGTAGCCGTGGTACACCAAGAATTGCATTGCGATTGCTAAGACGAGTTCGTGATTACGCACAAGTTCGTCGTGACAATGTCATTAATCGTGTAGTTGTAGACGAAGCGTTGCAACTGGAAGGCATCGACGACACAGGTCTAGACGCACTTGATAGGACGTATTTACAAACTCTTGCCACTGTATATGAGGGTGGGCCTGCTGGTGTTGAAGCAATTGCAGCGACTATGGGTGAAGATGCAGGAACTCTACAGGACGTTGTTGAGCCTTATTTACTGCAAGCGGGGTACCTCTCTAGGACAAGGCAAGGTCGAAAAATCACCGAAATTGGCCAAAAACTGCTCAAATCAACCTGAAACAACTGGAAGTTTCTGTTTTTCTTCCAATAATCCAATTTTTACACTTTTTTTACCTATTTTCCACTTGGCATTTACAAACTTTTACTCAATGATATAATTGGTCGTATGGGTAGCGTTACCCATAGAGATAGGAAGCAGATCACGACCACATGTCATC
>Ga0114993_10006555_pt1 | contig 10962 bp, 9 predicted proteins | sample ArcticOcean_MG_C_FD_87042 | JGI IMG/M metagenome (GOLD analysis project Ga0114993, IMG submission 87042) | Marine microbial communities from western Arctic Ocean - ArcticOcean_MG_CB2_150 | ecosystem: Environmental > Aquatic > Marine > Oceanic | place: Arctic Ocean: Canada Basin | collected...
CCCCTTCGGGGGTACACCACCCCTAAATAGATATGTAACATCCCTATTATTCTACCTACGGCTATGTTCGCCTCAAACGATGACCTCTAAAAAAATATATAAAAAATTTATTAAGTTCCCATTAAGTTAGGAGGGTAATGCTACCAACACTTCATTTGATTACCAAAGTCATGACACGTAATCTTTTGGTGGGTTGGATTAATTTATATCATCATTTGGTATTTCTTTTAATTTTAATTATCTTACCAACTTCTGAAGATTTTAATAAAGAAGTTATTGCAATAATATTGTTTTTACTATCCTCTAAAGTTACAATTACTTTTTCTCCGTATAAAACAGTTTTTGAAAATGAATCAATTTCATCTAAATAAGCATTATGATTAAAACGCTTTTTTGATAATTTTAGTGGAATTTCATCTCCAAACAGGGATTCAACTTTTTTATTAGTATCTTTAGTCGTAATTAATACCGACCCTGTTTTATCATGATTGCAATATGGTACATGAATCTTCATAACACCTTTATCACCTATAATAGTCACTTCCTCATGTGGAAAAGATCTAAAACTTGAAAAAAAATGCATTTCAATTTTTTCATCAAAAATTAGATACCCTGCTAAACTATTATCAACTTTACCTTTTCCTGCAATATGTATTTTTTTTGCAAAAACCTCAATTGGCTCTTTTCGAAGAACACTTCTCGCAAAACTAAGGCAATACGATCCTAAATCCCATAGAGATCCTCCACCTTGATTATATTTAAATCTTATGTCTTTATGATTTTTGATAGATATTGAAAAAAATGCTGATATAAATTTAATTCTACCAACTTTTTTTTTCTTTACCATATCTCGTGTAAAAAAAGTTTGAGGATGAAAACGCATCATAGTAGCTTCTTGAACTACTACATTATATTTTTTTGCAACTTTAATTATTTTATTAATTTCAGTAATTGTCGTTGTTAAAGGTTTTTCACAAAGAACATTTTTTTTTGCTTTAGCTGCAAGTATAATCCATTTACTATGAAGATGATTAGGCAAAGAGATATATATGACATCTATATTTTTATCCTTTAGAAGATCAGCGTAAGAATGATAAAATATTGGTATTTCTCTTTTTTTTGCATATTCACGTAAATTTTTTCCACTTCGACTTGCTACTGCATATAAATTTGCATATTTTGATTTTTTTATTGCAGGAATAATTGTATCATTTATTCTAGCAGTACTCATCAAAGCCCAATTTAATTTTTTTAATGACATAAAATAAACTTTATTTCTGTATGTGTGGCTTTGTATAATTAGACCAAATTACACTATATGGATGTGAACTTAATTCTATAATATTACCCCAAGGATCTTCACAATAACAAATTTTATAAGGTTTATTTTTGAACAAATTCCAAATTTTACTTTTTTGTTTTCCTCCACTTGTAAATATTTTTTTACAAACTTCTTCAATATTTTTTGTTGTAAAAGCAATATGAAAAATTCCCGTTTTCCAAAATTGAAAATTATTTTGAGGACTTTCATTTTTAGGATCTACAAATTCAAAAAGTTCTACACCTACACCATCACTTGTACACATATGAACAATTTTAAATTTTTTAAATTTATTTTCAAAGACATCACTTGCAATTTCATCTGATTCAGAACAGACTTCCATTACTTCTGATATTTGAAAAAGATCAAAAGTATTTTTATACCATTCAATAGCTTCGTAAATATTTGGTATTGAAATCCCTATATGATCTACAGAAGTTGTCATAAATAGTTATAATGCATAAAAAAAAGATTATTTCTCTAATTTTTTATACTAATTTTTTATCTATATTTTTTATTCATTATAAAAAATGTGCTATATTGAATCTGATTTTTAAGGAGGTTTTGTAAATAGTCATGAAAATAGCTATATTACCTAAGATTTGGGATGAGCATTTTATTAGGGCTGGCTATGGTATAAAAGAAGCTTCTAAGGAATTAGGTATATCTGTTGAATATGCAAATCCCAAAAGTCCCAATTCATTTTCGCAAACAGATATAATTGAAAAATGGCTTAAAAAAGATTTTAAAGCAATACTTGTTTCTGCTGACGATCCCGATTCACTTGTTCCTTTGATGAAAAAAGCTCAAAGCTTAGGTATTAAAACATCAACTTGGAATTCTGATATTAGCGATGGAAGAGAATATTTTTTAAATCAAACATCTAATCAAAGAATGGGTAAATGCCTAGTAGATATGATGATCCATTCACTTAATTTTTCTAATGGAGATTTTTTAATAATTACACCATCAATACAGTCCCCAAATCAGAGCCAATGGTTGAAAGAGATGAAAATTTATTCTTTAAAAAAATATCCTAAAATGATTTATAAAGATATCATTGAATGTGGTGAAGAAATTGAGTGCGCTGAAGAATATACAGTTAATTATTTATTAAAGTATCCAAATATAAAAGGAATATTTTGTTTAACAGGAAACTCTACACCTGGAGTTATTAAAGCAATTAAAAAATTACATTTAGTAAATAAGGTTGCAGTGACTGGAATTGGTGTACCTTCACAAATTATTTCATTTTTGAAAGAAGGATCAGTTAAAGAGGTTGCGTTATGGAAGCCAGAGGATTTAGGATATGGGGCAGTTTATTTAGCTAAATCTCAAATTGATGGAGAAATATATAAAAATAAGAAATATGTTGAACTTGGTAGATTAGGAAAATTGAAAATAGAATCTAATAATACAATTATATTAGGCGATCCTCATATTATTTCTTTAAATCAAGATGTTAGAAAATTTTTAAATTTTATAGATTTTAGACTTTCAGAAATGATTCAACATGATGAAATAATCATTTATTTTAATCAAACAGCAAGTCATTACATAGCTTGTATGATTGTAATGCAGCATTTTTATGAAGATCGAGAACTGTCAAAACATAATTTGTTAGATAAAATTTTATTTTATACACAAAATGCCCAAAGAAAAACAATCACAACAGAAGTGAAATATATTGATAATGCTATAGCTAAAGGTTATTTAATAAATGAACCTAGCCATTTTGATCATAGAAAAATTTTAATTAAACCATCTAAAGAAATGATAAAATCTGTTGAATATCATTTTGACAAACTTTGTGCTTGGCTTAAAAATCAAAATAAAAAAACGTAATTAAATAATTATTTTAAATGTTACAAAAAAATTAATCTAAGAAAAGATTGTTTAAAAAAAATATACTTAATTTTTACTACCAACCTAAGAAAAGCAATACGTAATAGGGGAAAAATAAATACAAAGAAATTATATAAAATTTTTATTATTAAATAGTATTTTTTTATACTTTGCTATTAATGTATATTAAATAAATGGAAGACATCGTTTGTATTTTAAACAATATAAGCAAAACTTTTGGTGAAAATGTTTTTGCGTGTAAAAATGTAAATTTAAAATTAAATTGTGGAGAAGTTATAGGTTTAGTGGGAGAAAATGGAGCTGGAAAAAGCACGGTAGTCAAATGCTTATATGGACTTCATTCTCCTAGTTCGGGAAGTATAGTAATTGCAGATAAAGAAGTTTTATTTAAATCCCCCAAAGATTCTGAGCAACATGGAGTATTTTTTATACCTCAGGAATTAGATTTGTTTCCTGAGTTAACTATAATTGAAAATTTATTTATTGGAAAAAAAATACCAAGAAATTGGATTGGAAATTTTGACTGGAAAGTGTTGGAAAAACAAGCTGATGAAATTTTTAACAACTTAGGAGTTTCATTTGATTTTTATATGCCTTTAAAATTATTATCAGCTGCTAATGCAAAATTAGTAGAGATTGCTAGAGCGCTGATAAATGAAGCTAAAATAATAATTATGGACGAACCTACTGCCGCACTTACACAAAAAGAAGTTAAGAAAATTTTTGAAATTATTAATAATCTCAAGAAAAAAAAAGTCTCTTTTATTTATATTTCACATAGATTGGATGAAATTTTTGAAATAGCAGATAGTATAACGGTTTTAAGAGATGGAGAACTCATTATATCTGATCATAAAAATAAATTTACTAAATCAAAATTAGTTCAATACATGGTAGGAAGGCCATTAGACCAAATTTTTTATAGAACCAAAAATAAAATTGGTAAAAAAATTTTAGAAGTTAAACATTTATCTTATGAAAATAATTTTAAAGAAGTAAATTTAGAATTAAAAAAAGGTGAAATTGTTGGATTGGCTGGTTTAATTGGAGCAGGAAGATCAGAGTTAGCGCAAACTATTTTTGGTTTAAGAAAATATTCTTCTGGCGAAATTTATATTAATGAAAAAAAAATAAATATTAATTCTGTAAATGACGCTATAAAATTTGGGATTGCATATTTACCAGAAGAAAGAAGATCGCAAGGATTAATTCTACCATTTACAATTATATGGAATATGACATTGTCAAGTATTAAAAATTTTACAAGTTTTGGATATATTAATAACCATGAAGAAATAAAATTTGTTAAAAAGTCATCAGAAAAATTTACTATAAAAGGAGCAAAAATTTCATCACCAGTCAGCCAATTATCAGGTGGAAATCAGCAAAAGGTCTTAGTTGCGAAAACAATTGCAACAAAACCAAAAATAATAATTTTAGATGAACCAACCAGAGGGGTAGATGTTGGTGCAAAGGCAGAAATTTATAAAATAATTGATGATTTAGCAAATCAAGGAAATGCAATTTTGCTTATATCATCTGAATTAAATGAAGTAATATCTATGTCAGATAGAATCTATGTAATGCATGAAGGAAAAATTAAAGGTGAATTTCAAAAAAATGAATTTAATGCTGAAAAAATAGCCTCTGTTTCTGCAGGAATTATTTAGATTATGAAAAAAAAATATAATAACTTATTAATAAAATTTTTTTCTAGACCAGAAACACCAGTATTAGTTTTTTTGTTTTTTTTAATTTTTATAATATCTATTTTTACTTCAAATTTTTTAACTGTAGCAAATTTGAAAGGCATACTAGAACAAGTAGTAGTAATATCTATAATAGCCCTAGCTGTAAATCAGGTTATTTATGGAGCTGAAATAGATATTTCAACAGGTTCTCTTTTGGCTGTTTGTGCATTTGTATATGGTCTTGTTGCTATGGAAACAGGGGGATCGTGGATAGCTTTGTTAGCATCATTGTTATGTGGTTTTATATTTGGTCTGTTTAATGGTTTTTTATCAACATATGGTAAAGTTCCATCAATAATTGTTACACTTGGAATGCTATTTATTTTGCGGGGAGGTTTACTATTATCTAATCCAGGAACAGTTCTTAATTTAATTGAACCAATGCGATTTTTTGGAATGGGAAATATTTTTGGTTTACCAGTTTCAATATATTGCTTGATTATAGTCATTATATTTTATCATTTTTTGAGTTTTAATACACTATGGGGCAGAAATATTATAGCCATAGGTGGCAATCCTAGAGCTGCAGTAAATATAGGCTTACCTATAAATAAAGTAAGAATGTTATCTTTTGTTGGAAGTGGTACAATGTGTGGCTTTGCAGCTGCTGTATATTTAGGTCAAGCTGGACAAATACAAGCTACTGCAGCAACTGGCTTTGAACTTAAGGTAATAGCTGCCGTTGTTTTAGGAGGAACAAGCATTGCGGGAGGAAGGGGCTCAAACTTTTCTCCGATTGTAGGAGCATTATTGGTAGGTGTAATTCTTAATGCATTAACACTTAATCGCATCCCTCCTTATTATGAATTATTTGTTTTGGGATTATTAATACTTATAGCAGTTTCATTTGATGGTTTTAGAAGAAAATTATTGGAAAAAGATGTTTAAATTATGAATAATATAATCAAAAAAATTAATTTTTACAATTTAAATAGGACTCAAGTTCTTGGAATAATATTTATAGTTCAAATGATAGTTCAAAGTATTTTTATACCTTATTATTTTTCAATTTATGGTTTTTTTGATGCCTCTAGAGCTTTTGTAGAAATAGGAATAATTTCTTTAGGAATGACATTAGTTATTATTTCTGGTGGCATTGATTTATCAGTCGGTGCGTTATTGGCTTTAGTATCAGTAAGTATTGGATTTAGTTATGATGCTGGTTTTCCAATGTGGGCAGCAATGTTATTAGGTTTACTTGCCGGAGTGTTGGGAGGAGCTTTTAATGGAGTTGTAATTGCTTTTTTTAGAGTACATCCCTTAGTTGTTACTTTAGGTACATTTGCTCTTTTTAGAGGTATCGCATTTGCAATTTCAAAAGGAGGTGCTGTATCGAAATTTCCTGAGTGGTTCGGCTTTTTAGGTCAGAGTTATGTATGGGGATATGTTCCTGCTCAATTGTTTTTGTTTTTAATTTTATCAATAATCTTTTGGATTATTTTGTCTAAAACTTCATTAGGTAGATATATTTATGCAATTGGAAATAATATTAAAACTACTACATTTTCGGGTATTGCTGTAGGGAAAGTTCAAATTTATATTTATACTTTAACAGGTTTTTTAGTTGGAGTTGCTGGAATAATACATACATCTAGAATATTTACTGCAAGAGGAAATGCAGGATTTGAATTAGAATTGGCATGTATTGCTGCTGTAGTTCTTGGAGGAGCAAGAATTACAGGTGGATCTGGAACAATAGCAGGAACCATTTTAGGAGTGTTAATATTAAATTATTTAAAGGATGGTTTTTTATTTTATGGCTTAAGGAGCGATTGGGGATTAGTAATTATTGGTTTATTTTTAATTATTGGAGTATTCATAAATGAATTTTTTCGCAAGAAATAGACATATATTATAACCAAAACTTATGTATATTATTTTATATTGTTAACTATTTTAATTTTTTTATCCTAAAGGTATTATAAAATAGGGAGGTTAATTATGATAAATTCTATCTATACTTTAAACTTTTTTAAAAAGTTGAGCATAACTATTATTGCTTCTTTTCTTTTCTTTTCTTCAGCAAATGCGATTACGATTGGCTTGATGCCAAAATTTACAAGTGATCCTTATTTTGTTGCAGCAAATCAAGGAGGTCAAGAAGCGGCAAAAGAATTAGGTATTACGGTTGAATTTAATGGACCGGTTAATGCTGATGTTTCAGCACAAGTTGATATAGTTGATAAATGGATAAGAAGAGGTTTTGATGCTATTGCTGTTTCAGCTAATGATCCAGATGCACTAGCTCCTGTTATGAAAAAAGCTCAGGCAGCAGGAATTAAAACTTCAACTTGGGATGCAGATGTTAATGGTGGTAGAGATGTATTTCTTAACCAAGCAACATTCGCAGGTTTAGGTGCAACATTTGTTGAAATGGCAGTGAGAGCAGCTGGCACATCTGAAGGAGACTTCTTAATTGTAACTGCTGTTTTAACAGCTCCAAATCAAAACCGTTGGATTGAAGAACTAAAAAAATATGCAGCTGAAAAATATCCTGGCATGAATTTTCCAGCTATACTACCTGGAGATGAGGATTTTGAAAAAAGTAAAAATGTTACTTTTAATTATCTTCAAGCTAATCCAAACACAGCAGGTGTAATATGTGTTACTGGTGTTGCAACCCCAGGAGCAGTAGAAGCTATTAAGCAACTTGATATGGTTGGAAAAGTGGGTGTCACCGGTTTAGGTGTTCCAAGTCTTATAAGACCATTTTTAAAAGACGGCTCTTTAAAAGAAGCTGCATTGTGGAATCCTATTGATATTGGATATGCTGCTATTTATATAGCTCATGCGCAAATTACAGGAACCCTTGACAAATCTTCTGGAGAAGTTGAAGCAGGTCGTTTAGGAACACTAAAATTTATTGGGCCTGATACAGTGCTTTTAGGAGAGCCTTATATCTTTACTAAGGATAATGTAGATTTATTTGGTTTCTAATCTAATATATTAACAGAATAGGCCGTTTTTTATTTCGGCCTATTTTTTTTTATTATAATATTTTTGAGAATGATAAAAAAATCACTACTAAAAAAATTTGGGAGAAGACTTAGGGTGGGTTTTGTAGGTGGTGGTATAGATTCTGTAGTTGGCGATACCCATTTAGCAGCAATGAGGATGGATGGAAAATATGATTTAGTTGCTGGAGTAATGTCTATAAATAAAAATATATCTAAATTATCGGGCTTAAGACAACTTATTGATAAAAACAGAATTTATGAAAATTATAGGGAAATGGCTCACAAAGAGTTTCTTCATAAGGATAAAATAGATGTTGTGGTAATCTTAACTCCTCCTGACTCACATATTAAAATAGCAAGAGAATTTATAAAAAAGGACATAGATGTTATTTGTGAAAAACCACTTGGTACAAATTTATCTGAAACTTTAAAATTCAAAGAACTTATTAAAAGATCAAAAAACTGTTTTGTTTTAAATCATTGCTACACATTTTATCCTTTAGTTAGAGAAGCTAAAGAATTAATCAAACAGAATACAATTGGAAAGGTTTTATTAATTGAAAGTGAGTTATGCGCAGGAATTCCTGATGATCCGTCAGATAAGAATAACAAATCTACCCAACATTTTAGATTTAAAAAATCAATGGGAAGAGGGATTCTTTTAGGAGAAGTGGGATCTCATCCCTTAAGTTTAGTTGCTTATACAACTGGTTTAAAAATAAGAAAAATATCCGCCTATCTTGAGACAATTGGAAAAAATCGTGCTGTGTACGATAATGGATATATTAATATTAAATATAATAATAAGGCAATAGGAAGAATGTGGGCTAGTTTTGTTGCCCAAGGTAATGATCATGGATTGTCATTTAGAATTTATGGAGAAAAAGGTGCTCTCATTTGGAATCAAGAAGAACCTAATCAATTATTTCTTAAACAAAATAACTCACCAGTAAAAATTTTTAAACCAGCCCATAATTCTCTTCATAATATTAGTCAGCTATCTTCAAGACTAAGACCTGGTCATCCAGAAGGTCTGCTATCTGCTTTTGCTAATTTATATAGTGAATTTGCTGAAGCTATATTTGCTAAAAAACTAAAAAAAAGAAATTATAAAGATTACTTAAATGATTTACCTAGTGTTAATGACGGTATAGATATTTTAAAAGCAATAAAAGCTTCTTTAAAATCTAATGAAAAAAAAGGTAAGTGGGTTGATTTTTAAACAAAAATCATAATATAAATTAATTATATATTAATATGAATAATAAAATAATTTTAATTACTGGCACTAATGCAGGAATAGGAAAAAGCATTCTTAAATTATTAGAAAAAGAAAATTGATAAAATAAATATAAAGAATGAAAAAATAAATATTGAAGAACTTGAAAATTTGTATCAAGAAACTTGTATATCATCTTACAATAAACTTAAAAAAAGTAATCAAAAGAAATATTATTTAAAGAGTCCTCTTTATCATAAATATAGAGGATGTCTAATCGGCGAAAACGAAAAGATTAAGAAACAAATTACTTCCATTACACGTAATATAAAAGCTTTAGGTAACCGTTCATGGGCAGCTACAAGTTGGACATCTAACAAATGTCAAAATGAAACAAAACACATTTCTTCAAAATCTTTTAAAGTTTATAACAAATTATATTTAGAGTGTTCTAAAAATGTTTATGAATTAGCAGAAAAGAAACACCGATCTATTATTGAGAATGATAATAAAAATATAATTAAACAGCTTCCAAAATCAAAAAAATATTGTGAGACAGAATGGAATGCCCTTATAGAGCAATCAAGATGTTATAAAAATATTGTAAGAGAGGAAAAATCAATTGCCAGTTTAGAAGTTCATTTTTGGTGGCTAGTTTGGCACTGCACGGTAAAAAATATTATTTATCAAGATAGATATAGAGTTTACCATAATTGTTTAAAGTCTCTTAAAATTCAAGAAGAAGAGGACAGCGCAAAAGAAAGAGCAAAAAAAGCAAAAGAAAAAAATGAACGTCAAAAAGCAGAGAGAAAATTAGCAGAACTAGAACCATATAAGAAAAAATGTGAATCATTAGGTTTTAAAAGAAAATCAACTGCGATATCTATGTGTATTATGAGAATAAAGGAATTAGAAATCCAACAATTGGAATATGAAACACAAATTGTAGAAGCAAAAAAAGAAACAGCAATATTATCTCAAATGATTGAAGAATTAAGAGCAACCAATAATTCAATTTTGGAAGAGCAAAAAAGACAAAATTATTTGTCACAGGTACAGTCACAAACACTAAGAAGCACACAAGCTATTCAACAAAAACAATTAAACATTTCTCAGTTTCAAGAGTCAATGCGATTAATGGGATTGGGTTTAGGTATGATGACGGCTAATCAACCTGTTAGAATAAAATGTAGTCCTTACTTATTGGATAGTGTTAGTTGTACATACTAGAGTTGTGATCACACTATGATCACACTTCCGTTAAAAAGAATTTAATTTAAATAAGGATTCATTATTACAGAAGTAAAATAATCATTTTCTCCAGATCCCCAACGACAAAAACAATTAATTGGTTTAGCAGCGTCACCTCCTAAAGAACCTTCACTACCGCAATTTGTTCTTCCAACATTTTCTGGTAATGGCGGGTCCCAATCAGCCCAAAAACCTGCATCACTAATATTAAACGGATTAGGATATTGTTTTTTATCTTCTGAAAAAACTTGAAGGGTATTACCAAAATTTTGTAAAAATCTGTTGTACGTTGTATCACAATCCATATCCCAAGGTACAAGAGGAGGATTTTCTGTTAAATCATTCCAAGATTGAATTTTAGTTCCAACTTCACAACGCATTAACTGTAAATCTATGTGCTTTGCTACCTTAGCACAATTTTCTTCAACCATAGTAACTTTTGAAGATCTAACATATCCATTATAAGCGACTATACCTGCAGCTGCTAGAATTCCAATAATAGCAACAATGACTAGAAGCTCTATTAGGGAGAAGCCTTTTCTATTCATCACGATCATCCTACCACAATACCGATACGGGATTAAGGGAGAAAATAAC
>Ga0114993_10006558_pt1 | contig 10956 bp, 10 predicted proteins | sample ArcticOcean_MG_C_FD_87042 | JGI IMG/M metagenome (GOLD analysis project Ga0114993, IMG submission 87042) | Marine microbial communities from western Arctic Ocean - ArcticOcean_MG_CB2_150 | ecosystem: Environmental > Aquatic > Marine > Oceanic | place: Arctic Ocean: Canada Basin | collected...
GACAGCTGTGAGAGAGAACCTGAGGAACCGTCTATTGACCATGCTGCCGCTCCTGCTACCTACAACCCGCACCTCTTGTTGCCAGTAATCATTGGCCGACAAGCTATTTTAGTGCAATATTGTTGCCCAGGAAATGCCGAACTGGAAAGCGCGACTTATTGCGAGCGAACTAACAGGCGTGGCCTGGTTCGTGAAAAGTAGTAATTGATTGGTCTCTGGGAGTAGCTGGTTGAGTCATCGAATATTCAGGATAGATATTTGATGACTCGCAACGTGGATTGCTAGTCTATTATGCCCCATCCGACTGCGAAGTCGCGGGTGATTCGGGCCAGCTCACCGGGGGTTTCATCGTTGTTGGGCACGATGACCTCGAAGGTCCAGGGCCCCGCGTAGTTGATGTCTATCAGTGCCTCGCGGATTTTGCCCCAGTCGAAGCCACCGTGTTCGGGTGCGCGATGGTCGCCATCCTCTACTCCGAAGTCAACGTCGTGGAGGTGGGTGCCTCGGAGCCTAGACCCGGCTGTTTTTATCTCCTCGGCGGGGACCATTCGGTGTATTCCAACGTGGCCGGAGTCCAGTATCAGGCCGAGCTGGCCCTCGGGGTAGCCGTCTACCAGGGGGCGAAGTTCCTTCATCGTCAGGTAAGGGTAGTCGCACTGGTAGGGTAGGTTTTCGAGTGTGATGCAGACCCCGGCAGCCTCTGCGACCGGGATCAGGTCGTCTAGAGAACGAGGTACCGCGTCCCGGACCTTCTGTGGTGTTTCGGGGCCGTCGTCCTCGACAAAAATCGGGTTGGGCACCGGGTGGATGACCATTTCGGTGGCCCCCAACTCGCCTGCGAACCGCAGGTAGCTACCCAGCAGCGCCATGTTGCGCTTGCGCCACTCCTCGTCCGGGGCTCCCAGGATGGCACGGCCAGCGGGGGCGTGGACGCTCCTGGCCTTGAGTCCGCGGGCCTCAATGCGTCTGCGGAACTCAACGAGGTCTTGGCCTGTCAGAGGCTCGCCGACGTGGGGATCCTGCCCGGAAACCTCGACCTGCGGGAATCCGGCCTCCGCGACGGCGTCCAAAGCCTCCTCGATACCTCGGTCGCGGAATCCGGCGGATGCGTAGCTGGTGTTATCCATGAAACTCCTGTGTTGGTGTCTGACATCTTCCAGAATGGACAAGAACGATATCGAAATTCTAGGCGAGGGTCATCTTGAGATAGTGAGGTTGCTCCCGCACCGGTTGTCTATGGGCAAGCATCCTATCTGGTGAGCCCCGCCTGTCCGGCTACCCCCTTGTGGCTGGCATTGCTGAGGGCGGGCGGGGTTCGCTATCGCTATTTGCGCGTGCGAGATGCCTCTAATACATCGTGGGGCGGGACCTCCTCGCCTACTACGTAGAGGAAGAAGTAGCACCCCACGTCGCCCAGGAATTTGAATTCCTTTCGCAGTGACTAGACAGTGGAGTCGAAGTCGGCGTGAGAGCGAAGGTAGGCTCTGAAGGTGCGGTGCTCAGACTCCAGGTCCAGTATCTTCGACGCGTTGCCGACGAGGGCCTCTATCTTCCGGCGGTTCCGGATGATGCGCGTATCTAGTGCCAGCGCGTCGATGTCAGGCTCGACCATCCCCGCGACGGCCTCGGGGTCAAAATCGAGAAAAGCCTCGCGGGTCCCCGGCCACTTGGACGCGACTACGGGCCATGAGAATCCAGCCTGGAATACCGCCTTGCTCATCACGTCGAGGTAGTCTCTCAGGTCCTTGGGCACGATGCGTTCGGGAGGCTGTGTGGTTGGCATGGCACTCACCTGTCTTCAGAGTGGCCCAATGATACACGAACACATGGGGTGAACCTAGATGTGAGTGATGCCGAGGTTGTCGCGAGAATAGGGGCGGTGTAGAGGGCGGAGTCTAGCTAGGGCACGTCCATATTGCGCAGGCGGCGGATGGTGAGCCAGAAGAAGCCTACTATGACGATGGTGGCTCCTATGATGGCGGCAGGGAATTCGATCGCAAGGTCCTCATACCGGTCGAAGCCAGTCCCGTCGACTCCATACATCATGGCCAGGGAGTGGCCACGGACACTCAGGTACCTGACGGCTGGAAGGAACCCTCCGACGATGCCCTCCCATAGGAATACATACACCAGGGCGTAGGGAAGGGCGTAGGGGGTTATCAGCCCGGCCCAGGTAAAGATGGCCGAGTATGCGGCGACCCCCACAAATAGCCCGATTCCAACCGCCACGGCCATCTGTGCGCCGCTTTCACCCACAATCAAGACCAGGGCGATTCCGCTGATTGCCAGGATTGGGCCGGCGATAATCACGGTAGCCAGCATCTTCGGAAGTACCAGGTGATAGCGTGGGACAGGCCTGAGCACCAGATAGCTCAGAGTTTTGTCTTCCATCTCGTTGCCGAAGGAGGCCGTGGCCAGGGTCATGGTGACGATGGGCAGTATGGCGGTGATCACCATGCGGTCCAGGATGTCAGGTGCGAAATGATCTTCGATGTCCGCTCCGGCCAGGCGAACGATCGACGCAATGACCACTGGCAAGGCTGCCAGCAGTATGGTGATAGACAGACGCCAGCGCCCACCGAGTTGTCGTAATGAGAGGGCGAGTATCGGTCCCATGTTATCGCTCCACGACGTAGCTGAACACGCTTTCCAACGACTCGTCGAGAGGCTCGACACGCATGAGCCGGATGGCTCGTTCGGCGGCGGCCTTTGGCACCAGTCGCTGCAATACAGAGACTTTGCGACTGAGGACCATTATCGAGCCGTCTTCTTCGACGGATACCGAGTCTACTGCCTCACTCTGGACCAGTGCCGACGCCATAGCGCGCGGCTCTGCGCACTCGATGAGGATACGGTGTGGCTGCTGGTCCAACTCCTCCCTGATGGCGCGGAAGTCGCCTGCCGCTGCCAGCTTCCCGCTGACCATCAACAGGTGTCGGTCGGCGAGGGTCTCGACCTCTTCGAGTATGTGGGAGGAGATCAGTATGCTTTTGCCCTCGGCGGCCAGGGAGCGCATCAGGTCGTGGAACTCCAGGCGCTGCCTGGGGTCGGTGCCGTTCAATGGCTCATCGAGTATTAGCAGTTCCGGGTCGTTAACCAGCGTCGCGGCCAGCCTCATGCGCTGGCGCATCCCGCGGGAGTAGGTGCCCAGCTTGCGTCCCTGGGCGGCGACGAGCCCCACTCGCTCGATTGCCTTGTCGACGGCCGGTCCGATGGGGTCGATGCCATAGAGTTTTGCAGCTAGTTCGACGAAACTACGCCCTGTGTAGAAGCCGTAGACGGCCTCGTGTTCGGACATTATGCCGATCTTGCTGTAGATGGTGTGGTCGCCGCGCGGGGACTGTCCCAGCACTTCTACTGTTCCGGAGGATGGCGCCGCCAGACCGGCCATCATGTGCATGACGGTGGTCTTTCCCGCACCGTTGGGGCCCAGTAGGCCGGTGATGCCCTGGAAAACCTCTAGCGATACGTCGTTGACGGCCACTACGTTGCCGTACCACTTGGACACCTCGTCCAAGCTGATTATGGGGTTTGAGTTGGTCATATTGCAACCCGCCTGTACTTGTACAGCATCAGCAGTGCTGGTCCCAATGTTAGGAGCAGGTACCAGCCCACCACGACCCACTCCCCTCCGCGGGTTTCGTAGATCTGGACGTCTAGAGGGGACTTGTCTTCTTCATCAAAGATGAGGTCTCCGACTGCGATGGGCACGAACCCGATGTTGACCAACTCGAACCACTTCGCGTTGTCGCCGGTCAACGGCTCACACTCGCTTGACGGGTCGCGGCCATCATCGTCGCACTCGGTCAGTATTCCCGCTGCGGCCGACGACACTACAAATAGAGCGATCACGAAGCCCGCCGCGTAGGCTTTTCTGGGGGTGAAGGATGCCACAGCAAGAGGGATGGTGGTCGTGAAGGCCGCGATCAAGAAGCCGACGGCCATGAATCTCGGCACGTCGAGCCAATTGTCCTGGAGATACTTAAACGGCTCGTCGGCCGCGAGTGTGAAGCCAAGGAACAGAACTAGCTGGCCTGCATAGACCAGAATCAGCGAGATGGTAAAGAATGCGAGCCACCGTCCGATGACGTAGTCGTCAGTGGTCAGGGGGCGTACCAGGTAAAGGTGTAGGACTCGGTCCCGCCGATCGGGACACAGGAGCTCTGGCGCGATAATGGCCGAGAAGAGTTCTACCAGAAGGATGATCCAAGTAAAGTATTCACCACGCCCGGGCAGGTCGTCGGTGAGGCCGGTTACAGAGGCTATGAGGATGACGATGACGGCCGGCGCCATGACCGCTGCGAAGAAGAGTATGGGCATGATCTTCGAACGTGCGCCGCGCCCGATGCCTAGCGATGTGCGTATGCCGTTGGTCCACAGGGCCTTGCGGGCGCGCATTCGCCCTTCGCGGGGGCCGTCGTACCGCTGGTAACCCAGATCAAATACTTCGCCCTGCGGCTGTGTCATTGGGTGTCACCCCGGAAGATGTCCGTGAGCTGGTGGCGGCGTGGTGCGAGCCGTCGGAGACGGGCATCAGTCTCCACGATGGCATCCCTGATGGTGTCGTACTCCTCATCAGCGCCCAACTCTACGACGAGTGACGCGCCGTCTATTGTGGCCTCGATGCCGCGATTCGATAGCGCTTCGACTAGCTCAGCTCGGTGGTCGTCGACGTCGATTTGGATGGACTGGGTCTCCCTTGTGAAGCCTGCGACATCGCCATCTTCGGTAACGCGCCCTTCGTCGAGGACGATTACCCGGTCACAGGTGCGCTCGACGTCGCCCATGAGGTGGGAGGAGAGCATTATGGTGATGCCGAACTCGGAGCCGGTCCTTTGGATCAGGAGCAGCATCTCCTCGCGGCCAGCCGGGTCGAGTCCCGCTGTTGGTTCGTCGAGGAGCACCAGTACGGGGTCGTGGACTAGCGCCTGGGCCAATTTCACGCGCTGTTGCATGCCGGTCGAGTATTCGCCGATGGACCGGTAGCGCTCTTCGTCAAGGCCAACATGGCGTAGTACGTCGGCGGCGCGTGTCCTGGCATGGGAGGGCGGCAAGCCGCTGATCTGTGCCATGTGGGTCAGGAACTCGGAGGCGGTTACTGCGCTGGGAAGGCAGTCGTGCTCCGGCATGTACCCTAGTCGACTGCGCGCCTCCACCGATTCATAGGGCTTTTCGCCCATCACCTCTGCAGAGCCGGCGGTTGGCTTGATGAGCCCAAGGAACAGCTTGATGGCTGTGCTTTTGCCTGCGCCGTTGGGACCGAGCAGGCCGGTTATGCCGCTTTCCAACTCGAAAGACACCGACTGTAGCGCGGTGGTTGAACCGTAGATTTTAGTCAGACCGCTTGCTTGGAGAAGGGGAGGCATTGTGCGCAGTATACTCCACGGTAGCTACTACGTGTCGTTTCGGGAGACGAGATGATGTTATTCTGCGCGCCCAGCCGACGGTATCGGCTATATGGGTGATTCCCCCTAGCCCATTCAGAGTACAGCGTGCGCAGCACCGCGGCACCTTGTGGGGGGATGGAATCGTTGGTACGCTTCGGGCTGTGCCGGAGTCGGCGCTAGTAACACGCCTGTGAGGTGACAGATGAACGTAATCTGGATTGTTGCTGACACGTTTCGCCAGGACCATCTGGGGGCCTACGGCAAGACGCCGATAATGACCCCATCGCTGGACGCACTGGCTGCGAAGTCTACCCGGTTTAATAGGCACTACGCGGCTGGTTTTCCGACGATGCCGACCCGGGCTGATCACGCTACGGGCCGGTGGACTATGTCGTATATGGGCTGGGAGCCCTTGCCTGAGGATTCGATAACCCTTGCCGAGACTCTGGCGGCCGATGGGGTTCATACTGCCGCGATGGTGGACACGCCGTTCTACCTGCGCGGCGGGATGAACTATGACCAGGGGTTTCAGACATTCCGGATGCACTCGGGCCAGGAGGGCTCGGTGACGCGGCTCATCGAGACGCATCATCACGAGTCCCGCGATATCAAGGATGCCTGGCGTTTCGAAGGGGACCGCAATGTGGCGCAGACTGTCACCGGTGCCATGGAGTGGCTGCAGGGACACCACAAGGAGGAGTTTTTCCTCTATATCGACACCTGGGATCCCCATGAGCCGTGGGACGCTCCGTCCTATTACACCGAGATGTACATGCCGGACTACGACGGTGAGGTCGTGCAGCCCATCTATGGCCACTGGCAGGACTCGCCGGGTTACACCGATGCGAGGGTGCGGAAGGCGCTGGCATCCTACAGGGGCGAGGTTACGATGGTAGACACGTGGATGGGCTATCTGCTCAGGATGGTCGAGAACATGGGCCTGATGGAGAATACTGCCATAATTTTTACCTCGGATCACGGCTTTTATTTCGGGGAGCACGATGGTTTGTTCGGGAAGCTTACGTTTGACAAGGGACCGGACGGCGCACTGTTCCAGCATGGTGATGCGGACGCACGCTGGGACTTCTCGCCACTCTATGAGGAGATAGTGTTGCTACCGCTGCTGGTCTACGTACCGGGAGCGGAGCCAGGCGTCTACGGTGGGCTTACTTCTGCCGTGGATGTGATGCCGACCGTTTTGGAGATGATGGACAGGCCGGTGCCGGAGTGGGTCGAGGGGATTTCGATGCTGCCGAGGGTCCATGATCGCTCGGTGCCAGGTCGTGATTTCACTGTAACGACTGTCCCGTTCGCCAATCCGGGCGACCCGGTGCGATCGGTGGACAATATTCGGAGACAGCTGGGACGCTCTCCGGTAACAACTGTTACTACCGATGAGTGGTCGCTCCTGTACAGCGTGGATGAGGGTGCCTCTCAGCTGTATCATCTGCCGACAGACCCGAACCAGACGAATGACCTGATTTCGGGCAAGGGGCACATTGCTGCCGATGTCCACCAGAGCCTGATCAAGTTCATGAGCGAGACTCGTGTGCCAGAGGGCCTAGTTAAGCCGAGATCAAGCCTCCTCCTATAGTCCCGCGGTCCTGCGGTGCTGCGCACGCTGGGTAGGCTTGCGCCGGGGGGTGTTGCGTGCGCGAGAATGGGGTTGTTGCACGGCGGGGTGCGTAGAGAAGCGGTGGTTCGACAGGCTCACCATGAGCGGTGCTGCGCACGCTGAGTGAGGCGGGGGTTGTTTCTTACGCGAGAATTGGGTCGCTGCACGGTGAGGTGGGCAGAGGAGCGATGGTTCGACAGGCTCACCATGAGCGAAAATCCCTCTGTCTATCATGAACAGATTGACTTGGTCGCGCGATGATCGGCTGATTTTCCGCTCACCCTGAGCTTGTCGAAGGGCCGAGGTTTTGTACCAGGCTCGGATCCAAATCCCGTATCAGAGGAATAAGAACATGCAGATTGTGGCTGATGGCGTTATCTGGGACGGCAGTGATGCACCCGTCGAGCACAGGACGTGCGTACGAACCAATGTCTCGCTCGCCAGTGACGGTACCCTGTACGTCGCGTTCCGGTGGGGCACCGCTCGCGAGTCGCTCGACGGCCACGAGGGACTCATGGCCAGCGTCGATATGGGGGAGACGTGGGAGGTGCGCTTTGACGGCTGCGGGATGGGTGCCTGGGACGGCGTTCCGGGAGAGGTCAAAGGGCTCGAGACGTTTGAGACGGCGCCTGGCGAGCTGGTGGGGACGGGGTTGTGGTCGGACGCGTCCGACCCGAATGCGCCATTTATCCACCCCGAAACGCAGGGCCTGCTGCCGATGCGCATTTTTCATACTGATTCGTCCGACGGCGGGCGCACGTGGAGCCCGCGACGCAGGATCGAGACGCCGCCGTACCCGGGTTCGCCTTGTAGCCACGTAGTTCGGCTTTCCAACGGGTCCCTTGCTCAGCCGTACGAATACTGGAAGGGATATGAGGATCCATCGCCCGCACGTCCTGGCGCTAGGATGCTGTTGTCTCATGACGAGGGCCGTACGTGGGATGAGGATGTTTTGGTTGCAGAGCATCCCAACAACGAACTCTACTACTGGGACCAGCGCATTGACGTGCACCCTGAGACGGGTCAGCTAGTTGCCATGTTCTGGACCCACAGTCCTGTTACAGGCGAAGTGCAGGACGTGCATATTGCCTGGGGTAGCCCGGATGGTCGTTCGTGGACTGTGCCACAGGGCACGGGACTGCCGGGCCAGCACTGCCAGGGCGTGCCGCTGGGAGGCGACCGGCTGCTGGCGATCTACTCTCGGCGAAGTGATCCGCCGGGGATCGTCGCATCGATCAGCGAAGACTTTGGTCAGACGTGGGATCGGGCAAGAGATCTGAGTGTCTACGACAGTGGGGTCGGTACGGAGTCGGGGGCCAAGGGATCGAGGGAGCAGGCCGACCTGTGGGCAGACATGGTCGCCTGGAGATTCGGGCATCCGCGGGGTGTAATGCTGCCGAACGGCGAGGCATTTGTTGTGTACTACGGGGGCGACGACAAGGTCAAAAGCGCCCGCTGGGCAAGGATCTCGCCAGGGTCTTAGTGCATGAGGAATGCAGAGGGGCCGCGCCCCTTTGCATCTTGGATCTAACACCTGGGGGGCACGTGCCCCCCAGGTGTTTTTGATCTATCGCTTGGCGCGGACGGAGGATTCGAAGGCAGTCATCTTGGACAGCGGCAGGCGGGGCCAGGTCCGCTTCCAATCGTCCTTGACGGTCAGGCTGAGCTTCGGACCGAGGCCTGCGATCTCCATGACGACGGTATCGCCGTCCTGGATCGGGCCGAGGCCGACGTGGTTGGTGCCGGTGGAGATGACGTCACCAGGCTTCATGGTGGTAATCCATGAGACCCACTCCAGGACCTCGTAGACCGAGCGACCCATGTCGGACGTGTTAACGTCCTGGCGGAGGTCGCCGCTGACCCATAGTTTCACGGCGAGCTTCTGGGGATCGTCTACCTCATCGGCGGTAGTGATGGCCGGGCCCATCGGGCCGAAGGTGTCCCACGACTTCTGCCACCAGAAGCTGTTGTTGCCGTTGGGTGAGATGCCGCGGGCGGAGACGTCCATGAAGTTTAGGTAACCAAATACATGGTCCAGTGCGTTTGCGGCACTGACTTTACTGGCGGTCTTGCCGATCACGACGCCCAACTCAGATTCGTGGTGGAACACGTCCGCAGGGATGTTCGGCAGCACTACGGTATCGCCCTTGCCGATAATCGAACTTGGCGCTTTCAGGAACGCGTCAACGTCGTATGCCTTCGGGATGGTGCCGGACTCCATGTAGTTGCCGGCCATGCAGACCAGCTTGCCGAGCTGTGGCACTGGCGGCCTGAAGCGCACTGAGTCGACGGGCTTGCCGGCGCGGTAGTTGGCGGCGGCTTCCAGTTGAGGTCGGAACTCATCGAAGCGACCGGTGAGGCCTTCCAGCAGGTCTTGCGGCTTGAGGCGTGGGATGGACTCAAGAATATCGGAGACATCAACGACTACTACAACGTGCCGCTACGATAGCGTCGGTAGATTACCGGCGACGGCGGTCGACGGCAATCCGAGGTAGGGCCTCGTTTAGATGTTGTATATCGTCTCTGCGTTTCTCGAGAAGAGGGCTGTACGCTCGTCGTCGGTGAAGTCTGCGGTGATCTCGAGGTAGGCGTCCACGAGGTAGTCGTAGGTGCTGAAGAGCCAGTCGACAGGCCAGTTGGAGCCGAAGAAGGCGCGGTCGATGCCGAACGTCTCTATGCAATGCAGAACGTAAGGTTTGATGCCGTCGGCGGTCCAGTTGGGTTCGGCCATTCCGAGTGCGGATATCTTGCAACGGATGTTGTCGGCTTGAGCGACGGTCGCCATGCCCTTCTTCCACTTTTCCAAGTACTCCGGATTACGCTCTACGGGCGACCCGGTGTGGTCGACGACGATAGTGATGTTTGGGAACTTGCTGGCCAGGGCCAGTAGCTTCTCCATACCTTGCCACTGCACGCTCATGCTGGGAACCAGATTGTTCTTCTCAAGCAGTGCGAAGCCGTGCTGGAAGTCGGAGCTGACAAGGTAATCGCCAGACGAGAAGTCGCGAATACCACGCATGTTGGCGAACTGGCAGTGGCGCTCAAGCTCCGCTTCTGCGTCGGGATGGCTCAGATCGGAGTAGGCGACGATGCCGTGCGGGAAGCCTGTGCGATCGGCCGCTTCCTGGAGCCATTCGGTTTCCTTGACCGGGTCCTTGGACCCAATGGCCGCCTGGACATGCACGGCTTTGGTGACGTTAACGTTGGCGTTGCGAATCTCGGCGATGTAATCCTCAGCGACGTAATTACGTTCGGCAAGTTTCTGTATCTGATTGCCGAGAGATGGGTGCGGAACACCCGGTTGCCAGTGGGCGTAGTGCAGCTCTGGATGCTGCATATCGTAGTAGTGGACGTGGGTGTCTACGAAGTCAACTATTGCCATAATTTGGTCTCCTCAGCGGCTGGAAGTCAGCCTATTCGATTACCTTTTTGCCGGTGGCGTGGTGGCCGACATATTACGGTAGCTGCGGCAGTGATAGATGATGCTAATAAGTAGTAATGATAGTATCTATAGTAACAATAATGTTATACGTACAATACAAGTAATGTTATGACTGATAATACCTACGCTCCTCGATTCGAACATACAGCTGGCATCGCTAGTGACATTGAGGAGATCGAACGGCAGCGTTGGCTCGTTGACAACATGCTGCTCATGCCAAAGTACGAAGAGTGGATTCAGCGCAGTGTCTGGATAGCGCGCGTGGCTGCTACTACTGCGATTGAGCAGCTGGGCATTGGTGAAGAAGCGGTCAGTGAACTGGCGAAACGAAGCCCCGCTGGAAACTTAGATGACGCAGAGCAGGCCAATCTAAACGCGTTACGGGCGTATGAGTTCGTCGACTTCGTGAGTGATCAAGACGATTCCTTCATGGACGAGCTCGTAATCCGAGAGTTGAATCGAGTGTTCTTGTTGAACACGAAAGAGACCAATACACCGGGCGTCTACCGGAA